>Ga0268262_10007173_pt1 | contig 10482 bp, 8 predicted proteins | sample TergutNc150P3_FD_190354 | JGI IMG/M metagenome (GOLD analysis project Ga0268262, IMG submission 190354) | Nasutitermes corniger P3 segment gut microbial community from laboratory colony in Florida, USA - Nc150 P3 (SPAdes) (version 2) | ecosystem: Host-associated > Arthropoda: Insects > Digestive...
TGGGCGGCCACAGGTGTCTTTTTCCAGGCGAAAAACCCCTGCACCGTCCCGTACACGTCTCTGCTTTTCCTGTTTCCTTTCACCAGTTTCTTCTGCTCGAAATCTTCCTGATAACGCCTGAACGCGGCGACAAAAGCGTCACGCCCAGCTTTGTCCCAGAACTGATTGCAATTAATGACAAGTTGTACCTTGAATTGAAGGCACACGGCGTCTTGATCCGGGTAGTAAGACACGTTGACCGGGCTCTTTCTCAAAGTGCCTATGGAAAGATAACGGTCAAGATAGGCTTCAATCTCGCCCGCTTCATAGCGGCGGGAGTTGAGGTCCACGGAAAAAGTTTTCGGAGGCGGGGCCGAGGAACACGAAAAGAAGAGGAACGCCGTTATTATAAGGAAAAAGTTTTTCATATAGTTATAAACACCCAAAAAGTTAAAATGTTAAAAAAAGGCCGCCCTTGCGGACGGCCCTTATGATTAAAGACTAAAGCCCTTATGCAATCAAGCTCTTAGAAGCTAACCAAGAGAGCAATGGGAACTCTAAATTTGATTTTAGCGTCTTGATCGGATGTGAACATACCATCAGAATAAAGGTGGACACCGACATAGAAAGACGGACCCCATTCGGCGCCGACTCTCACATACGGGTTAAAGAACCAGCCTGTATAAGAATCACTGTCGTCGGCCACTATACCAAGCCCCGCGTTTACGAAAACGCTTATGCTGTCATTAATAGCATAGTAGGGGAGTATACTGGTATTTATACAAGTGAGATCTTTGTATGCTTTGTCACCACCCAAGGCTGCCGTAGCCTTGAATTTAATCCCAAACGAACCGGATGCGTACTTCAAGCCTACGCCAAAACCAAGAGGCGGTACTGCAAAATCAGCATCTTTCGCAAAATGATAAGAAAGTCCGATGTCAAGGGCGAGATCGCCAAACGATCCGCCGAAATAGGCAAAAATACCGCCGTCATCGGCCAAGTTTGTGACGGCCCGACCGCCCCCGTCATAAGTAATAGCGATGTTTCCAAAGTCAAAATTTAAGTCCACTTGTGCGATTATGCCTTTGAATACATCCTTCGCTTCCTGACCAGCCCTGGATATAAACGGAACAGCGATATTAATGCCTAACATATCTAAGGGTTTGATTTCCAGTGCGACGCCATTTTCATTAAAGCCTTCAAAGAATGTGTACCTGCTGTGCAAGGGTTTTGCACCACCACCATAGATAGAGCTGCCCCAACCATTGCCATACCATATACCAGGATTGATAGCAATGCTGTGATCAGGACTATTATCAGATGCAGGCATCTGGTTAAACATCCAGCCGGTAACTCCTTCTTTGCCCCAGATACCATCATCCCAATTACCAATAATGAGTTTGAACTGGTCAATGGGTTTCCAGTAGGCATAAGCGCTATTAATCAAGAAGAAATCCGCACTCGCTTCATGGGGTTTGTTGTTAGAACCAGGAGCAGTATTAGTAGGATCCCAGTCGTACCAGTCCTGGTAATCGTAATACGGTTTATTGCCCATGTGCAAGCGAATAAACCCGCCGAACTTGCCGTCTCCGGCTTCGCCGGAAGCATCAATGCGGACACGGCCCAATCCGCCTCCGGCAGTTGTCACTGTATCCACATCCTTTACCATGGTGCTGTCGATCACATCTACCAGTCCAAAGACAGTACCGCTTACATCAGCGGCAAACGCGACCCCTGCAACCAAAGCGAAAACCACTGACAAAACAATCAGTTTCTTCATAAAAACTTCCTCCTCATAATTACGGGAAGGAGGCAACCGACGGTTCAAGGGGATCGTGTAGACAAGTGAAAAAAAGATAAATATATTAAGGGAACCTCTAAAAACTTAAATTTATTAACAATATTATCTTTATCTTATAAATTTTATTCATCTTTAAGAAATTATTTGGTAGAAAACAGGCATATTTCTGTTTTTATATGCCCATAAAGAGGTTTTTACCTCCCCATCTACGCTTTTGCCCCCCTCAAATACGCATATCTTGTCAAATTGTATGTCATATTCAATAACCCTATCTGTATTTCAGCTCTCGTTATCCCTATGGTCCGTATTACTATTCCTCCGAATTGATGCATCCTTCCAAATACATGTTCCACCCTCGCCCGTATTCGCGACTTCGCGGTATTATTCCTTTCTTGCGTTTTGTTTAACGGATGATCCCTGTAACCCTTTTCATGGATTCTGTTTTGTACCTCTTCCGGTATGCATTCTTGGACTTCTTCCCCCGTATACGCGCTGTCCCCATATATCCTGTGGTCTTTCTCCGGCTCGATTAAATTTTCCAATTCCTGGCTGTCATGCACTTCGGCACTGGTCACCTCGTATTTTGTTATTATTTTTGATTTCTTGTCTATTTTGATATGGTTTTTGTACCCGTAATGCACTTCCTTGTTTTTGACCGCCCACCGTGCGTCCGTGTCTTTTTGGGCCTTCTTATGACGGTTTTTTTTCTTTTCCCATTCCCCGGGTATTTTCCCTTCCTTTATGTCCTCGTTTTCGTCCTTCGTGTTCCGCTGCCGCGGCGCGTCTACGAATGTCGCGTCCACTATGCTCCCGCTGTGCGTTATTATCCCTTTGTTCTCCATCTGTTCCACAAACTGTTCAAATATACTGTCCAAAACTTGCGCTTCCTGCAGCATTTCCCGGAAGTTCCATATCGTTTTCGCGTCGGGTACCGTGTCGCATAAGGACAGCCCCAAATATCTTTGGAAGCTTAACCGGTCTTTTATCTGATATTCCGCTTTATCGTCTGCCATGTTGTACAACTTTTGCAGGATTAGCACTTTAAACATCATTACATAATCAAATGGGGGTCGTCCGCCCGGGCCTTTTGGTTCTTTGCTAAATGCTTTTGTCAGCATTTCGCGGAAATTTTCCCACTGTATGTATTTATTGAGCTTTTCCAATGGATCGCCCATCCTGCTTAACTCTGCCAAACGATCGTTTTCGTCAAAAAATCCTTTCTGTTTCATGTTGAGTATTATTTCATATTATTTTATATTTAGCAAGAGTTTTTAGAGGTTTCCTTTATAACATCAGTAGTACCAATAATTTCATTTATTAATGATATTATAAATATGCCGCTTCCACAACAAGGATCGATAGCTTTCCATTTAGTTTTATTTATTTTTTTTATTGATTTTCTTACAACATAGTCGGATAACCATGATGGAGTAAAATATTCACCTAAGCTATGTCGAACAGAATTTGGCATAATTTCCATATATAAATCCTTAAAAATATCAATTGCATAATGTATATTATTAAAAGAAAAATTTGAGTACTGGTCTATAGTATTAATTACGTTCTTAATCGACATAAATATTTCATTATTCCATTGTTCATTTGAAGAATACCAAGAAAAAAAATCGCCTTCTAGTAAATTTTTAATTCCTCCAGCTGAAAAAACATAACCATCCTCAAGGCTTTCAATAAAATCATGTAAATCGTTACTTTCTACTGATGATAAATCTGAAAAATATATTATTTCATCATTAAAAACTAGCTTTGATATAATTTTACAGGCTATTAATTTAATAATTATAGCAAATGATGTTTGTAAAACAAATAATGATTTATAATCTAAATCATTATTATTTATTTGTCGGCCAAATATTTTTTTTAAATCTTGTCTCCTTTTTTTTATATCCATATTTTGGCCATTATCATTTTCAGAAAGATGAAATATGTTTTCCCATTCCTTAAATAACATAAGTGTCATTTCTGATGGATTGTTAATAATTGCATTAAATAAACTATTAGATAATTCAATTGTTATTTTAGATGATGAATTTAAACTAAAATCACTAACAATATTTATAGGTACAAATTTTTTATTATGTGTATTAATTAATGCCTTTACTATTTTATCTAAGTCTTTAACACTAATATTATTAAAAGATGTATTAAAAAGTTTACTGTTTCTAAAATAACAATAACATATTTTCTGCCCGTCTGTTAGTATACCTTGTAATTCTTTTCCGGTTTCATTTTTTATTTGATTTATATAATCTTTAATTTGATCTATTGCAGTGTTTTTATCATTTAAGGATTTTAGTTTTGATTGTGATTTATATTCAATTATTAAATCATTACAAACAGCATCTATACGTCCGCTAAATGAATGTCTAAAAGTTTTTTTACCAGCTTCTTTAATAAATTTTATATCTTTATTAAAATAAAATTTAATAAAATAATGCAAACTATTCTCAAAATGACTAGAAATAGTACTTTCTGTATCAGAAACTGTTATTTTTGACAATAAATCCGATAGTGTTTTTTCTAATTCTACATTATATTGCCCTGTATTAAGTAAATGATCAATCCCTTTATCATTTTGCATATTAATTTCCTTATGGGTCGCTTATAAATTCAAATTCGTGTAATAAACGACAATGTATCACTGATTAGGAAATGTGTCAAGGGCTAAATTCAAACCTTTACGCCTTGGCGCAGGCGAGAGATATTCTTCCCCAGTCCCTGATCCCTAGACCCCGACCCCTTTCTCTCATATACTTACCCCATGAATGTACAATTTTACTCGCTTGGAGCGGCGGAAGAAGTAACGGGTTCCAAGCATGTGCTCGAAATTGACGGGGAAAGCTACCTTATTGACTGCGGGTCTTTTCAGGGGTCCCGCGCGGAAGCTGACAGAAAAAACAGGAATTTCGGCATTGAAGCCGACCGTATCAATAGCGTAATCCTGACGCACGGACACCTTGACCATTGCGGGTTGCTGCCATTGCTTGTAAAAAGGGGCTACAAGGGCAATATTTACGCGACCCCCGCAAGCAGGGACATCGCAAGCCTTATCATGATGGATTCGGCGCATATACAGGCAAATGACGCGGAGTATCTGCGTAAAGAGTCCCATAAAAAAGGCGAAAAATTTGACTGGACTCCGCTTTACACGGAAGCGGACGCAATAACCGCTACAAGCCAGATTGTCGGAGTGCCGTATAACAGGCCTATACCCATAGGCAACGGTGTAACGCTGGAGTTTTTTGACGCGGGGCACATACTTGGCTCGGCGATGGCGTATATAACGATTAGGCGGGGCGGGGAGGAACTGCGAATTCTTGCCACAGGCGATCTTGGTCGCAAGGGCAAGCCTATTATCCGCAACCCCTCGATTCCGGGCCCCGCGCCGGACTACATTATCGTGGAAAGCACTTACGGCGACCGCAGACATGACAAAACCAGCGACGCCACGGAAAAACTGGCGGAAATGGCAAAACGCGCCGTAGAGACCAATGGAAGGATTATCATCCCCTCGTTTGCCATTGAACGCACGCAGGAGCTGGTGTATTATTTCCATCTGCTTGTTGACGACGGGATAATACCGGAAATCCCGATCTATGTGGATTCTCCAATGGCGACTAACGCGACGACGATTTTTCAGGTACACCCCGAATGTTACGACGAGGAAATAAAAAAGGCCTTTGTCAAACACCACCAAAACCCCTTTGGTTTTAACAGTCTGCACTTTACTACCAGCGTCCAGGAATCCAAAGCGTTAAACGATCAAAAAGGCCCTCTTATTATCATCTCCGCGGACGGGATGTGCGAGGCCGGACGTATACAGCACCACCTGATCCACAGCATACAGGATCCCAACACAACTATTCTTCTTGTGGGCTACATGGCGGAAAACACCCTTGGCCGCAGAATACGCAACCGCGAAGGCGAGGTAAAAATCCACGGGATGTGGCTCAAGCTAAAAGCCCATGTCGAGGAGATAAACGCGTTCAGCGCCCACGCGGATTATGTGGAAACGGTGGAATGGCTCAATGAGCTGGACAGATCGCGCCTGAAGGGGCTTTTTATGGTTCACGGCGAAAAGAAGGCGCAGGCGGCGTTCAAAAAATACCTTGCCGAACAAGGGTACGCCGACACGGAGATAGTCAAGTACGGAAAAACCTATGAAATGCAGGGAACGGGGAACAGGGAATAGGGAATAGATTAAGATCGTTGTATCAAGTTTTTCTCCTTACACGTTGCTTCCTTTTTGTTTTTTTTATTTATTATTTTCCTTTTCGGCGATGTGTTTTTCCAACCGATCAAGAAGCGCTCTTAACGCTTCATCCTTTATTTCGCTATGTGTATCACTGGTTTCAGCGGCAGTACCGGCGGGTTCCTGATCGCCGCTCGCTTTTGCTCGCTCTGCTCTCTGTTCCCCGCTCTCTTCCCTGTTCCCCGTTCCCCGTTCCCTGTTCCCCGTTTTGCACAAAACAATTGATATGCCGGAAATTCCCATGTCGGGAAACCGGTAACGAAAATCATGTAACAGCTTGCTTTCCTTGGTTTGAAGTATCTGCTTCCAGCCGGGGTGATCCACTTCTATCCACACCAGGCCTTTTTCCGCGCTTTTTATCCATGAATGGCCCGCGGCCGAGGCGATACCGTTTTTTAACATCAAGTCTTCCCAGCAGTCAAAAAAGGCGGAGTAGCCCCTGGTTTTTTCCAGAAATCTTTCGTCAAAAATATTTGATATCAAATCGCCTACGCGCTTCATTGCTTCTCCGTTTCAATGCGACCCTGTTTGACATAGTATACCAAAGTATCCCCGGTCCGGTAATGCTGAAATGGCTCCTCGGGCAAAAAAGTGTAAAACGCCTGATCATAGTCCGGCAGCGCGGCAAGAAAGCGGCGGCGTTTTTCGCCGTCCATTTCCAGAAGCACGTCGTCCAGCAGAAGGATGGGGTTTCTGCCGGTTGTCTCGCGGTAACGGCGGGCCTGGGCTACCCGCAGAAGCAGCGCCAAAAGGCGGCGCTGCCCTGTCGAGGCGTTTCCGGCGAATTCCCTGCCATCAAGGGTAAAAATATAGCGGTCGCGATGGGGGCCGGAAAGCGAAATCCCCGTTGCCAGGTCGGCAGTCCGCCGTTTCCGCAGAAGGGCTATGGCTTCGTCAATACAACTGGCCTTCCATGAGGGATTGTACTGTACCGTCATGCCGCTAATGCCGCTGACCTGCTCAAAAAGCTGTGCAAAAACTGTGGAAAAAAGCCGCGCCGCCGTTTCCCGCTTTTCCATTAGCCTAAACCCGTATAAAGCGGCCTGCTGGTCCAGGGCGTCAAGCAAGGGTTCCGGGTTGTTGTTATGCCCCTGCCTGTTGTCCCTCAACACGCTGTTGCGCGATTTTAACACCTTGCGGTAGCCGCGAAGATCGTCCAAATATACAGGATCATACAGACTTAGCGCCTGATCAAAAAACCAGCGGCACCGCTCCGGACTGCCGGCGACAAATTCCATATCCTCATGGCAGAACACGACACAGGGAACAATCGAAAGAAGCTCCTTTCGGTCTTCCGTTTTTTTGCCGTCTATAAAAACCGCTTTTTTGCCTCTGTCGAATTTGACAAGAACCTCGCCGAGGATATTTTTCTCCGAGGGCTGGCTTGCTGTGGTAATCGAGGCGGAAAAATCTTTTTTCTCATTTTGGGCAATATCACTGTCACGCGCCCCGCGAAAAGATGAGGCATAGGAACAAAAATAAAGGGCCTCTAAAAAGTTCGTTTTGCCCTGACCGTTTTCCCCTACAAGAAAAACATTTTTTGCCGCGGTTTCTACAACAGCATCCGATAAATTACGAAATGCCGCGGTACGTAACGAAGAAATTACCACAGACTAAAACTGCCGCAATCAGGATTGCATGGGCATTACAATGTGGAAATAATCCGTCTTTGGGACAGGGACTATGGTTATCGCCTTGCTTGGCCCTGTAAAATTAATGCATATTTCATCACAGTTCATAACCTTAAAAGGCTCTTCCAGGTATTGATAGTTAAGGGCGAATGACACTTCTTCCCCGTCGTATTTGCAGGGAATTTCTTCCCTTCCTTCCCCGATTTCACCTTCCTCGGAATAAATTTCCATTATTCCGGGCTTAAGCCCTATATATATACGGTGCGATTTCTGTTCAACAACCTGCGATACGCGACGAAGGGCATCCAGCAGTTCCAGCCTGTCAACATTAAAGGAACTTTTATGATCTTCCGGTATTACTTTCCTGTAGTTGGGGAACTGTCCGTCAAGCAATACCGAAGCAAGGTTATAAAACCCAAAACGGACAAAAATCATTTTATCAATTACAGAAATTCCAATAAGACCTTCATCTCCGGCTCTTTTTGTAACAACATTCAAAATTTTCGGGGGAATTATTATTCCGTTAAAATCTTCTATGTTATTGGCGTCTTTATCAATATAAGAAAGCCTTCGTCCGTCCGTCGCTACCATTATTAACTTTCCTTCTTTTTTTTCAAAAAAGACACCGTTCATAAAAAAACGTGTTTCATCATCGGATACCGCAAAGACAGTCTGATTTATCATCTCTTTGAAAATCTTAACGGGTATCTCAAAGTACCCCTTACTTGATGAAGGAAATTCCGGAAATTTTTCAGAAGAAATGCTCTTAAGCTGGAAATTGGATTTTTTAACCGCTGTTTTTATTTTTACTTTATTGTCATTATAATCAAACTCCATTTCACCTTCCGGAAAAGAGATTATAATTCCCAAAAATTTATCCCCAAATACCGTTGCGGGTCCTGGTTCCAGCACTGTCACAGGCAATTTGGTTTCGAAATGTACCTTCATATCGGTAGCCCTTATTGTAAGGGAATCATTTTCCGCCTCGAGGTATATGTTTGACAAAATGGATATTACATTTTTTGACGCAATAATCTCCTGTGCCATGGAGATTTCTTTAAGCAGTATGTTTCGTTCACAGACAAATTTCATATTTTTACTCCTCTTCTATATATAATATATAAATATATAGTAGTAGTAATAGACAGCAGGAAATGTGGAAAACCCGGTTAATTTCTTGCTGCATATATACTTACTATATTTATAAAGCTATGGAAAATTATCGTATTTTTCCACAGTTTCCGCAAGTACCTGTAATATACACAGATTTTTCTGTTTTTTCAACAGTTTTTAAAGAGCCTTTTCCAAAAACTGTATACTTTATGGTATGACCGAGTTTTGGAAAAGGCTTACTTTACGCTCAATTCCTTTATGGTACGTTTAAGGTTTTCAATGGTGGAATCCAGGGATGGGTCAGTAATAAACAAACCCTTGATTTTTTCAATGGAATGCATGACTGTAGTGTGATCCCTTCCCCCAAAAGTCTCCCCTATTTCTGTAGTTGAAAAATCAGTCATTTCACGGCAAATATACATAGCCAATTGCCGCGGATATACTATTTTCTGGTTTCTTTTTTTTCCTTTTAGGTCGTTTACACTCAGTGAATATGCATCAGCCACAGCTTTTTGGATTGTTTCTATGGATAAATTTGGCGGAGACGCAAGAACATCCCTCAGTTTTTTCTGGGCTATTTCCAGGGTTATAGGCTGTCCTGTTAATTCTATATAGGCTATTAAAGTTTTCAAGGCGCTTATTAGATCCCTTACATTTGATGATATATTCTTGCTTATCAAGTCTATTACTTCATCAGGGATGATTGCCCCCCGGTTTTCAGCGGTGGCTTTGAGGATGGCGCAACGGACTTCGTAACGGGGCGGCTGCAAATCAACCTTAAGGCTTTGCTCAAAGCGTGAAATAAGCCGCTCGGAAAATTTTTTAAGTTCTGACGGAGGGCGGTCGCAGGTAAAAACAAGCTGCTTTTTGGCGTTAAGCAGGGTATTGAAGGTATGGAACAGTTCATCCTGTACGCCGGGTTTATCCTGGAAAAACTGGATATCATCAATAAGCAATACATCTGTTTGGCGGAATTTGTTTCTGAACGGGTTCGTATTTTTTTGGGTAATGCCTTCCAGAAATTCATTCAGGAATTCTTCTGATGTTATACAAATCACTTTGTTATCGGAATTTTCGTGTATATGGTTGCCTATGGCCTGCATAAGGTGTGTTTTGCCAAGACCAACCCCGCCATATATAAGGAAGGGGTTGTATGCTGTCCCCGGGTTCCTGCTGATGGCGAAAGCGGCATTATGCGCGAAATTGTTGTTCTCTCCGACAATGTACCTTTCAAAAGTATAGTCATCCCGCATCTGGGGGTGTTGTTTTTTCTTTGGTTTTTCCCTGGCGGGTTCCGCGCTTTTTGAGGTAGTGGTCGTAGATTGGCTGCCGGAAGCGCCGCTTGACCGATCATGGGCATCTTTTTTTGTTGGTTTTTGCCCTATAGCAACCTTTTCGCCGGGGATAACCTCAAATTCCAGGGTTATTTCTTTGCCTGTAATATCCTTCAGCTTTGATTTAAGACTGTTTTGGTAGCGGGTTTTTACCCTGTCCCGGTGGAATCCGGAAGGAAACCCTACAGTTATAGTCTTTTCCCCGGAGCGTAAGTAACTAATATCGGTAAACCAGCAGCTAAACTCCTCCTCCCCCAGCTCAGAGCGAAGTTGGTTTAAAGTTTCGTCCCAGATTTTTTCGTAGTCCGCCATATTATAACCTTCAATCATAACCTTCATTTCCAGTTAAATTTT
>Ga0268262_10007174_pt1 | contig 10482 bp, 8 predicted proteins | sample TergutNc150P3_FD_190354 | JGI IMG/M metagenome (GOLD analysis project Ga0268262, IMG submission 190354) | Nasutitermes corniger P3 segment gut microbial community from laboratory colony in Florida, USA - Nc150 P3 (SPAdes) (version 2) | ecosystem: Host-associated > Arthropoda: Insects > Digestive...
CCGCCGCCCGCGAGCTTCTTGAATTTTACAAGGGCGTAATCGGGCTCAACGCCGGTAGTGTCGCAGTCCATTAACATTCCGATAGTGCCGGTTGGGGCAATGGCGGTGACCTGCGCGTTGCGGTAGCCGTGGGCCTCGCCAAGTTTCAGCGCGCGATCCCAGGACTGTTTTGCGGCGTCCAGCAGATATTCCGGGCAGACTTTCTGGTCAATCCCGCAGGGTATGGTGTGAAGGTCTTCATACTCGGCGTCGGGGCTGCCGTAAGCGGCCCGCCTGTGGTTGCGTATAACGCGAAGCATGTTGGCGGAATTGTCTTTATAATGGAGGAAGGGCCCCATCTGGGCAGCCATGCGGGCGGATTGGGAATACGCCTCGCCTGAAAGCATGGCCGAAAGCGCCCCTGCCACAGCCCTGCCCTCGGCGGAATCGTAGGCAAGGCCCATAACCATGAGCAGGGTTCCCAGGTTCGCGTAACCCAGCCCGAGGGCACGGTACTGGTATGAAAGCTCCGCGATTTTCGGCGATGGGAACTGCGCCATCACCACTGAAATTTCAAGAACCGTGGTCCAAATTCCAATGGCGTGGAGGTAGCCCTCAACGCTGAATGTTTTTGATTCTTTGTTGTATAGGGGCATCAGGTTTATCGAGGCGAGGTTACAGGCGGTGTCGTCCAGGAACATATATTCCGAGCAGGGATTCGAGGCCCGGATTTCCCCGCCCGCCGGGCAGGTATGCCAGTCATTGATGGTTGTGTGGTATTGCAGGCCGGGATCGGCGCACTGCCAGCTGCTGCGGGCAATGTCCGTCCAGAGCTTGCGGGCCTTGATCGTTTTTATTGAATCGCCCGTGGTGCGGCTGGTAAGGTTCCAGTCGCCGTCGTTCATCACCGCCCACATAAACTCGTCGTTTACACGCAGGCTGTTATTGGAACTCTGGCCCGAGACGGTGTTGTACGCCTCCGTGTCCCAGGCGGTGGAATACACCTGTGTTGATGAGGCGTCGTCGTCTCCCTGCTCCATGCGCCTGAGCTGCTGGTACAGGTAGGACGGGGGAATCTTGTCGCTTAAGGCCGAGCGGAGGGCCCCTGCGAGATCGTGATTTTTTTCGATATTGAATTTGTCGGCGTCCGGCCCGCGGAAACTGGCGAGCGCTTTTTTTAATCCGTCAAGGTGTTTTTTCACTATAGCGGAGCCTGTCACCATGGAGGCGACTTTATGCTCTTCCTCTGCTTTCCAGGAAATGTATTTTTCAACATCGGGGTGATCCATATCCAGGGTTACCATTTTGGCCGCCCGCCTTGTAGTGCCGCCTGACTTTATCGCCGAGGCTGACCTGTCGCCGATCTTCAGGAAAGAGAGCAGCCCGGAAGAAACGCCGCCGCCAGAAAGATGCTCGTTCACGCTGCGTATGCGGGAAAAGTTGGAGCCGGCTCCGGAGCCGTACTTAAACAGCCTGGCTTCCCGTGTCACCAGATCCATGATGCCGCCGTCGTTAACCAGATCGTCTTCTATGGAAAGGATAAAACATGCGTGAGGCTGGGGCCTTTTGTATGCGCTGTCGGATTTTACCACCTCATTTTTTTGAGGGTCAAAATAGTAATGCCCCTGGGCAGGGCCGTCGATTCCGTATACAGCGTACAGGCCGGTATTAAACCACTGGGGGCTGTTGGGAGCGGCGAGCTGGTGGGCGAGCATATAGCAGATTTCATCGTAAAAGGTCTTCGCGTCTTCTTCGCTGTCAAAATACTTGTTTTGCCGGCCCCAATCCATCCAGGTAAAAGCCAGCCTGTGGAACACCTGCCGGGCGTCATGCTCGGCTCCGTCCCATGGAGTTTCCTCAGAATTTGAGGATTCAGAGGGAATCCACTTTTTCCATTCGTTTATTTTGTCCGCCGGAACCCCCGCCTTGCGGAAGTACTTCTGGGCTATGATGTCCGTGGCGATCTGGCTCCAGGAAGACGGCACTATAATGCTGTCTTCTGAAAAAACCACCTTTCCATCGTGGTTTCGGAGCTCGCTTTTCCTCTTTTCCCATACAATATCATGATACGGACCCGTTTTTTGGTCCGTGAAAAACCTCTGTATTTTCATTGCCCTCCCACCCCTTTTTATCCCCAGATAAGGAAATTATTGACCATTTATATACTCCAGGCAGAGCCTTACACTATATATAGCGGTAACTGTGAAGTATACACCATATAGAGGGTATGTCAAGAGGGGGCTGAGGGATTCTGGGTACTAGGTTCAGGATAGTGAAAGGGGGCCAGATACTTTAAAAATTAACCGAAAAGGCCTTTTATGCGCCATTTTGTACCAATGCTATTTCCTTACGGACGAGGTCGCCAATAATTTCTTCAGGTGATTTATGAGTTTCTATAGACTTGGTTAAAAGGTAATTAACAGTTAAATTATCCATACCAAAAAAACGATTAGCCTTACGCCGTGCAAAAATACCAGGTTTTGCCGGGTCTGTTTTTGGGGGATTTTCCATAAAATAATCACTCCAGTATTGAGCTTCTTCTTCGGTCATATCGTTTTCTACCATAATCAATTACTCCTGTTTTGAAAGTGATTTTATAAACACATCCGAGCAAGGAAAAGCGTGGAATACGTTTACCCTACGGTCGTTGATCAGATTGTACAGCACTTCAATCATATTGCCTTTAGTGTTAAAGCCAAGCAAACGGTATTTGTTTTCAAAACCGTCTATAAGTTCATCGAATTCAACCGTATTGAACGCCCAGCGAATATCGGCTTCAGTAACACCGTGCCTGAAAGCCGACTGCTTGAAGATAATCTCAAGATCGCCGTCCATATGTATAAAATAGCATGAAATTTAGGGGGAATCAAGCCATCAATCCCATACGGGTTCTTTTTTAAGATTTACCCAAAAGCAATAATACATTTGTTCGGTTTTGATATCGACCCACGAAGCAACAGGTATCAAAAGCATGACGTATATCTGCCTCTGTAAGACCATGAATAAAGGCTGAATCACGAAAGATGAATACCTGTTCCATAGGTTATTATACCGCTTTTCACGGCTTTTTGATAACACTTTTTCAAAGTACACGGCAAATTGCCTGACACCGAATTTGTCTCGTAATCAATAGGGGGATCTTCGCCCTATGGGCTCGGTTGAGGATCATCGGAAGATTCCAGTTCTTCAAGATTACGCTCAATTACCTGCATTACCGCACCAGAAACGGCTTTTTCAATATCAGTCAACACGGCTTTTTTGAATCTTCTTATCTGTGCTTCCGCAATCTGGATAGAAAATAGTTCGGGCGGGTCAATTTCAAGAGCAGAAGCTATCCGTTCAAGCATTTCAGGGGTAGGGAATTTTCGTGTTAGTTCAATCATGGCAATATATTGGGTGGACAAACCAGCCCGTTCTGCAAGCCGTGACTGAGAAAGCCCAAGCCTATTACGGTTTTCCTTCATATTGTAAGCCAGTAGCTCCCTTAAGTTTTTCAAAACATTTGCCTCATAGACAATATAAATCTTAACCTATACTTAACAAATTGCCGTTTTGTTGCTCAAAAATGATTGACTAAAAGACAATTATCATAAATAATCTAATAATGCGAACAGTTCCGTATGGGAATAAACCGTAAATACATCCTTTTTGGGCTGTAATTTTGTCTAGCGAACATTAAACGCATATGGCATGACATTTGCCAAAGGAGATTTTATGAAAAGAATTATTTGGTTAACAGGACTATTTCTGTTAGGAATTACAGCATTTGCACAAATTCCTGAATTTGATGCTGTAATTCAGTTTATTGGGAATCCACTTCCAAATAAAACTACAAGGATTGCTGCAAACCACTACCGTTCTCAGGATCGAAAACACGTATTTCGTGTAGATGGGGGGATTGTTACTGGGGTTTATATTCTTGGCCCTTCAGGTTCGGCTTCACAAGAACAATTAGGCACATGGATAACTTCTCTTAATCTAAATGATAATCCAGTATGGGTTTTGGATTCTGGTAGAAATAGCCTTTCCGAAAACCATAAATATTGGGTCAACGGTGATTATATGGCTTTTTATGATATTATGGCATCAACAGCATTGCTTATGCGAAGGGAAGCAGGTGAAATGGGGGCAATGATGTTTACTAATTTAAGGCTTATCGCAACTCCTGTTCAAAACCACTGGTTTCTCATTACAGAACCAATTTTCTTTCAAGAAATTGTTAATAAAGCCAGTACGGAAAGACAAGTATATGGTTGGTAAATAATTAGGGGACTTATATGACTGTAAACGAATATGCGGAACAGGTGGTCGAAAATTTCATTCGTGAAATAACCGATAATGTTTTTCTTTCCATCGAACGAGATGATGGTGTTATGCGGGATTATATGACCAATGTAAACCGTTATGGGCTGGATACTGTAAACATGGCTATCGGTCTAAAAATAAAAGAGCGACTATCTCTTGCAAATAACGGAGAAAATGACAATCCCAAAAGTCGTCTTATCAAAAGTTACACTTATCATAAATAGATATTGATCATGCTTGAATGACGGCCACGGCAACGTACCTGACACCCGAATCGCATAGAGTACCTTCGGTTGAGGGTACACTAGATATGGGGTAGGTATCCAACTACCCCAGTCCCCGAACCCTGACCCCCGTACCCTTTCTTTAAGTCCCTATTCCCAGCTCCTCGACCTTCTTCGAGCCCTGTTCCCTCAGCAGGTATTTCTGGATTTTGCCTGAGGAGGTGAGCGGGAAACCATCGACAAAAAACACGTACTTGGGTATTTTGAAGCGGCTGATTTGTCCCCGGCAGAAGTCGCGGACATCTTCCTCGCCTATGGCAGCGCCGGGCTGCAGAATGATAAACGCCCCCACTTCCTCGCCGTATTTTTTGCTGGTAATGCCAACCACCTGCACATCCTTGACCCCCGGCATGGTGTACAAAAAGTCTTCTATTTCTTTGGGGTACACGTTTTCGCCGCCGCGGATGATCATGTCTTTTATGCGGCCGGTGACTTTGAAAAAGCCCTTGTCGTCCTTAACGCCCAAATCGCCTGAATGGAGCCAGCCTTTTTCGTCAATGCACTGGGCAGTGGCTTCGGGCATTTTGTAGTAGCCCTTCATGCTGTTGTAGCCGCGGCAGCAGAATTCGCCGTGCACGCCGACGGGACATTCCTCGCCGGTATCCGGGTTGCGGATCGTTACCTCAACGCCGGGCAGGGCCCGGCCAACGGTCTCGACTTTTGCCTCAAGGCTGTCGTCGTAGCGGGTCTGGGTCATAACAGGCGATGACTCGGTTAAGCCGTAGCAGATTGTGACATCGGTCATGTGCATAAGGTCGATAACCTGGCGCATGGTTTCGATGGGGCAGGGCGAGCCCGCCATGATTCCTGTGCGGAGGCTTGAAAGATCAAACATCTTGAACATGGGGTGATTTAACTCAGCGATGAACATTGTCGGGACCCCGTACACGGCGGTGCATTTTTCCTTTTGAATTGTCGCCAGTACCAGCAAGGGGTCGAACCATTCGACTATTGCCGCTGTAGAGCCGTGGGTCAGAATCGCCATCATTCCCAGCACAAGGCCGAAACAGTGGAAAAGCGGCACGGGCAGGCACACGATGTCTTTCTCCGTTAGGCGCTGGTTGTCGCCGATACCCAGCCCGTTGTTGAGTATGTTCCTGTGGGTAAGCATGACCCCCTTGGGAAAGCCCGTGGTTCCGCTGGTGTACTGCATATTCACTACTTCATTGCGATCCAGAGACGCCTCAATTTTTTTCATTTCAGAATCGTCGGTATGCTGCCCCAAAAGCAGAACTTCGTTAAAGCTGTACATTCCCCGGTGTTTCTGCTGGCCCACATACACAATGTGTTTAAGGAAGGGGTATTTCGCAGACTTCAAGTGACCGCGCTCCGATGTTTTGAGTTCCGGGATCAGCTCGTTGACCATGGAGACATAATCCGAATCCCGCCAGCCGTCGATAACGCAGAGGCATACCATGTCCGACTGCTCCAGCACATAGTCAAGCTCGTGGAGTTTATAACCTGTGTTCACCGTTACAAAGACCAGCCCAATCCGCGCGCAGGCGAACAGCACCGTGTTCCAGTCCGGCACATTGGTCGCCCACATACCCACATGGTCGCCTTTTTTCAGCCCCATGGCGAGGAAGCCCTTTGCCAGCTCGTCAACGCGCTTGTCAAATTCGCTATAGGAAAAACGGAGGTTGCGATCCGCGTAAACCAAAAAATCATGATCCGGGTTCGCCTCTGTTTTGTCGCGTAATACCTCACTTAATGTCTTTTCAATAAAATCCATATTTTGTTTCCTTGTCCCTGCTGCCGCTTACATTGGCGTATAAATAACGGCCAGTATCTTTACCGGCTGCGAATCGGCGGAGATTACCCGGTGTGGCACGATAGAATCGTAATACACCGAATCCCCGGCTTTGAGTGTTTCTGTAGTAGTGCCGTATTCAAGTTTAAGGTTTCCCGCGAGAACGTGGATAAACTCCTCGCCTTCGTGCGCGGATTTTTCCTGCAGGGCGTTGGGTTCAATGTCTACGATGAAGGGCTCCATGTGGCGGCCGTTTTTGTCGGCGGCCAGCGCCTTGAAACTAAGTCCCTTATGATCGGTCTTCGCGCCGGCGTCATCGGGCAGCCCTGTTTTGAAGCGCTCCGAGGCGGCCTCCTGGCCAGCGCGGGTAATAACCGGCCCAAGCTGCTCATGGTCGTCCAGCAGAGTGCCGAGCCTGACCCCCAGCGCCCGCGAAATCTTAATCAGCGGCGCGAGATCGGGGATATGTCCCTCATCTTCAATTTTAGCGATCAGCTCTTTCGAGATACCGCTCCGTTCCGCCAGCACTTCCCTGCTTATGGAATAAGTGCCGCGCAATTCAGAAATTCTCTGTCCTGGTGTATGTTTTGCCATAATGGAAGTATTATACAGAATTTTGGAGAAAGTGATAAGTGGGACGCTTTGCGTTGTTTGGACGCGCCCTTACCAATTCAGAATTTCCCTTGACTTTTCCCTCTAATGGTGTATATTTTAAGTATCTGACGGGCCCGAGAAACAGCGCCAGGGGCTGCATTGGCAACAATGCGGTGTATTGACTGCGCCGTTACCAAGTCAGGTTTTTAGCCGCTCTGGCATTCCCAGAGCGGTTTTTTCTTGTTCATAAAGTCTTTTCGGGTTATAAGCCCTGTTTTCACATCGTAATAATCGCCTTCCTCTGATGGAGTTAATTCAACGTAAATCATTGTGTCATTTTTACCTTTTTTATAAAGAACTAAACGCGAGCCTTTTCCTGCATAAATGGAATTAAAATTTTCAGCGACATCTTGGACAAAATCACGGGCATTTTCATAACCATTATCCCGCAATTGTTGAAGACGGTCTGGGCGTTCTATATGTTTCTCTCCGTAATTCTCCCTCTCACCTTCTTGCTTGCCTATCCGCAATCTTATTTTCCCGGCTTGCCGCCGTATTTTCCGCGCAATTTCGGTAGAGATTTCCCCGAAATCCTTGTTCCCGTTTCTGGTAAGTACAAACTCACCATCGTGCTGTACAGGAATATAGTTTGTTTTCATACCCTATATATGGAACAAACGTGCAAAAAGCATGATCGGTATAAGGAAAAAAGAGCGGCGGGGTCTATTTTTTTTCTTCGTCTTCTTGTTTTTTCATGGACTTTATTATAGCGACTGCCATTTTACGGTTTTTCTTTTCCATTTGCGCGGTTATTTCCGCTACTACTTTGGCTTCAGTGGGATATTGATCTGTTTTTAGCTTGGCGTCCTTTCCTGTAACAAGATATTCCACTGATACGCCAAGCGCTTGCGCTATTGCAACAGCGGCATCTGCCGAGGGCATACAGTTATGGACATTTAAGTAAGTGTCAATAGTTTTCTTTTTAACCCCTGATAAGGCCGCCAGTTCTTTTACATACATACCGGAAAAACTTAGCTGTTCCTTGAGATTTTCCCTGAATCCCATAACTTATAATATGAAATTATTCATATTTTCCCCTTTACAATATGAATATATTCATGTTATATTATTTGTAGTATGAATTTATTCGTTATTTCTGAGGTTAAATACGAATAAATTACGATTCCGGGGCAGAAAATTATATTGCCTGCCGGAAAGAGGAGTTTTCAGCATGAAAAACACACACAAATACATCGGATTTGCCCTTATTGTGGTAATTGGTTTCGTTGCCCTGTTACTGGCAGGCTGCAAAAACCCAAACAGTTCAAAGCCCGTTGAGCTTACAGGCATTGCCATAACTACCCAGCCAACAAAGACACATTACAATCTCGGTGAAGAATTGGACACGGCTGGCATGGTTGTCACAGCCACTTACAGCGATGGTTCCACTCAGGCGGTTACGGGTTATAGCATAAGCGGCTATAATAAAAACACAGTAGGGAACCAGACCGTAATCTTAACATATAACGGCAAAACCGCGGCCTTTACAGTAACGGTCATCAAGACCCTCGTCAGTATCGCAGTAACCACGCGGCCAACCAAAACTCAGTACAACCTGAACGAAGAATTGAACATGGCGGGCATGGTTGTCACAGCCGCTTACAGCGATGGTTCCACTCAGGTGGTTACCGGCTACACCACTAACACCAGCGGCTATGATAAAAACACAGTAGGAAACCATACCATTATCGTAAGCTACAGCGGCAAAACCGCTGAATTTACTGTTAATGTTATCAATCCTACCCTTCCGACTGTTGCAACGCCCGCGGCGTCTCTTGCGGCGGGAACCTACACTTCAACGCAGAGCGTTACCCTGACCACGGCGACCGTTGGCGCGGCAATCTACTACACCGTTGACGGGACAGAACCCTCAAAGAGCAGCGCCTTGTATTCGGGCGCAATCAGCGTCAGCGCGACAACAACCTTGAAAGCCTTTGCCGTTAAAGAAAACATGAACGACAGCGACATATTGACGGCAAAGTATATTATTCCCGTTAACGCCGTAACGCCGGTTATCAGCGCACATCCGCAGGGCGGGACTTATATCAAGAATCAAACTCTGTCGGTAACGGCGAACGTAACGGACGGTGGAACCCTTGGCTATCAGTGGTATAAAAACACCGTTGACAGTACCGCAGGCGGAACGGCAATCAACGGCGCGACAGCTTCAAGTTACGCTTTGTCCGATTTGGGAATCTCGTACTACTATGTTATTGTTACCAATACCCTCGTCGAAAACGGAGACGGCGGGTCCAAAACAGCGCAGACAACTAGCAATACCGTGAATGTAACGGTTGAACTGGTACTTGCCGAATGGGCGAAGACGGTCAGCGCGGGAGACAACGCCTCACGATTCGAAGCGGTGGCGGTAGACGCTTCGGGCAACGTGTACGCGGCGGGCTACCAGTATGGCAACGGCAGCTATACCTACGGCCCTGGGGTTTCCGTACAGGGAACCGCCGCCGACTACAACTTCAATGTCGTGTTGGTTAAATATAATTCAAGCGGTACTGCTCAGTGGGCAAAGTCGGTCAGCGCGGGAAGTGACAGTTCACAATTCACTGCGGTGGCGGTAGACGCTTCGGGCAACGTGTACGCGGCGGGCTACCAGAATGGTACCGACAGCGTTACCTACGGCCCTGGGGTATCCGCGCAGGGAATCTACTACTCCTGTAGTGTCGTGCTGGTAAAATATGACGCAAGCGGTACTGCTCAGTGGGCAAAGACGGTCAGCACGGGAGGCGACGCCTCACAATTCACTGCGGTGGCGGTAGACGCTTCGGGCAATGTGTACGTGGCGGGCCACCAGTGTGGTAAAGGCAGCTTTACCTACGGCCCTGGGGTATCCGCGCAGGGAACCAATAGCAGCAGGAATGTAGTGCTGGTTAAATACGACGCAAGCGGCACGGCTCAGTGGGCAAAGACGGTCAGCACGGGAGGCAACGCCTCACAATTCACTGCGGTGGCGGTAGACGCTTCGGGCAATGTGTACGCGGCGGGCTACCAGAATGGCAACGGCAGCTATACCTACGGCCTTGGGGTTTCCGCGCAGGGAACCGTCAGAGGCGACAACTCCAATGTCGTGCTGGTAAAATACAATTCCAGCGGTACTGCTCAGTGGGCGAAGACGATCAGTGCGGGAAGCATTGGGTCAGGATTCAGCTCGGTGACGGTAGACGCTTCGGGCAATGTGTACGCGGCGGGCTACCAGTCTGGTACCGACAGCTATACCTACGGCCCTGGGGTATCCGCGCAGGGAACCAATAGCAGCAGCACCGTCGGCAATGTAGTGCTGGTTAAATACGACGCAAGCGGCACGGCTCAGTGGGCGAAGACTGTCAGCGGAAGTGCTAGTTCAGGATTCAGCTCGGTGGCGGTAGACGCTTCGGGCAACGTGTACGCGGCGGGCTCCCAGAGTAATACCGGCGGCACCTATACCTATGGCCCTGGGGTTTCTGTAATGGGAGGAGGGGGTACGTTGGTTATATATGACGCAAGCGGCACGGCTCA
>Ga0268262_10007175_pt1 | contig 10481 bp, 8 predicted proteins | sample TergutNc150P3_FD_190354 | JGI IMG/M metagenome (GOLD analysis project Ga0268262, IMG submission 190354) | Nasutitermes corniger P3 segment gut microbial community from laboratory colony in Florida, USA - Nc150 P3 (SPAdes) (version 2) | ecosystem: Host-associated > Arthropoda: Insects > Digestive...
TCAAAATCTGGGTTGCCGTAAAATCATCGGAGAACAGCGCCCTCTCGTACATGTCCCATGAAAGCAGGCGGCGCTTAAGCTCGGCGATCTCCTCGTTTGTGCCGGAAAAGCCGCCGCCTACAAGTTTTTCCACTACAATGGAGTCATCGCGCGAACAAATATAATCCGCGTTGACAAGCGAAGTAACTTCCTTGACATAGGGCATATTCCCAACTTCCGCCGAGTAGGCCTGTATGCGGTCAAGGAATTCGCGGTCAAAGACAGTGCCGTAAGGCCTCTGCAGCCCGATAAGGATGAAAAATGAACTGCCGAACATTTCATCAATCCGGCGGGATGTTTCAAGCGCCGGATCGTCGTTTGGCACAAAGCGGAGGTTGTTATTGTCCAGTTCGGCGCGGGGGAGCTGGAAGCCGAAAAACACGGTGATAACGGCGATGACCGCCACTACCAGCCAGGGGTAAGTATAGAGTTTACGCATTTCGTCCTTTTATTTACAGTATACATAAATTTGAGATCTGTGGAACTACTCCCCCATCTTTATCTTTTTTCCCTTAAAATAAGGAGACAATGATTCCGGTTCTCCGGTGTAAATCTCAAATTCGCTTTCTATCGCGTTTTTAGACAGGGCGCCCCGCGCGGTTTGTAAATTTACCGCTATTAAATCATTCATCTGCTGCCAGTCAGAAAAATATTCTGTAAGCAGGTAAATGCCGCTGTAATTTTCCGCTTCCGGCAGAATAATTGGCTCAACTTTTTTACCCGAACTGAAATAACCGTTAAAATTATTAAGCCAGTCGATAACATAATAATTTTGTTCGTCGTGCAGATAGGGAATCAAATTGGCGTATTTCCACAATGACCACGAACCGTTAATGATATACACCGGCGTATCTTTGTCTTCCGTAAATACATACTGGCTTTGCTTGCTGCGAAAAAGATTTTCAATATTGCTTTCCCTTGACGCGTTAAACGCGAAACACCCGCATAATAACAGCGTAGCGGCAATTGCTGTTTTCCCGGAACGCCGCCATATTGGTTCAATCAATATTGCCGGTAAAATAACAAAAAACGGAAAAACCGGCATACCGTAACGTAAAATTTTATATGGCGCGATTATCAGAACTGCAAATAAATATACTAAAGACGCCGCAAAGATAAACCATGCCGTTTTGTGAACCGTTTTGCCCCTCGATTTATGTCCGCGGACCAAAGAAAACGCAATAAACGCCAGACACAAAACGCATATAATAATAACCGGATAACTGAAGAAATGTTTTTGCAGGAATGAAACGGCCGTTATAACAGAAAATTTAATGTTTCCAATTTTATCGTTTGACAGAGTCCTTATGGTCTCCGTGCCCCGGTACGAGAAAAAGCCTGACAGGTATTTAGGGTAGAGAATCCTGGCTGTAACAATTCCCAGGCCCAATACCACGAAGTAAAAAGGAATTTCGGCGAAAGTTTTATTTTTACATTGAAGATAAACAGCGTACAGCCCTAAAAGCCCTATAAAAATTACCGCGTAGTATCCGGTCATAAGCGTAAGGCCTGTAAGCAGCGACATAAGCAGCGCAGGCTTTATTACGCCGGTAAAGAATTTTTTCTCATGTATGAAATACTTTTTCCATCCAAGGCTTAACACAAAATAATAGCAAAAAATAACAAACATGGTTTCCTGTATTTGATACGGCCGTAAAAAAAGCGTATTGGAAATCGCCGCTGTCGACAAGAAAGCGCAGAACGCCGCCGCGTACTGTAACAGTTCGTTTTCCGGAAATAAGCGGCGTATTAAAAGGAAGAAGAATATAAACGATACGGTAAAAAACAGGAGGTTGAGTACGCCGCCCCTGAAAATAATAGGTCTTACGTCGCCTGTTTTGATTCCGGCCAGCGAAAGCCGTAAAAACGTATAGTACAAATTGGTATGCGGGGGGTCGCGGTTATCCTTCCATAAACTGCCCACGTCTGCCAAAGCGTCTTTCAAACTTGCGGAGCTTACAAGGCTCGCCTCCTTCAACTCTTTTCCGGTATATTTTTTCCCATATTCGTAATTTTTGGTCACTATAAAATCATTGTAACAGGCAAGCGCGACGGTAAGCCCTTCGTCTACATGAAGGCCCTCTTTTTGCGAGAGCCAGTACACGCGGATACCGAGGGCGAGCGCATACACCGCAAACAGAAGAAATGCCCGATGCATTTTTTTCATTTTCTGCTCCGTAGTGAAAACAGTATACCAATTATTGATGTTTTCTTAGTTTATTAGTAATGTAAAAAAGCAGCGCGCTGGTGATTAATAAAGCAACTGTTAAAATGATTTGCCATGCCATGAAATTACCCTCCTAACCAAGTTTTAATTATATCAACAACCGAAATTAAGCCAAGTATTCCAGCTCCGGTAGCCACGCCATTTCCAATCTTAACCAGTATAGACGGCTGTTTGTTCGCAATTTCCAGCAAGGAAATAATTCTGTCCAAGCGTTCCAATAGTGGTTTTTCAACAATCGAAGCAATTGTACTCTGTTTTTGATGAAATGGCAATCCTGATTTTCTTATATTCCTCATTCTTAATTCCTCCATATATATTAGGGCGCAAAAGTTTATTTTGCTTGCATAAAACGAAAAAAAAATAAAAAAAATTCAGTCCCTACTCCCCACTCCCTATTCCCTAGTCCCTATATAATTGCTATAGTTCCTTTATGGCGGAAACCCAATTCATACGTAATTTTTGCATAATCGCGCATATAGACCACGGCAAATCAACTCTGGCGGACAGGCTTATCCAGAAGGCCAAGCTGGTGGATGACCGCGACTTTCAGAACCAGATACTCGATAACATGGATATTGAACGGGAACGGGGCATTACCATTAAAAGCCAGGCCGTCAGAATCCCCTATACGGCGCTGGACGGTAATAACTATGAGCTTAACCTCGTTGACACTCCCGGCCATGTGGATTTTACCTATGAGGTGAGCCGCGCGATAAACTCCTGCGAAGGCGCGCTGCTCCTTGTCGACGCCACGCAGGGGGTGCAGGCGCAGACCCTTTCAAATATGTACCTCGCCCTGGAGCACAACCTTGAAATCGTGCCGGTTATAAACAAAATCGACATGCAGGCCGCAGACATAGAAGGCGTAAAAAAACAGATAGACAAGGATTTGGGGCTGGACTCTGAAAGCGCCCTGCTGGTTTCCGCGCGTAACGGCACCGGCGTTGACGAGCTTTTCGAGGCCATTGTAAAGCATATTCCGCCGCCAAAAGGCGACAAAAACGCGCCGTTAAAGGCGCTGATTTTTGACTGCCACTACGATTCCTACCGGGGCGTCGTGGTGCATCTGCGCGTCTATGACGGCACAATCAAAAAAGGGATGAAAATATCCTTTATGTCAAACGGCTCCGCCTACGAAGTTGAGACCGCCGGCGTTTTCAAAATCGCGTTAGTTGAAACTAACGAGCTTTCCGCCGGCGACGTCGGCTATGTGATTGCCGGCATTAAAACGGTCAGCGACGTGCGGGTCGGCGATACGATGACGGACGCGGACAACCCCTGCGCCGCCCCTCTTAGCGGCTTCCGCGAGGTAAAGCCAGTTGTTTTTTCTTCCATATACCCTGTAGATTCAAATGATTACGAAGAACTGCGTTCAAGCATGGAAAAACTCAAACTTAACGACGCGTCGCTTGTATACGAAAAAGATTCGTCCGCGGCCCTCGGTTTCGGTTTCCGCTGCGGTTTTCTCGGCCTTCTGCACCTTGAGGTGATACAGGAAAGGCTTGAAAGGGAATTCGACCAGTCGGTAATCTTTACCGCCCCTTCGGTAAAATACAAACTGCGGCTTAAAAATTCAAAAGACGAGGTTATGATCGACAACCCCATGGAATACCCGGACGAAGGTTTGATTGAAGGCGCCGAGGAGCCCTATATCCGCGCGTCTATCATCACCCCTTCAACTTTCCTGGGCAATATAATGACATTATGCCTTGAAAAACGCGGCGTTCAGACCAACATGACCTACCTTGACGAAAAGCGGGTGGAACTTGTTTACGACATGCCCCTTTCCGAGGTGCTTTTTGATTTTTACGACCGACTGAAAAGCACAAGCCGGGGTTACGCGTCATTTGACTACGACATTACCGAATATAAGCCCACGGAGCTTGCCAAAATGGACATACTCCTCAACGGCAAAGCGGTGGACGCCCTTTCCCAGCTTGTGTTCAAACCAAACGCCTACGACCGCGCCCGCAAGGTGTGCGAAAGGCTTAGGGATGAAATCCCCCGCCAGCAGTTTAAAATACCCATACAGGGGGCCATAGGCAGCAGCATCATAGCCAGGGAAACAGTCAACGCCCTGCGAAAGGACGTGCTGGCGAAATGCTACGGCGGCGACATAACCCGCAAACGCAAACTGCTTGAAAAACAGAAAGAAGGCAAGAAGCGCATGAAACTGGTCGGAGACGTGGAACTGCCCCAGAGCGCGTTCCTGGCGGTGCTGAAGGCCAAGGACGATTAATAAGAACATCCGGGTTACAGATTAATTTTGATTTTTTGATGCATTATTTATATTGCCTGTCCGCGATAAGTAGTATAAAATAGTTGATTATTATGGTTTCGTATATAATTAAAAGAGCCGCGCTTGTCCTCATTACCCTTTTGTTTATAATTTGTTTAACTTACATTCTGATGAATACGGTTCCCGGCGGGCCGTTTTTGGGTGAAAAAGCCATTTCACCCAGAGTACTAAAGGAGCTGGAACTTAAATACGGGCTTGACAAGCCGCTTCCCGTGCAGATCCGCAATTATGTTTTCAGCCTGCTTAAAGGAGACATGGGCGTATCGTTAAAAATGCAAAAAAACAGGCCTGTTACTACGATTATAAAAGAAATGTTCCCTGTTTCCGCGAAAGTAGGTTTTTTTGCCATTTTATGGGCGGTTATAGCCGGTATAACTTTGGGCTGTCTGGCGGCATATTACCGGGGGAAGTGGCAGGACAGCGTTTTACAGGTGCTGACTACGCTTGGCATAGCTTTTCCGGCGTTTGTAACGGCTACCGCTTTGCTGATAATTTTTGCTGGCGGCGTGTTTAAATTCTTCCCAAGTTCAGGTTTGAGCCAGGGGGCGTTGAGTCTTATTCTTCCGTGCTTTACCCTTGGAATGTCGCCAATGTGTTCAATCGCGCGTTACACACGCTCATCAATGCTGGAAACTCTCGGCAAGCCGTACATAAAAACCGCTTACGCTTACGGGCTTTCAGTTCATCAAATCATCTTTAAACACGCCCTGCGTAACGCGCTGATTCCCGTTGTTACCTACATGGGCCCGATGATTGCGGGAGTGCTTACAGGCGGTTTCGTGGTAGAGACGGTATTTAACATTCCCGGTCTTGGCCGCTATTTTATCCAAAGCATCTCAAACCGGGATTATCCTATCATCATGGGAACCACAATATTTCTCGCGGCTCTTGTTATTCTGATGAGTTTTACCGTGGACGTGATTTACAGGATTATCGATCCGCGCATTCAGTTGGGAAGCGTTAAGGAATAGGGATGCGTATGAAAAACAGCTCCATGATCGCGGAACTCGGCATTGCGGCCGGCCATCTCCAGTTAAACCCCGACGATTTTATCCCCTCTACCGCCGAAGAAAAACAGGCGTTTATTCCCCATCATAAAAGCATTTCATACTGGGCTGACGCGTGGCGGCGGTTAAGAAAAAATTATGCCGCCATGGTTTCAATGGGCCTAATAATTTTTTTTATTTTATTTGCCTGCCTGGGCCCTGTAATTGTTCCGTATAATTATGACGAGCAGATACGGGGAAGCGAAAGTCTTTATCCCTTTAAATACTCGCAAACGGAGTTAATCAGAATAACGGCCGGAGAAAAAGTTTTCCCCCATGTGTTCGGAACCGATAATCTTGGGCGCGATATACTTGTCCGCCTGATGTACGGCTGCCGCATATCAATGCTTATAGGCTTAAGCGCCGCTTTTTTAACGCTCGTTATCGGAGTTATCTACGGTTCAATATCAGGTTTTCTGGGCGGCAGAGTCGATATGGTAATGATGAGGATAGTCGATATTATTTATTCCGTTCCCGACGTGCTTGTAGTTCTGCTCCTCGCCGTTACCATAAAACCGCTGCTCACGGCATACGCCGACGCGCATCAAAGCGCCCTGTTGGGGCGCATTATAATCGCGCTCGGGCCCAGTATTATCGCTATTTTTATGGCGTTTGCCCTGCTTTACTGGACGACGCTTGCGCGCATTATCCGCGGCCAGGTACTCCAGTTAAAACAGCAGGAATATGTCACCGCTGCGCGCGCCCTTGGAGCGTCTGATAAAAGGATTATCACCAATCATATACTTCCCAACTGCATAGGCCCCCTTGTGGCCGCTACCTGCCTTGAAATTCCCCTGGCTATTTTTCTGGAATCTTTCCTTTCGTTTTTGGGCGTAGGCGTAAACGCCCCCATGACAAGCCTTGGTTCCATGGCTTCTGACGCGCTGAAGGGAATGTATACCTATACGTTCAGGCTGATCATACCGGCTTCTTTTTTAAGCCTTATGATTCTTTCTTTTAATATTTTCGGCGACGGGCTGCGTGACGCTTTGGATCCGCGCCTTAAAAAATAGGAGATATATGCCCCCGCTGCTTGAAGTAAAAGATTTAAGAGTCTCCTTTTTTACGCCGGTCGGCGTCGTAAAAGCCGTTGACGGCATCTCATACAGCCTTGACAACGGGGAAGTGATGGGAATTGTCGGGGAATCAGGCTCCGGAAAAAGCGTAGAGGCTTTCGCGTTGATGGGGATCCTTGACGAGCCGGGGAGAATCGCGGGCGGCAGCGTGCTGTTTGAGGGACAGAGCATTCTTGAACTTTCACGTAGGGAACTTGAGCAAATACGGGGCGGACGCATCAGCATGATATTCCAAAATCCCATGGACAGCCTTAATCCGGTGTACACTGTCGGCAATCAAATGACAAGCGTTTTAAGAAAGCACAATAAAGACATCAGTTTTCAGGATGCGAAGGAAAAGAGCCTTGAAATGCTGCGTCTTGTCGGAATTACAAACCCCGAACAGAGGCTTAAGCAGTATCCTTTTGAGTTATCGGGCGGCATGTGCCAGAGGGTGATGATCGCCATGAGTCTGATCTGCGAGCCGCGCCTCCTTATCGCCGACGAACCCACCACCGCGTTAGACGTAACCATTCAGGCGCAAATTCTTGAGCTTATGAAGTCCGTCAAGGAAAGAAACGATATGGCGATTATCTTTATTACCCATAACCTTGCGGTAATTGCCGAGATTTGCGACAAGGTTTCAGTAATGTACGGCGGCCATATTGTGGAACAGGGCAGCGTGGACGACATTTTTTATAACCCGTCCCACCCTTATACAAAGGGGCTGCTGCGTTCAATGCCGCGCCTTGATGAAACCCAGGCTGACAGGCTGATTCCCATTGAAGGGACCCCTATTAATATGCTCAATCCAAACCCCGGCTGCCCCTTTGCGCCGCGCTGCGATTCCTGCATGAGAATCTGCGTAAATGAGATGCCTGTCTGCTCAAGTCTTAATGACGAGCACAGCGCGTGCTGCTGGCTCCTTAAAAAGGACGGGTATAAATGAGCGGATGTTTGATCAGGACAGAGGCTTTAAAAAAATACTTTCCTGTTAAGGAAGAATTCGGGAAGACAAAAAATATACACGCTGTGGAAAATGTCAGCCTTTATATAGACGAGGGGGAAACGCTCGGGCTTGTCGGGGAATCGGGCTGCGGCAAAACAACGCTGGGGCGTACTATTCTGCGCCTTTACGCGCCTACGGGCGGGAAAATTTTTTACCGTGAACAGGATATTACGGAAATTGACATGCTCCCTTTCAGGCGCAAGATGCAGATTATTTTCCAGGACCCGGCGGGCTCGCTTAACCCGCGCATGACTGTTTCCGAAATTATCGGGGAACCTGTTGACATTCATGGTCTTGCCAAAACAAAGACGGAGCGCAAGGAAAAAATAGCGCGGCTCCTGTCTCTGGTCGGCTTAAACAGCGAACACGCCAACCGTTACCCGCATGAATTTTCAGGAGGCCAGCAGCAGCGCATCGGCATAGCGCGCGCCCTTGCGGTGGAGCCCGAGTTTATAGTCTGCGACGAGCCTGTCTCGGCGCTTGACGTTTCCATACAATCGCAGATTGTAAATATGCTTGACGACATGCAAAAAGAGCTTAAGTTGACCTATCTTTTTATATCGCATGACATTTCGGTTGTCCGTCATATTTCAAACCGCATAGGGGTAATGTATCTGGGGCATCTTGTCGAGCTTTCAGAAAGCTTTGAGCTGTATAATAATCCGCTTCACCCGTACACAAAATCGCTTTTATCCGCCGTTCCAATTCCCGATCCTAAAGTCACGCGCGCAAGGCAGCGCTTAATACTGAAAGGCGAGAGCCCAAATCCGATGGCGCTTAGTCCCGGCTGCCGGTTCGCCAGCCTATGCCCCCAGGCGGAGCGGCGTTGTTTGGAACAAATTCCGGAATTTAAAGAAATTAAGCCGGGTCATCATGCCGCCTGTCATTTTACAGACGGTATGTAAACAGCCTACTATTCATAATATGACTAAATTGAGTATAATCAACTATTAAATATTTCTTGGAGGAAATTTAAATGAAAAAATTTGTGATTTCTGTTCTGTGCCTGTCGCTTATAGGGTTTTTGGCGGGCTGCGGAGGCAAAAAGACAAGCGCGTCAACACGTGAAAATACTGTAAGCGCGTGCCTTGGTTCCGAGCCGAATACCATCGACCCCGCGCTTAACTCAGCGGTGGACGCCGCCATTTATCTTCAGCATACGCACGAAGGCCTTTACAAATATGAAGATACCGGCATTCAGGTGACGCCCGGAATTAACTTCTCAAAAGTTGTCCCCGGCATGGCGGCAAGCGCGCCGCAAAAAACCGTGCATAACGACGGCACTGTAACCCTTGTGTACACGCTGCGCAGCGGCCTAAAATGGTCGGATGGTTCCCCGCTTACCGCCGAGGATATTGTTTATTCATGGCAACGTCTTGTCGATCCTGAAACCGCCGCCGATTACAGTTACATGATCGATATGATTGAAAACGCCAATGAAATCATGGAAGATGAAAAGGACAAGAGCGAGTTGGGCGTAAGGGCGGTTAACCCTACAACGCTGGAAATCAAACTGACATACGACTGTCCTTTCTTTGACGAGATCATGGCTTTTCCCGCGACATTCCCCGTGAAGAAAAGCGTTATTGAAAAAGCGGGCGATCAATGGACTTTTAACCCTTCAACCTACGTAACCAACGGCCCTTACCGCATGAAGGAATGGGTTCACAACTCATACATTCTACTTGAAAAGAATCCAAATTATTACCTGGCGGTTAACGGTCCCGCGTTCATTCGTTTTGTATTAATGGACGACGAGAACGCCATGCTTACGGGCTTCCGTTCGGGCGATCTTGATTTTATCGAGTCTTTTCCCGCCGATGAAATTCAAACCCTTTTAAAATCGGGCGAACTGAAAATTTCCGATTATCTTGGCACATACTTTGTAAGCCTTAACACCCGGAAGCCGCCGTTTACGGACGCCCGCGTCCGTAAGGCTTTCGCTCTGGCGATAGACAGGAATTATATCGTCAATCAGGTGACACGGGCCGGACAGAAGCCGGCGGGCGGTTTTGTCCCGTCCGGCATGAGCGACGTGGAGGTCGGAAGCGATTTCCGCAAAACTGGCGGCAATTATATCAGCCTTGTTGAATCTGACTATGAAAAGAACGTTGCCGAAGCCCAGCGCTTAATGGCCGAGGCGGGTTTCCCCGGCGGCAGGGGTTTTCCTGTAGTTGAATATCTTTATAATACCAACGACGTACACCGCGCCATAGGCGAAGCCATGCAGAATATGTGGCGCACGGCATTGGGGGTAAACGTAACTCTGGGCAACCAGGAGTGGAATGTTTTTCTTGATACAAGGAAAAAGGGCAACTATTCAATAGCGCGTGACGGCTGGATAGGCGATTACAATGACCCGATAAACTTTTTGGACATGTTCCTGACAGGCGGCGGAAACAACAATTCGCAGTACGCCAACAGGGAATTTGACGAATTAATCGCTAAAGCGAAAGGCACGGCGGTTCAGGCGGATCGGATGAGGTTTATGCACCAGGCTGAAGACCTGCTTGTGGGCCGCGATATGGCGGTCGCGCCTATTTACTTTTACACCAACTCCTACATGATAAGTTCCCGGATAAACGCGTTCTACACGCCGCTTGGGTATTACTTCTTCTCGAATTCACAGTTATAACGGGTGTTTTTATGTAAGGTAAACCCTAATTTATGGGGGAAGAAGGGAGTAGGGAGTAGGGAATGGGGAAAAGAGACTAAAGAGTGTTGTTATTAATCTAATCGTGAACCTCAACCGAGCCCGCAGGGTGAAGGTTCCCCTCTTGATAAAAACAAGCAAATCTTTCATACC
>Ga0268262_10007176_pt1 | contig 10479 bp, 6 predicted proteins | sample TergutNc150P3_FD_190354 | JGI IMG/M metagenome (GOLD analysis project Ga0268262, IMG submission 190354) | Nasutitermes corniger P3 segment gut microbial community from laboratory colony in Florida, USA - Nc150 P3 (SPAdes) (version 2) | ecosystem: Host-associated > Arthropoda: Insects > Digestive...
GGGGGGTACGCACCCATATAGGGGTAAATCTTTCTAAGGAGTTGCTTATGAAAATCAAATTTATTTTCTTGCTTTTGATTTTGTTTCTTTTGGTTTTTTCAGCTTGCGGCGGGAAAAAGGTTTCCGAGACGCAGGCGGAAAAAAGAACTTTGGGCGGAACCTTGCCGGCGGCTGAACTGCCTTCGCTTTTTCGGTCTTTGGACGAAATTGCGGAGATTGAAAGAGCGGGGGCTTGGTTTCAGGGGCTGTCCATAACAGAGTCCACGATTCGGGAAAAAGCCGGAGATTACGCGGGGTCTGTGGCGGCAGCTTATAAGGAGTTGGCTTGGGCTTACGGTATGGGGTTGATAAAAAAAGAGGAACTTGAACAAGGTCTCTTGAACATTCTTACCATACAGGGCGATGAAACAGTCACTCTTACGGCGAACGCAATAATCGCGTTTCTAAAAAAACAATGGGATACCGCCGCCGAAGGACTTCAACCGCTGTTCAATGAGTTGGACGAGCCTGACGGGTTCGGCAGATGGTTGATTCTTGTCTGCGCTTTGGAAAAAAACAAAACACAGACACTTGAAGCAAATTTATTTGCAGAAAACAGACAAGCAAGCGAGGCTTACAAGTCTATTCGCGCGCGTTATTCGCAATTTCCAGAATACTGGTACAGAGGCGCAAGAAATTTTTCGGGCGGTATAGCGGCGCAATATGCGGAGAATTGTATCAACTTGTCGCCGCAGGGTCCCTTTGCCGATGAATGTCGATCTATTTTAGCGGCTAATACGGGGTTAAAGAACGAAGACGGATTATCGATAAAAACCAAAAAAGAAATTGAGGCGATTATTTCTCAATCTGTTAATTCAAGTAATCCGCAGGTTCTTGATTCTTTGCTGCCGTTAATCAGTTTGCCGGATAATCCGTACACGGTTTACGCAGTTAGCGCGCTTAAAACATTAACGGGTATTCCAAAGTTTAACGAGTATTTTAGCGGGCACGCGGCTGTTTCCAAAGGACGGCTTGCGGAACGGCTTTTGTACATTTGCCGTAGTTAGGCGAAGTAAGGCAGGTTTTTATGAAAAATACTTTACAAAAAAATATCATCTTATGCGCTATTTTTTGCTTCGTTTTTTTTGCCGCTTCATGCGCTAAGTCGCCGGATAAAGAGACAATCCGTCTTTATGTCCGCGCTTCTGACGCGTACGCTCAAAAACATTTTGACGAGGTTATCGATCTTCTGCATAAACAAAATAATTTTCCTCCGGCGCTGATACTGCGGGCAAAAGCGGAATATTTTTTCGACAAGCCGGATAAAGCGGAAAAATCTTGCAGGAGAGCGATTAAATTGCGCCCTTCTTCGTTAGAAGCGAATTTATATCTTGCGAGGATTCTCCGCGAAAAGGGTGATTTTAAGGGCGCGGAAAATTTATTAGTTTCCTTGTTAGCTGATAATCCGCAAGACATTCGCGCGCTTAGGCTCTCAGCGGAACTTGCTTCCGAGAAGGGTAAATATGACGAGGCGGCGATTTTTCTTGACAGAGCCGCCGAGTTTTCGGCGGAAAGCGCAATGGTTCTGCTGGACAGAGCAAGACTGCGCTGGACTGCGGGAAAAAGCGAAGAAGCATTAGAAGATTTAAGCCGCGCAAAAGCCATGCTCCCTTGGGATACTCCGCTGTTACGCTCAATATCAAATCTTGAAAAGACAATAAAAGGGGTGATGTGATGCGCAACATTACGGCGATTTTGCTTTTATTTGTCATTTCAGGTTTGTATGCAAATGAAAATGCTCAACAGACATTGACTTTTGCGCAGGCGGCAAAACTTGCGGTCTCCGCTTCCGCCGACTTAAAACATTCCCGCGCTTCTCTGGCTCTTTCAAAAGGAGCGTGGAAATGGGGCGTTCGCTCTTATTTTCCGCAAATCAGCGTCAGCGTTTCAGAAAATGATCGGTTACAGCAGCTTGGCGCGGATTCATTTATGAAAAATTACAGTGTCAGTTTAGAACAGCCGGTTTGGGACGGCGGCAAGTTATCAATGTCCAGAAAACTTGAAAAAATGGAACTTGATCTTTCTGTTTCAAAACTGGACAGAACGGCTAATGAAATCGCTGAGTCGGCAATAGCCGCGTATCGTAATTTGCTGTCCTCAAGAGAAATACTCAAAATAAAAAAAACGGCGCTTGCTGTCTTGGAAGAACAGCGGAATATTTTAGACGAAGAAGTCAAAATTGGACTTGCGCTTTCCGTAGATTTGGCAAGCGCGGACATCAATTTGTTAAACGCAAAAATCGACATTTATTCCCTTCAGCTTGATCTTGGCGAAATGGAAAAACAATTTATGGAACTTCTTGGGCTTGAGTCTATGCCCATTTTGACGGAAAAAGTTGATATTAACCGCTCTGTTTTACTTCCCTCTTCTTCGGCGGCGGCGGCTCTCGCAAAAGAAAAAAATCCCGATTTAATCGACGCGCGTTATTCGATTACAAAAAAACAAATGGAGTATAAATATATTTCCAATTCATGGATTCCCAGCTTGCGTCTTACAGGGAATTTTGCTCTTACCGGTCAGCGTTATCCGCTAACGCGTTATAACTGGTCTGTAGGAGTTGCGATTGACTTTGCCAATCCATGGTTTCAAAACCGTTTTGGGACGCAATTCGGCTGGGAACCGCCTTATGACAATACTGCGATGATTCAAAACAGTTTTACTCCCTTGCCCGATCCTGCGTCAAAATACGGAAAAAAGCAAGCAAAGCTCGCGCTGTCTTTGGAACAGGAAAAATATAAAACCGCGCTCGAAAGAATCGGCAGAACGGCGGCGACTGCTGTGGATAAGTGTTCCTTTATGGAACAAAAACGGCTCTTGGCAATCGAAACCTCAACTCTTGGAGCGGAAAAATGCCGCATTGAGGAAATAAGGTTGAATCTCGGTCACATAACAAGATTGGCGTTGATGGAAACATTAATTGAACAAACTCAAAAAGAAGTTGGCGTAGTAGAAGCGGCGACAGCGTTACTGGAAGCGGAACGGGAACTGGAGCGATTTTTAGATCTTGAACCGGGAGAATTGGAAATATTCGCCGGAATTCTTAATAACAAAGGAGGAATAAATGAAAATTAAAAATCTTTTTATTATCAGTCTTTTATTTTTTTGTTTTGCCTGCGCAAAAAATACAAATATCGGCGACGGAATAAAAAAAGTGCGAGTAACGCCCGCAGTTATTCATGAACAGCCCGATGAAGCGTCCGGATTTGGAAGTTTGTCTTTTCTTACCAAAGTAGACATTACGTCTCCGCAGGAAGCGGTAATAAAAAAACTTTATTTCCGCGAAGGCGATTTGGTACGGCAGGGACAAGTTGTAATACAACTTGAAAACCCGCAGATAAATTTAGCGGTTGAACGGGCGGAAAATAATTATTCGCAAGCATTGGCGGCGCGGAATTTAGCCGACTCAAGGCTTCTTGAAGGTGTTTTTCAGGCGGAAGCGCAGCTTCTAACACTTGATAAAGCAGAGGCGGAACTTGCCCTGTCAAAAAAGAGATGGGAAGAAGACAGGCGCAAACATTTGAATCAGGAGACGCTTTTTGAGGCGGGCGGCGTTCACACGGAAGCAATTCTTGTAAGCCGTTTTAGTCTTGATACCGAATGGGAACAGATTCAATTAATGGAGAGAGAGCTTGAGATTAGACGAATTGGCTGCCGGGAGCAAGACCTCGTTAAAGCGGGTATTGCCGTTCCGTTAGACGAAAATGAACGGCAAGCCGCGCTTGTCTCGCTTATGACTTCAAGTTTAAATGCGGAACTTGAATCGGCAAACGCCCGTCTTGAAGCGGCGGAAAAAGAACTTAAATCCGCCAACATTGCGCTTGCAGAATTGACAATAAGATGTCCTGCTTCGGGCGTTATCGGCGCGCGTTATCTTGAGGAGGGCGAGCGCGTCCGTCTTCAGGATAAAATTGTCAGTCTTATTGATACAGCTTCGTTATACGCAATTTTTCCGGTGCGCGAAAAAGACGCTTTGCGGATTGAAAAGGGAATGAAAGCTTTCGCGATGATAGACGGAACGGGCGAAACAAGAAACGGCGTTGTCGATTTAATTTATCCTCAGGCGGACAGTCAGTCTTTAAGTTTTCTTGTGCGCGTTTTACTGCAAAATACAAGCGCCAATAGCAGATTAAAACCGGGAATGTTTACCCGCGTTACGGTAAATCTTGGTCTGCCGGGAAATGCCGTGTTTATTCCCGAATCTTCGATATTTAACCGGAAAAACGACGAGGGCAGTATTTTTATTGTCAACGGCAAATCTTTAACGGAACGGAAAGTAATTATCGGGACAACTATGGGCGAAGAATGTGAAATAACCTCAGGACTAAACGCAGGAGAACTGGTTGTTTTGCGCCCTGATCCGGATTTAAGGGAGGGAACCAATGTCTCAATTATGGAATAAACTCCCCGTTTTGTTATGCGTCATTTTTATTTCATGCGGATTTATTGATTTACGTCCGATTGGAATGGAAATAGAACCGGATAAATCCGACTCTCTTTTACCTGATGCATACAGTCCTGTGATACTCAAGTTTGATACGGAAATGCAAAAGGACGACACGGAAGGAATTATGCAGATAACTTCCGACATCGGTTCAGTTAAGGGAGACAAACATTGGGAAGGTAATAATCTTTACTTTGTACCTGTGCAGGGGTGGACTGCGGGAATACGTTACACATTAAGTCTTTTTGGAACAATTCATTCCGCAGACGGCAGAGAAATGCGTATTGATCGTTTTATTTCATTTTACGCAATCAATAAAAATTCTCCGCCTGTTCTTGAAAGTTACAGTCCTTTAGGCGGCTCGTCAATCGGAACAAAGTCCGTAATTTTTGAATTTACTTTCTCTCGTCCAATGGACAAAAACACTGTGGAATCCGCCTTAACAATCGAAGGAATCGGAAATAAATCTTTTGAATGGTTTGATGATGACAAAACGCTGAAAGTTACTCCCGAAAAATCTCTTTCTCCGTGGACAATGTACAAGTGGAATTTAAGAGAATCGGCAAAAAGTATTGACGGGGTTCCGTTACCAAAAACATATTCAGATTATTTTACAACCGATCTTGATCTAACTCTACCTAAAGTTACAAATGTGTATCCCGCGCTTTTTGTTGATGGGTGTTGGTATCCGACGGGAATAAATCTTGAGGCAGGTTTGCAATCAGGACAAGGAATCGCGGTTTCTTTTAACAAGCCGATGGGCGAAAATATTCTTCGTTCTTTGCGATTTGAACCTTCCTTGACAGGCAGAACGGAAATGTTATCTGAAAACAGCATTGTATATATTTTTACAAAAGACCCTGAACCGTGGACAACATTTACATTGATTGTTTCAAGCGACACAAAAGACAGCGAAGGTTTAAAAATCGGCAGCGAATACAGAATAAATTTTTCCGTCGATATTCCGTATTTAAATGTTTTGTCCGTTACCGCTAACAACGGGCAGCAGATAGAAAATTTTTCCGCGATGAACAATATATTGCCTGTTTATGTGGATCAGGGAACGGGATTAATAACATTGTCTATTTATTTTTCAATGATGTTCGGTCTTGAGGAAAAACTAAACTCGCCGCAAAAGATAACGCTTTCGCCCTTTTTCCCAAGAACTCTGCCTCCGTCGGCGTTACGTTACGTTCACTGGATTTCCGACGACAGGCTTTTTCTTCAATGGGAAGGATTAAAACCGAGCGATGATGTTTCTCATTACTACAAGCTGACAATTCCCGGAGGAAAGGGCGGAATAACTTCCGGCGCGGGAATTTTTATGAAAGAGGATTTAGTTCTTTATCTGGAGGCAATCAAATGAAAAACAAATTTTTTATGCTTTTTCTATTTAGTATATTTTCTTTTATTTCCTGCGATATTTTAAGAAATTCGTTATTTGAAGTGGTATCGTGTACTCCCGAAAGCGGCTATCAATCTGAGCCTGAAAAAATAAATATTTCTCTTGATTTTTCTAATGATCCTGACAGAGCGAGCGTGGAGAAAAATTTTTCATTAACGGGAGACGGAAATCATGTAAAAGGGAATTTCAGTTGGAATGACAAAAAAATGATTTTTTTCCCGCTTGCGCCTTTAGAAACAAATACCGATTACATGATAACTCTTTTGGCGGAGGCGCATGATATAAAGGGACTTTCCATGGACGAACCGTTTAACCGCTATTTTTCAACAAGACCCGATGATACCCGTCCTGTTCTTTTATCAAGTTATCCTGAAATGTATTCGGAAATTACCGATGTAAGAACGGAAATAAAACTGGAATTTCTTTTACCTGTCCCGTTAAAAACTTTGTATGACAATGTTTCGCTTTCCCCTTCAATGTCGGGTATTTGGCGTTTGGAAAATGACGGGAAACTAGCAATTTTTACGCCTTCGGAACCTTGGACGCAAAAAACACGTTATGAAATTCGATTTTCCACTTCATTGACAGATAACAACGGAATGAATATAGGAAACGATTTTTTATGCGTATTTACGACAAAGATCGATCTTGAAATTCCATACCTTGTAGACGCAATGCGGATAACAAATAAAAATGAATTAATTACTTTACTCACGGACAGAGGTTATTCAAGCGCCGCTGAATCGCCGGTAGAAAATCAAGATTGGGAAAAAGATGATAAATTAATTCTTGTTTTTTCAAAACCTGTAGACAGTATTTCCGTAAAAAATAATACAAGCGTTGAAAACGGTTCAAATCTTATAATGGAAACGCCTGCGGGTTATGAAACGAAATATACTTTCAAGTTTGAAAGTATTCCTGTTTATGAAAGCAGATTTACATTGAGGGTTAAGCCCGGTATTAAAGACGCTGCCGGTAATGAAAGTAAAGAAGAATATATTTACAAAATTCTCGCCAACGGAAAACATTCAAAACCGCCAACGCTTGCGGGAATTAGAATACCGATGTCTCCAACCAACGGCACGGATAAAGAATTAATTTTTTATGAGATGGATTCGCTGTTTAAAGATTTTCCCATAACGGGCGAAAATTATCCGTCGGGGGAAAATGTCAAAACATGGATCGAGTTATATTTTTTAACCGCCGAAGACGTGTCTATCGATTTATTTTCTTTAATGGAACTTTTTCGCATAGATACAAGTAATAACGTAATTTCTTTTTCTCCGCGTCAGGTAAAAGACACGGATTTTTCAGCGGCTGAACCGCATATCGGTATGGAAAAATACAAAAGAGTTGAAATTATCGGTTATCTGACTAACTCGACAAATTTCGGCGTTGTAAATATTCAAATAGCGGCGGGGCTTAAAGACTCTTTAGGAAACCGCAATGACAAATTACAAAAAATATCACTTTTAAAGTAGGGGTTTATGAAAGGAATTATCACTCTTTTTGTCCGAAGACCTGTAACGGTCATTATGATACTGGCTGCGCTAATTTTTGCGGCTGTTTTTTCTCTTTTTACTCTGCCTGTTAACAGACTGCCGTCGTTTTCAACGCCGAGGGTAACGGTAGAAACATTGTATCAAGGCATGGCGGCTAACGAAGTCAGAAGCATGGTTACTATTCCGCTGGAAGACGGTCTTTCCCCGATTAAAGGGCTTGAAAGAATAAGAAGTGTATCACGAGACAATAGGTCGCTTATCAGCCTTGATTTCCGCTGGGGGACGGACACGATGTCCGCTTCTGTTCTTGTGCGTGAGGCAATTGATGCTGTTTATCCGGGACTTCCCGAAGGGGTAAACAAACCGACAGTAACGGCAGCGGACATGGGGAACGAAGCTCACGCCGTAATAGCGGTTAGTTCACATAACGGAAACGGCGAATTTGCGAGAAAACTCGCCGAGTACGAAATGCAAGCACGTCTGCGAAGAATTGACGGAGTCGGCTCTGTAATTCTTATCGGCGGTGAGATAAAAGAAGAGCGTCTTTCTCTCGACGTGCGGCGTCTTTCCGCTCTCGGCATCGCTCCTTCCGAATTCGCTAACCTTGTGGCACAGGAAACCGCTGATATTCCCGCCGGAAACGCGCGAGAGGGAAACATGGAATTGGTTGTCGTAAGCTCTGGAAAACCGGATTCAGTTTCTTCGCTTTCACAGATTATTCTTCCGGCAGCAAACGACGGCTCTTTCAGGATTGAAGATACGGCGGAAATTACCGCTTCCGCAGCGCGGCGGGAAAGCATATTTATTCACAACGGAAAAGAAGCCGCAGGTTTGGAGATTTACCGCAGACCCGGCTCCGACCCGCTGCGGCTGTCAAGAGAAATAAAAAAGACGCTTGATGAGGCTAACTCTCTATTTTCCCGTGACGCGAAAATAGAGCTTGTTACGGATTCATCGTCATCGCTCATAAGCGGCGTAACCAGTCTATTAATTTCCGCCGCTCTCGGCGTAACGGCAGTAGTAACGGTTCTATTACTTTTTATCCGCCGCATAAAATACAGCTTGCTTGCGGCGCTTTCGATTCCTATTTCAGCCGCAGCGGGCATTTGTGTTCTCTCCGTTATGGGAAAATCTTTGAACGGCATGAGCCTTGGCGGATTAGCAATGGGTATAGGATTGGTTTCCGACATCAGCGTAATAATTATTGATCTGCTTCATCAGGCTTTCGGAGAAAGGGAAACCGCTCCTTTACCGGAAGAAATCGGAAACAAGGCGGCGTCTATATCAGGCTCAAATATCGCTTCTACCATTACAACTGCGCTTGTGTTCATTCCGATTATTATGCTGCCGGGACCGTTAGGCGGTCTTTTCGGCGACATAGCTATCGCCCTTGTTACATCTGTCGCGGCAGGCTGGCTTTACGCTCAATTTTTTCTTCCTTCTCTTTACTCTATGTTCTTTGGCAATTCATTAACAGCCAATAAAAATAGATTGATAAAAATTAATTCAGTTTTTACAAATGGCAGTCTTGAAAAAAAATATTATTTTTTTCTTTCAACTGTTCTTCGTAATTCGGGAAAATTTTTAGCCGTTACGGCGGGGTTAAGCGTTTTAGGGTTTTTTACGCTTTTAACCCGCCCGGCTGTTTTTATTAATCCCGATGAATCCGAAGAAATACAAGTTTCGATAATATACCCCCACGGAACTTTGTTGGAAACAATAATAAATAAAAGTGTCCTCTCCAAAAAAGATTCAAGACTGCCGTTTGTAAAAACTGTTTATGGAATTGCGGGCGCGGAAGAAGCGGATGTTATAAGAAGGGCGGATATTGATTATAAAAAAGAAGAACTTATTCTGCATTTTATTTTAGAAAAGGGATATAAACCGCAAAAGGCGTTAGATGAAATCAAAAAAGTTTTGGAAAACAGCAATGAATATTCCTGTACGGCGTATTTTCCTAAGGACAGAATAGAGGTTCTTTTGGGGTTATCGGCGGAGCGGACTTTTGTAATCAAAGGGAAAGACAGGGAAGAATTGCTTGAACGGGTTAATCTTACGCAAAACGAATTTGATTCCGCATCTACAGCGGTAAATTTCCGTCCGCAGGGAAAAAGACCGGAAATACGGGTTTACCCGAACAGGGAAGCCGCCGCGTATCTTTCTATACCCTCTTCGCAAATAGCGGAAACTCTTTTTGTTCTGAACGAAGGAGTTGTAACTACAAAACTGGAAATTGACGGCAAACCGTTAAATGTTCGCGTAACAGGAGAGAGGAACACTCGCAATGATCCTGTTCAAAGGCTTGAACAAATACCGTTAAAGACAGGACAGGGAAAAACCGTATACCTCGGCTCTGTTGTAAAAATAGAGCAAAAAGAAGCGGAAGCGTCTCTTGCGCGGCTGGACAGAACCGACGTTATCTACGCTGACATTTCCGCCGGAAAAGAAATTCCGCCTGTCGTAAAAAAGCTTGCCGCGCGATTTTCATGGTTTACGGGAGCCGATGAATCGGTATTCAGCCGCTACAAAAATTCTCTGCTCTTTTACGTTATCCTTGTGCTTGTTCTGCTGTATATGACAATGGGCGCTCAATTTGAATCTTTTTTGCTTCCCCTTGTTTTAATGTTAAGCATTCCTTTTTCGCTTGCCGGAGCAGGTCCCGCTCTTATAATCAGCGGCTCAAAAATCGATTCGGGCGCTGTGCTTGGATTAACCGCTCTATTCGGGCTTGTTGTAAATAACAGCCTTATTCTCTTTGAAATCAGCGAACAAAAAATCCAAACCGGGTTTCCCATAACGGACGCAGTTTGCAGAGGAGCGTCGGAACGATTACAGGCGATTTTAATTACAACAACAACGACTGTCTTCGCTCTTTTGCCGCTAATTTTCAGTCCTCTGGGAAATTCGCAAAAATCAATGGCGGCGGCAATGTTGGGCGGACTTACGGTATCAACTTTGCTCAGTTTGTTCGCAATTCCTTCCGTATTAATTCGGTATTTTAAATGGAAAATTCGCAACGAGGAAGATTTATGAGAAAAATTTCTTCCCGATTAGAAAGAAAAAAAATGAGTCTCTGTATTTTAGCGGCTGTC
>Ga0268262_10007177_pt1 | contig 10478 bp, 10 predicted proteins | sample TergutNc150P3_FD_190354 | JGI IMG/M metagenome (GOLD analysis project Ga0268262, IMG submission 190354) | Nasutitermes corniger P3 segment gut microbial community from laboratory colony in Florida, USA - Nc150 P3 (SPAdes) (version 2) | ecosystem: Host-associated > Arthropoda: Insects >...
GACGGCAATATGGGCGAAGGCAGAGAACCGCGCACACCCCAAAAACGGATTAGCATTTACACTCAACCCCCCATACGCGGTATGATCCGTTCAATAACCAATTCTTCCTCCATAAGGCGGAGGAAGTTTTCAATTTCTTCCCTTCCGTGCAGTCTCCCGTTATTTATGCCGGGGCACGTGCGGCCTGCAGTTTCCCACGCTTCAGGAGAGCAGACTACGCTGTCCCAAAAGGGGAAAGCCCTGCATTGCAGGGGCCGCGCGTGGTACACCACGCATCCGGCGGGGTCCCTCCAGAAAATACAATCGAAATTCGATTTTTCCTTCAGAGCCAAACGCTCACTGTCCTGGTTAAAGGAAACCCAGCGACACCAGGTTGCGATAAAGGCAGTATACTCCATTTTGAACTCATCTGCCAACCGGGAAAGGTCGTTTTCCGAAAGGTACACAAAACCACTTTCATGGCGGCAACAGGAGGAGCAACGGGTACATGAAAAGCGTAATCCGGTGGTATAGAAGGGCTGATTATTCATTAATAAGGATAAATATATCGTATATTGCCATTGCTACTCAACCGGCATACAATAACGGTATGCCGTTGTTGACCATTTCCGGTTTACAGAAGCGTTTCAACCTGGAGGCGGGTTTTTTTGCCCGTTTGGGGCATTTTGTCAACGCGGTTAACGGGGTTTCGTTTGCCATCGGCGCTAACGAGGCCTATGGGTTGGTGGGGGAATCGGGCTGCGGCAAGACCACCACCGCGCGGCTTTTGGTGCGGATGTACGAAGCGGACGGCGGGAACATTTTTTACCGCCGCGAGGAAAACCAGGTGGAAGTGGGCGGTCTGCGCAGGGGTGAGTTGCGGCAATACCGGCAAAAAGTCAGATATGTTTTTCAGGACCCGGCCCGCTCACTGAACCCCCGCATGAATATTCGTGAAATTCTGCTTTCCGGCCTCAGGTGGTCGGGAGAAAAAACAGTTTCCCCGGCGCGGCAGTTTCAGGAAAAAGCCGTCACGGCGCTTGAGGAAGTGGGCCTTTCCGGGGCGGATCTGGACAAACGGCCAACGGAATTTTCAGGCGGCCAGCGCCAGCGCATTTCCATCGCGCGGGGCCTGCTGCCCCAGCCGGAACTGCTTATCTGTGACGAGGTGGTCTCCGCGCTGGACGTTTCGATTCAGGCGCAAATTTTGAATTTATTGCTTGATATACGCGAAAAAAGAATCCGCGACGGGCGGACAATGTCGTTTCTGTTTATCGCCCACGATCTAAAAGTGGCGTGTTATTTTTGCGACCGCATCGGTGTAATGTACTCAGGCGAGTTAATGGAAGAAGCGCCCGCCGCCAGTCTGTGGCGTGAAGGGCGGCATCCCTATACGCAGATGTTATTCGCGTCAGCGACTGCCTCAGCAACCGCGTCGTCAGACGGCGTGAAGCCCCCTGCCCGCCCGGCGGCTTCGTCCCCTTCACCGGTTGACTCCAAAGACGCTACAAGCCGCTGCGCCTTTGCCCCACGCTGCCCTCAAGCCAAAGAACGCTGTTTTCAGGAAACCCCGCGTTTGCGGGACATTGGTTCCGGGCATAGCGTTAGATGTCATTTTGCGGGCTGATGTTTTAAAGAAGAATTTTTACCACGGAGTACACGGAGTTTCACGGAGGAAGAGGAATTAAGATACTAATATCTTAAACCTCCGTGAAACTTCGTGTACTCCGTGGTTATATTCTTCATTACTTTAACAGTCGCCCGGCATTGCCACCCAGAATAAGAGCGCGTTCATTGTCCGGCAGGGATTCAAGGGGCGGCAGATAGCGGGAGGGGGGCAGTAAGGGGAAATCACTGCCGAAAATTATTTTTTCAGCCAGACCGAGAGCGAGCGCTGCGCGGTAAATACCCGCGTCGTATAAAAAGGGGGTAACCGCCGTGTCGTAGTACACGTCGCGGAATTTTTCCCGCAGTTCCGGCATCGCCTCGTAAAAGAACAGGCCCCCGCCCCAATGGGCAAGCACAATACGCAGTCCCTGGCTGTGTTCTATAAACCGTTCGATTTTTTCAAGGCCGATTTTATTTTTCCCGATATAACTGTGTCCCACCGGTTCGTTGGTATGAACGATCAACGGTATATTCCGTTCCCGGCATATACCGGTAAGGGCGCGGGTTTCTTGTTCATCATCAAGGTTAAACCCCTGACCGTCAGGGTAGAGTTCGCCGATGCCCTTCAGTCCGGCGCTGTGGCAGCGGTCAATTTCCTGTTCCATGCCGGCGGCGTTAGGTGACACCGATATAAAACCGGTCAGCCTTTCGGGAAACTGCCGTACTTTTTCAATAACATAATCGTTTACCAAGCGGCATAATCCCAAATCCCTGAAGGCGAAACCAAAAACAACCGCGTGATCGAATCCCGATTCATCAAGCGCGGCGACAATATCTTCGGCGCCGGCAAAGCGGTTGTAGGGGGCGCTTGAGAGCAGGGCAAAGTACGGCTCCTTTTCGGCGTACTTTTGCCAGTGTGCGCTTATTTCCGGCGGGGTGATATGGACGTGAAAATCTACCTTATTCATAGAAACCTCTTTCATGAAGAATTTTTTACCACGGAGTACACGGAGTTACACGGAGGAAGAAAAATACTAATATCTTAAACCTCCGTGGTTATATTCTTCATTCATTTTTTTCAACCTCCGGCGGCGGGGGCAGGGAATCGTCCGCCTCTTCCTGCGGGCCTACAAAAATCCCGATTTTGGGCAGGCCGGCAAACAGCGGCGCGGCGACCAGCGCGGCTCCCAGCGAAAATACGACCCGTTCAAGGGGCGCGGCAACCGTCAGGTACAGCCATGTTTCTCGGGGCAGTCGGTACAGTATCAAAAAGAAAAAATTGCCGATGGCTGCGCCGCCTACCATGCCGCCGAAGGCGCAGAGCCAGACTATGGGCAGTTTAAGAGCCTCATTCTTGCCGGCCAGAATTCTCCCGGCAAAAACGCTTCCCACGATAAGGGCGGCGCAACCCGCGCTGTAATAGACCAAGGGAAAGATGATCAGGCCGCGTCCGGTTTCCTGGCTGAACCATAATACCGTGCCGATTATATACACGATGATACCGCCGTTGATAACCAGGCTCCCTCTGCGGTTAAGCGTAATGAGCGGCCAGCCCCCCCAGGCGATACAGCCGGATGTAAAAGCGGTAACTGTCCCGATAATAAAAGTCCCCATGCCCAGCCACGCGGTATGGGGGGCGACCAGGCTGCCGATAAAGCCCCCGACGGCGGAGCAGAGAGCGCCGGCCAAGGGGCCAAAGAATATTCCCGAAAGGGGCGACAGCAGGGCAACCAGCGAGAAATTGCTCCCCGTGCCCAGCATGGGTATCGCCGGAACTATATGCGCCGCCGCGACCACCGCCGCCCACACGGCGATTACCGCCGGATGTATCTTTGCGGGCAAGGTCAGGCGTTTTTTCTTCATCATGGGTAAAATCCTTCATTCATGACTTGCATTATAATTCAGACATTGGAAGACTGCATAGCGGAAGCTATGAACTTTTACTTAAGATTTTTTTTACCACGGAGTACACGGAGTAACACGGAGGTTTAAGAGCTTAGTATCTTAATTCCTCTTCCTCCGTGAAACTCCGTGTACTCCGTGGTTAATTTCTTGTTTTTATTTTAATCCAACCAGCATTGCCGCCAATTCAGCGGGGCTGAGCGCGTCATTTTCCAGCGGGATGCGTTTGCGTAAGGCTTGTGAAAGCCGGGTGATCTGCGGGGGCACAATTCCCGCCTGCGCCAATTCCTCTGTCCGCGCAAAAATTTCCCGCGGCTTTCCGTCCATAAACACGCCGCCGTCTTTCATAACCACAAGCCGCCGCGCGTACTCCGCAATGACGCTCATGTTATGCGTAACTATCAGTATCGTATAACCTTGCCGGTGTAAATTTGCCAGAGTGTCCATGATTAAACGGCAGCCCCGTTGGTCCTGACCGGCGAGAGGCTCATCCAGCATGATAATTTTCGGGCCCATCGCCAGAATCGCCGCGAAAACGGTTTTTACCCTGTCCGCCCTGCCCAGCGCCGGGGGAAAATCATCCCGCTTATCCAAAAGGCCAACCATAGACAGGGCTTCTTCGACTTTTTCCCGAATTTGATTCTTTGCCAATTTCCGCCCCCGAAGGGATCCCCGCGGGGTATGTTTAAGGGCAAAGGCAACTTCATCGTATACGGTGGATTCAAATAACTGCCGGTCGGGTTCCTGCATGACAAAGCCAATTTCGGCGGCTATATCCGCAAGTTCCATGTCCGCCGTATCGCGTCCCCGCAGCAGAATATTCCCCTGAAAAGGACGCGCCAGGCCGCTGATATTTTTCAGCATGGTGGTTTTACCGGAGCCGTTCTGCCCTATAATCGCTGTCAATTCATGTTCCATAAAGGCAAGGTTTATATCGTTTAACATAAAACTGCCGGAATTATACCGGTAGCGCAGATGATCAAGCTGAATCGCGGGAATAGTGTTAATATCATTCATACCATTCAACCACCGATTCTTCAGCCTCGATCAGATTGATGGGAAAGCGGGGCAGCGGTTTGCCCAACTCGGCCATGCGGCAGGCAAATTCCGCGACCGGGGGCGCGGCAATGGCGCACTCATCCGGCAGGCGCTGATCGGCAAAGATACGTCGCGGGCTGTCCAGTGCGGCAAGGCTTCCGTTTTTCAAAACGCATATCCGGTCGGCAAACTCCGCCGCTTCCTCGCCTGAGTTAGTCGCCATCACCACCGTCAGCCGTCCGCGAAGATCGCGGATAAGCGAGAGAACCTCCCGCGCTCCCGCCGGGTCAAGCTGCGAGGCCGGCTCGTCCAATACCAGAATTTTTTCCGCCATCGCCACAGCGGCGGCAATGGCGAGGCGCTGTTTCTGTCCGCCTGACAGTACCGAGGGGGCATAGTCCGCATAAGCGGAAAGTCCGGCAAGGTTCAGCGCCCGGCGAACCTTCTCCCTGATTTCAGCGGCAGGCCGGCGCATATTTTCAAGGGCAAACGCTGCTTCATCGCTGACCTTCGCGGTAAAAAGCTGGGATTGAGGATCATCAAACGCCATGCCAACCGTTTCCGCAAGCCGCGCAACGGTACACGAACTTGTCAAAACGCCGTCCACCGTCACCGTACCCAACAGTTTTCCGTCTATCGAATGAGGGATAAGGCCGTTCAGGAGACGGCAGAAAGTGGTCTTCCCCGCGCCATTCTCCCCCATGACCGCGATACATTCCCCTTCCCCTATGCTCATGCTGATATTTTTAAGCGCCCAGTCCCGCGCGCGCGAATATGCCCAGGAAACATTTTTCAGTGTAATGATTGAACCGGACACGGCGTTACCCTTTCAGAAAATAGTTTGCCGATACCGCGGCAACAGACCAGGCAATGCCTGCCGCAAACGCCCCGTAATCAACAGCGGACAGTTTTATTTCCCGCAGCCAGGTTCTGGTACGGTAAGCGCCAAATGCCCGCGCGTCCATCGCCAGCGCGGTCATTTGAGCCTGCCGCATTGCTTTGATCACCAGAGGAAGGGCAATCGCCGGATATTCCCGCAGGCGCGCGGAGCGTATGCCCCGCAGTCTGCGGGCATCCATAATCAGCCGGGCCTCTTCTTCAAATACCGGAATTAAATTAAGCGTTGAGGTAATAATAAAAGCCGCGCGGTAACGCAAACCAAGCCGGGTAATGCCCAGGGCAAGAAGCTGCGCGTCGGTGGTCATGGTCAGTGCCGGCATCAGGACGACCAGCGCAATGATACGGCAGCCAATCATCAAACCGGCGGACAGGCCCTGCCCCCAAAACACCTGCAACGCTATTACCAGCGCAATAAGTCCCGCCAAAAATTTAAAGTGGGGGAATATTTTTTTCAGGGGAATCCCCGCGGCGAGGCACAGGCCGAAAAAAAACAACATCAGTACCGCGGCGACAATTAATGTATCAATGATAAAGACAAGTACAGTAAAGAGCGCTGTTAATACCAGCTTGGTCCGGGGATCTAATCTATACAGAAAAATGGCTTACCTTTCCTCGCGTATCCAGGCATCGGTAAAACCGGCGGCCTCAAGCCGTCGGATAACCCCGGCCATATCGGCGGCCTGTATCCCGGTAATAACAACGCGGTACAGACTGCCATACTGTTCATAGAAAGGGGTAAAACCGGCGGCTTTCAGCCGGTTAAAACATTGCTGGGCTAAACCGGTATTGGAAAAAGAGCCGAGCTGTACACGGTAAACGCCGTTGCCGGCAGGGTCAGGCATCCCCGGCGTAACATTCATGGAGGGCCGGTACGCGGGAGGAGCGGGAGGGGCAGCGGCAGGCGGCGCTGTCTGAGGCACTATAATATTGACCGTGGGGACAACCGTCCGCGCCGGCGGCTGAGGCGGCAAGCGGGACGGAGCCGGCTGTGGCTGAACAGCAGGCGGCTGCGGTTGAACGGCAGGCGGCTGTTGCTGAGGCGGCTGAGGCTGAGACGGCGGCGGCTGTTGCGGAGCGGCAGTAGTAACCGTGGCCGCGGCGGCTGTTGCGGCCGCGGCGGCTGATTCGGCAACCCTGGCCGATTGAGCGGCGGCGGCGGCAAACTGGGCGGCCGCGGCGGCAGATTCAGCGGCGGAAGCGGTAGATTCAGCGGTGGAGACGGTAGTATTGGCATTAGCGCCGCCACGTGAAGGTTTATCTATAACGGCGGACGTTTTAGGAACGGGAGAAGGTATATCTTCATTAACGGCGGGCGTTTTAGGAACAGGGGAAGATTTATCTTCATTGACGACCGTTATTTCAAGAGTAACGGGTGCCTCATCCTTATCGACGGCAATTGCTTCAGGAGCAGCCGTTGTTTCAGGAACAAAGGAGGTCTCATCATCATTGTCATCGTCAAATGTTGTATCAGAGAGAGAAGAAGCATCATCCTCATCGACAGATACATCAAGAACAGAGAAAGGGTTACTTTTTGAATTATCCTTTCCCCCTTGCGCCAGAATAGAAGCGGCAGGAAGCAGAGTAAAAATCATACAATATAAGCAAAAAATTAATATTTTTTTCACGATTACCTCACCTTAAATGATAATATACCCACTCCAAGATTGCAATATATTTTAGGAAAAGACAACATTATTTACCGTATAACCCTGCGATTCAGCCGGCGGAGGCGCTGCGGGCTGGCGGAAACGCTTGTAGAGTCCGCCTACGGAGCCTCCCAGCACCTCAATTACTATGCGAATCGAGATAGTATGGGGATTGTGGTATTGAGGTGCTGGGCTTTTATTGTCCCTACCCTCGTTACTATTACCCGCTAGTCTCCTCCGGCGGGGAATTCCAAATGTTTCCGCCAGCCCGCAGCGCCTCCGCCGGCTGGCCTGTTACCAAGGTAAATATTTTTGTCTCATTTCAAGGTGGGGAAATTTTCGCTTGCGGTTTATTAAAAATCGGTTATACTATATAGAGGAAAGGAGCATAACTACATGGATGAAAAAGCGCGTGAAAGCAACCGGCTCAGGCAGAGGAAATTCCTTGAATTGCACAAGGATGAGGTCAACAGCAAGAGACGGGAAAAATACCATGAGCGTATAAACAGCGGCAAATGTCCGCGTTGCGGAGGCAGGGTAAAGAAAGGACATACCCTCTGCACAGCCTGCTGTGAGTACATGCTTGACCTGAACAGGAAATACGCCAAGCAGAAGAAGAAGGCGGTAAAAGCCAAGCCAAAGGCAAAAGCCAAGGCCAAGACCGCCAAAAAGAAAACCCGATAAAGAGCTTCGCCCTTCGGTTCCTCACTCGCTCGGTCATGTCCGTGCAAGCACGGTCATGACCTTGCTCTGTTTGTCAATAACGCCGCCTATGGTTTTCGGGCTTTTACCAGCATAACATCGCCCAGCCCTAAGGCTTTTGCCGTCCTGTCGGCAAAGGCTTTGAGCGGGAGAGGCGCAAGCCCGGCGGCAAGCCCCCCCCAGGTATAGATTCCTTCGGTTACAAAACCCCGCGTTTTCAGCATCGCCGTGATGGTACGTATTGAAAAAAGGTATAAATGGTCAAAAATGGCGGAGCGCCAGCGCTTGCCCAGGAGCCGCGCCTGAAAACCGTCAATATTCGGCGTAGTAAGCATGAAATATCCGCCGCGGCGCAGCAGTTCCCATACCTGGCGGATAAATGTTCCGGGATTGTTAAGATGTTCCACTAAATGAGACGCATGCGCCAGATCGAATGATTCCGGAGGGAAACCGCAGTCTTCAAGATTTTGAGAACGGATATCAAGCCCCCGCTCATTGCGGGCATATGCGGCGGATGGTGAAATCTCCACGCCCGTCGTTTGCCAGCCCCTGTCCCGTAAAAAAGCCAACAGCGCCCCGGTAGCGCAGCCTATGTCCAGAACAGCCGGCTTCCTGTCGGTATGCCCCATCAATTCCTGTTCTATGCGGTCAAAGCCCGCGTCCGCAAGGGCAAGCCTTTGCAATTCAAAAAAGGCCGCTTCGTTTTTCAGTTCGTAGGAAAGGTAATCATCGCCGGAGGATTGCCGATAACGCCGCTCTACGTCGGCGGCAAGGGGCTGGGGGTTTATCTGAACCAGGCCGCAGGCGGCGCATTTGACATAGGAGAAACCTTCGCAGGAAAGGGAAGGCTTAAACCGTTCGCCGCCGCACAGGGCGCAGGGAACAAGCCGGCGCTCTTCCTCCGTTACCGGCGTAGACCAGGTTTTTTCAGGCTTCCGCGGATTCATACGATCATTCAACAATTATCCGGGTTGAGGCGCTGCGGGAATTACCGGCAATGTCCTGTACGATTACTTCCAGTATCGCCTGCCCCCGGCTCAGGTGTACTTCGCCCGCCTCAAAAGCCGGATAGGAGGCGTAGACCCGTTCCGCGGGGATCAACCCGTTACGGCTCACCATCAACATACCGTTCCGGGCGCATATAGTCTCAAAGGAAAGCGCTCCGGCTTCTTCGCCGTTAACCGAACAAACGATACGATGGGGGGCAAGCGGCAGTCCTCTGGGTTCCAGCAGGGTGTCAACGGTATTAACCATAATGGTATATTTGCCCTGGCTTAAATTCCGCAGTTGGCTGCTTTCCAGCAGCCTGCCGTCGGCCCTGCGGAGTTGTATCCCCACAATCTGCGGCGGAACGGTATCAGGAAACGGGGTAATGACCATTGAGGCGTTTACCCAGCGCCGTTCTTTCCGGTCATACAGTACAAAATAAAAACCATTCCGCCGGGACCAGCCGGAACTTCCCGCCTCGGCAATGGAGACGCCCCGGCTTACCCTCGACAGGGGCCGGTTTCCGGCTTCGTCCCCGTAACGCCCGTAAACGCTTATTAACCCATCGTCATGATCTACGGCGGCCCATGCCCCCAGGGGGGACGGCAGACGGGAAGCAATCTCCTTTCCGGTACAGGAGAAAATCACCTCTCCGTCGCCGGCGGCGCGTATATCCCCTTCCCCCTGAAATACCGTTCCCAAAGAAGGCCTGCCCCGCTCGTTAAAGCCGAAGTTACGCACCATAACGGCGTTCGGTAAAGGCCACTCCAGGGCGGTCAGGGAATTGCATACTATTAATGCCGTTATTACCAATCCCACCCTAAAGATTAAATTTGGCCTATAACTAATTCGCAAAAAACCGGCAAGGGGGAGGCGGCGGGGGCGGCAAAACGCTTGTAGAATCCCGCGGCGCACTTGGCTGGATAAATCCAGCCAGCCTTTGTGTAAACAGTAAGTTTTATTGTGCGCCGGAACCGGTTGCATTAGTCTCTCAACGCCCCTTAGCGGGGCGCTTTTTTTCTGTTCCCACCTACGGAGCCCCCCAGCACTTAAATTGTCATGTACATCGTGATACTTGAAATCTTTGTCGTATTTAAGTGCTGGGCTTTTATTGTCCTTACCCTTGTTACTGTTATTCGCTGGTCTCCTCCGGCGGGGAATTCCAAATGTTTTGCCGCCCCCGCCGCCTCCCCCTTGCCGTCCTGTTCCGGCATGAGGTGAAGGAGTAAATTCATCATCATTCATAAAAAAAATATTTTTCATTACCTTTTTTCCAAGTCAAAAGAAACCAGGGTTTGACCGCCGCCGACAATCAGCCTTGAATCTATCCTGCCCAAAAATACCTCTTCGCTTCTGAAAGGCGACTCGATGATTATCCTGCCGGGCAGCCTGATGCCGATCAGTTCTTTGGTACCCCCGATGCGGGAAATAATGACAAATATCATTCCCTGGCCGCCCGACTGATCAATGGCGCTTATCTCCCCGTTTAACGCCACATTTCCCACTTGCCGCGTGCTTATCTCGTAAAAGCCAAGCCCTCCGCCGCGTTCAAAAACAACCCAGCGGTCATTTTCAATAAAGGTAACATATACCGGACGGCGGAAACCATCATTCAGAAATTCATGATAAACCACTTTATAATCAGAGGCATTGGCCCCGAAGCGTTCCAGAATGAGGAAACGCTGATCATCAATACCGGAAACAATGGCCAGCCGC
>Ga0268262_10007178_pt1 | contig 10478 bp, 8 predicted proteins | sample TergutNc150P3_FD_190354 | JGI IMG/M metagenome (GOLD analysis project Ga0268262, IMG submission 190354) | Nasutitermes corniger P3 segment gut microbial community from laboratory colony in Florida, USA - Nc150 P3 (SPAdes) (version 2) | ecosystem: Host-associated > Arthropoda: Insects > Digestive...
CCCCATTCAATAAACAGAAAAACAAACAAAGAAACATCGCTTTTTTTACAAATAATTGCAATATCCTCAAAAAAACGCCGGATTTTCGCCTCTGCGCGGAAATTCCGGTTTTTTATAAATCACGAAATAAGGAGTATTTTATGAAGAATTTTTCAAAACATTTTGGGGTTATCGCTTTAATAGAGGTAATCGCATTGGCTCTTGCAGGGTGCAGTCCGCAAGTGGAAACTGTCGTCGTCAACTCTGACGGGGGCGCAAACTCAATCAGGAAAGGGGACACGATAAGTTTCAGCGCGGCTGTTACGGGCAAAAACAATCCAAGCCAAAATGTAAAATGGTCGGTCAGTTCAAAAAGCGACGGGTCAGGGGCGGTTGCGGACGGAACAAATATTTCCCCAAGCGGAACGCTCATTGTGGACGCGAAAGAAACGGCGTCTAATATTTTTGTCAGGGCGACAGCCTCGCAAAGCGCGGATAAATTTGATTATGTGCAATTAAAAGTTGAAGCCGCATCGTCTGCGCCGAGAACCGCCACAGTTTCAACAGCAACCGCACAAAAAACGGAAACGGCGGCAACAACGGCAACGCCGACAACCGCAACGCCAGCCGCTTCAACTACAACGGCAACGCCGACAACCACAACGCCAGCCGCTTCACAGTCTGTCGCAACAACAATATCGGCACCAGCCGCCTCAACCTCAACTTCATCAGGTGGTTTTCAAATGAGTGGCACAACTTTAACTAAATATACAGGTTCAAATAAAAGCGTAACTATACCCGACGGTATTACCAGCATTGGGAAGGGAGCTTTTGAGGGAACTGGCATTACCAGCGTAATCATCCCCAACAGTGTTACAACCATTGGGCAGAACGCTTTTAATAGCAATCAGCTTACCAGCGTTACCATCCCAAACAGCGTTACGTCTATCGAAACCGGAGCATTTGCAAATAATAAACTAACAAGTATTACCATCCCAAACAGCGTTACAAAGATTGGAGGCTATGCGTTTCAAGAAAATCAACTAGACAGCGTTATAATCCCCAACAGCGTTAAAGAAATTGGAAACTATGCGTTCTGGGACAATCAATTAAGAAGCGTTACAATCCCCGCAAGCGTTACAACCATTGGTCCTGCAGCATTTGAAGAAAATCGGTTGGAAAGAGTTATATTTGAAAGAAGCGGATTAGGAATATCGAATTATCAAATGGGTGTGGGAGTTAAACTGTATCCTTTCAACAATGGCGAGCAACTGGCAGAAGTTTATAATCAAGGAGGAGCAGGAACCTATATCTTTGAAAAACCGGGAAGACAAAATAAACTCACCACCGAGCAGTGGAGGAAACAGTAACAATAGTAATAATGAACAACAAATGTCAGGCGCAATGAGGCGTGGGAACTTATCGGGGAGTTAGAAAGAGTAAAGATAAATGACAAATACAATCATTTAAACAATTTGTTAATGTCTTTCCCGTATGTATCCATGATGTTGCGGCGAATCAGTTCGCCCTTGCCGGAAAGTTCTTTTCCCGTTTCAAACGGTTTTGATTTTAAAACAAACTTGTTTATTCTTTCGTAGGATTTAAAACCGTTTTTCGCGCTTACGCGGTTAGACATTTCGCTGGAAATAAGCTCGATAATTTCAGGCTGTTGAAGCAGTAATTCGTAATCGACAATGGGGATTGAAATTTCTTCGGCAAAGTCCATGATAGCCTGCTGTCGGGGAATGATAAGAGCCGCTAAATATTTTTGATCCTGTCCGGCTACCATGCAGTGTTGAATATATGGGCTTTCCCTCAGTTTGCACTCAATCGGAACAGGCTCGACATTTTCACCGCCCCTAAGGACAATTGTGTCTTTCGCCCTGCCTGTTATGCGAAGTTCATTGTCATGGGTAAGCATTCCAATGTCTCCGGTGTTAAACCATCCGTCTTCGCTTAAAACTGTGGCGGTCGCTTCGGGTTTTTCATAGTAGCCTTTCATCACCTGATCGCCTTTAACGTAGATAATTCCGTTTTTGCCGGGCGGCATTAATTTTCCCTTGCTGTCAATTATTTTTGCCTGCGTATTGGGAAGCAGTTGCCCGATTGTTCCGCGCCGGGAATGTTTGTGCTGGCGCACCGTAAGCAGGGGAGCCGTCTCCGTCAGCCCGTAACCTTCTTGCAGACGGATGCCAATCGAATTAAAAAATAAATCTACCTTTGCCGGCAGAGAACCGCCGCCTGAAATTCCGGCTTTAAAATGACCGCCGAATTCGCGCGAAATTTTGTTAAATACGATAAGCTGGGCAAGCCCCCGGAACGGAAGAAGCAAAACCCACGGTAAAAATCCAATAATGGAATCTATGACGCGGATACGCCCGTAAAAATTCGGCAGAAGACCGAGAGTTAAATCTTTAAAATGCGTAAAAACCATCGACATTGAAACCGCAATGTCGAATAACTTTTTGGTAAAGCCGCTTTTTGCCCTGATGTTCCTGTTAATGCCGTCCATGATCGCTTCCCACACGCGGGGAACGGAAACCATCCATTGGGGGCGGATGGCTTTAAAATCTTCCATCAATATTGATGAGATCGGCTTTGAATAGGCGATACCGGTACTGTAGTTAAAAATTACATATTCAATAAGCCTTTCGTAAACGTGCCAAACAGGAAGCATGGAAATCCAAATGTCGCCGGGTTTCACCTCAAAGAACAGGATAAAGTGCGGAAGCTGGCACAAAAAATTTCTATGCCGGAGCATAACGCCCTTCGGCTCGCCTGTAGTTCCCGAAGTAAAAATAATGCTCGCAATATCCTCGCCGTCGCCCTTGTCCATTTCCGCCTCGACAACTCCGCCCTGCATTTTTTCGCGTTTTTCCCCCATGGCGATTAAGTTGGCGAAGAAAAGCACGTTTACTCCGGCGGAAGAAGCGGCAGTTTCAGTTTGACTGTCCACAGGGTCAAATGAAATTAAAGTTTTTAAAACGGGAAGCTCCGCTTTGCAGGAAAGTATTTTTTCAACCTGTTTTTGGTTTTCGACAAAGGCAATTTCACAGCCGGTAAAGCCCAATATGTAGGTAAGTTCCTGATTAGTAATATCAGAGCCGCGAGGGACATCGGCGGCTCCGACAGAAAGAACGCCAAAATCGGCAAGCATCCATTCGCGCCTATTGTCGGAGATTAGTCCTACATTGCCGCCGCGTTTAACGCCCAACTCTAAAAGTCCGGCCGCGACAAAACACGCGTCTTCATAAAACTGCCTATATGTAACAGAGCGAAATTTTCCATCTTTACCTTTATAATATTGAATATTAATATCGGGCGTTTCACTAACCCTAGCTTTTAACATTAAAGGTAATGTTTTTTCCATAACAATCTCCAAATTGACACAATTTGCTATTTTGTCATAATATATCATTTTTTGTTTTTTTTCAAGGGCTTCAATTAATTTAATTGATTTTTATTAAAACACTGATTTTTTTACGTCTTTTCTATATAATAATATTAGGGAACCTCTAAAAACCTCGGTTAGGTTTTCAGAGGTTCCAATAAGTAACAACAGGCTTTTTAGCCTGTAATGATTAGGAGGATAACATGAAAAAATTTGGAAAAATACTGTGTTTATTTGCAGTACTGTTTTTAATCGCCGTACCCGTATTTTCCGACATACCGGGGCTTGACGACTTGCAAGGTAAAGTTGATGAATTCACGAGCGCATTGGCAAATTCACTGCCGTTTAACTCAACAATGGGGTTAAACTGGTCAGACGCCTATATCGGACAGCTTTTTGCCCTTCCACCTCATTTTGGAGTTGGCTTTACAGCAGGATTCACAACTATGGACTTTGGTTCCCTAAACGAATTGTTAAATATGTTCGGCGTCCACGAACTTGACAATATAGATGTAGGCGGTTTCACGTTACCGGGTTACACAATAGACGCCAGAATAGGGGGATTTATACTTCCTTTTGACATTGGCGTAAAATTTGGCTATTTAAAATTAAACCCCGAGTTTGTTAATGGGCTTCTAAAGACAGATATTCCCGATTTTAGCATGAACAACTTGATTATAGGCGCAGATTTGCGATACGCCATTCTTGATGGGAAAAAATTCCCGTTAAAACTTTCAGTTGGAGCCGGTTTTAACTATTTAAAGGGAGGAATTTCATTGCCGGTTCCGGGTGCTGTTGATTTGTCATTCAATATCCCTAATGCCAATAAAGTTCTTAATATACCGAAACCGGAATTAGCCCTTGATTGGGAAACAAAATCTCTGGATTTTAAAGCGCAAACATCCTTTAATTTATTGATTTTAACCCCATACATAGGAATTGGCGCAACTCATGCATGGTCAAGAGCCGGATACGGAATAAATTCAAACATAAAGATAACAGATACTGCCAGCGGCAGTGAAATTGATCTCGACAGCGTTAAAGGTGAAATTGAAAAGTACGGCATTGGCGGCATCAGTTCAGAGGGATTCTCTCATTTTGAAGAAGTAACCGGCTGGAGTTTCAGGACGTTTGGCGGACTTTCCATAAACGTGCCATTTGTCAAGTTTGATTTAACCGGAATGTATGATTTTATCAGCAAATGTTACGGATTTACCTTCGGAGTAAGGTTCCAGATATAAAAATAACCCCCCCGGGAAAAGGAGGTGAGGAAACCCGGGGGAGTACTGATATACGTTTGGTTGAATCGTACGAGTTGCAGAAATTATGCAGATTTTATTATGTATAAAAAAACGAATAATTCACCTAAACCGTATCATCAGCTAATATAAACATAATGATTTTTAAGCCAAAGGTCAAGCATTTTTTTACGGGAATATTCCCCCTGTCTAGCCGCAAACAGCTTTTCGTAGCAGTTTGTAATTGCCTATTGTACTTTTTTATGACATAATTTGACAATGAACGATGTATTTAAAACCTTTCACTCAGGACGCGCCGTCTTTTTTATGATGATTTTTATCTGTGTTGTTTTCTCTATAGCGGCGTTAAAAATCGCCTCGACGGTAATTTTACCCTTTACCATTGCCGTGTTACTCGCTTTTGTAATGTCCCCGTTATTAAAAGCGATGGAAAAAATTCACTGCCCTGTTTATTTATCTATTTTACTGGTAGTTTTTATAATCATTACGGGAATGTACATTTTTGGGCTGGTGCTTTTTTCAACGGGAAGAGTAGTCGTTATGCGCATTCCAAACTACGAACACCGTTTTAATGAAATTTACAATTGGCTTGCCCGGTTGCTTGACCTTCCCAATAATCAGGAGTTGAGCTTTTGGCAAAACCTGTGGGGGCAAGAGATGATTCGCACCTTTGTCCGAAACTTTACAATTTCTTCTTCTAATATATTTTTTAAATTTATTTCAAGCGCGTTGTTAGTAGTGCTTTTCTTGGTGTTTTTATTACTGGAGGCGAGTTTCTTTAGAGACAAATTGATGATTGCTTTCGAGAACCGCATAGGGCGCATAGATCGGATTGGAAATGACATTATGTTTCAGATTGCGCGTTATTTGGCGGCAAAATTTATTATTTCGCTGGCAAACGGCATAATTCTTGCCATTTGCCTGAGTTTTGCAAAACTGGAATTTGCCATTGTTTGGGGAGTAATCCAGTTCATTTTAAATTTTATCCCGACTCTGGGCAGTATATTTGTCGGCGTTATAGTTTCCTTATTTGCCATACTGCAATTTTGGCCTGACCCGGGACCCGTCATTCTGGTTATTTCAATTTTACTTGGACTCAACATAATCACCTCTGTACTTGACCCGAAAATTATAGGCGATAATATGTTAATATCCCCGCTTGTAGTGCTTGCCTCCGTAGCGATATGGGGCTACATCTGGGGTTTTGCCGGAATGGTTCTCGCCGTTCCAATGATGGTGATAATAAAAATTGTGTGCGAAAACATTCCGATTATGGAACCTGTCTCCATATTGATGGGATCAAAAAGATCGACTTACGCAAGAAAAGCGGAGAATGAAAAAACGCCTGCAAGACAGGAATGAGTATGACATTTTTAACAGGCTTCCATGCCATTGAAGAAAGAATAAAATCGGGTCAGTCCTGCGGTCCCCTGCTTGTCGCAAAAGCCGGTCCTCGCGCGAAAGAAATTGTTACGCTCGCGATCAACAATAAAATTCGTTTGGAGCGCACGGGCGCTTTTGAGCTTGACGGTATCGCGCCCGACAATAGGGGCATCGCCCTTCAAGTTGAAGACGAGTCGGGCAAAACCGACATCAGCCTTGAAAACTTTATCGCCGAATTAGGCGATCGTAAAGACTCTCTCGTCATGATTCTTGATGAAATTACAGACCCTCATAACTACGGGGCTATTCTGCGCTGCTGCGATCAGTTTGCGGTTGATTTAGTCGTTAGCCGGAACCGACGTAATGCGAAACAAGCGGCGGTAATTTCACAAACGTCGTCGGGCGCGGTTTCTTGGGTCGCTCAGGCGGAAACGCCTAACCTTGTACGCGCAATGGAAGATTTAAAAGAAGCCGGTTTTTGGATTTACGGCGCGGACATGGACGGCGAACCTGTTTACAAATTGGATTTAAGCGGAAGGACAGCGTTAGTTCTGGGCAGTGAAGGCGGCGGCATTTCCCGTCTTTTGCGCGAAAGGTGCGACGGCATGGTTGGAATACCCTCATCCGGCAGAATTGATTCGCTAAATGTGTCAGTAGCCGCAGGAGTATTATTATACGAAGCGCGGCGGCAACGCGCCAAATAATAGGTTTTTCGGGTAAAAATCGCAGTTTTGCAGGAATTTGACCGAAAAATTACGGTTATAACGCTTAAAATCGGCAATTAATCGTCCGATTACGGGTTTTTTGTAAAAACTTCGGTTTTTAAAAGTTTCATTCTTCTGCCGATAAATAACACATCAGCATGATGTTTTTAAAAAACTGTTAGTATGGACAGCGTGTTTTTTATGTGTTATATTTATGTAATAAGGAATAAAATATGAAAAAAAGTATAGTTTTTTCGCTCTTATCCTTGTTGGTATTGGGCTTTTTTGCCTGTGAATTTCCAACGCTCCCCAATCCAACAGCAATCGAAATACGAGGAACACCTTCAGTTAGATTTGCCGAAACGGTAGAAATCGGAAAAATGTTTACAGACATGATTGACGAAGCCATTATCGACAATGAAAATATGCTGTTTTTTCCTTGCAAGCAAACGGAATATCTTACCTATTTAATTCACATGGAACTTTTTAATACTGAATTTGACGCAATAGAGAATGAGTATGATATTGGAAATTTAAATTTTCCGGGAATGGATATAGATCATACACATTTTGGTTATGAGCTTACTGAAGATAAAGTTTTAATTGACGGTTCTAATGAACGTATGGTTTTACCGCTTTCAGAGATAGGTTCAGTATTAAACGGATTTGAATTTTCTGAATATAAGACATCGCTTTATTTTTCAGGTTCGCCGCTCATTAATAAAGCAAAAGTAAAAATTATTATAGGAGAAGTTGAAGACGATACATATAACGAAATAAAAACTATTAAAGTTGATACTATCCCGAATAAAAACAGCGATATTGATAAATGGAAAGCAGATGGAGAATATAACGAGGAAGCCAGTCCTTCCGGCGGCGTTGATATTGCCATTCCAATAACAGGAAAAGACATCGCTGTTTCGTTTAAGGTTTATATCCCTGCAGGTGAAACGCTTTATCTAGAAGATTTTGAAGCCGGTGAAATAAAAGTTGAGCTTGTAATTTGGCTTCCTTTTGTATTTAAAGCCGGAGCTGATGGAGCGGAAATAGCCTTCCCCGAAGATTCTTTCTTTGACTCTGAAAGCGATCTTTTTGGCAGAGAAGAACCGGGCGAGGAAAGCAAATTATTGGATATTGTTGAAAGCATGACGGTCAGTATTAAATTTGACAGTAGTATTTTTAAAGATTCGGATTTAATTGTAGAAAGCAAAGGCATAGAAGTTCATAACCCCGTAACAAATAATACGCTTTCTTTTTCTCTTACAGAAGACGATATGAAATCAATAAACGATCCTGATAACTTTCCTTTTGCGCCAAAACTTAAAATTAAGTTTGATCCGGGAAAAGTATTAGGCTTCCCAAGAACGCTTAATGCCACTGAATTTGGCGTTAAAGCTAAAATACGTTATCGAATAGATTTAAAATCTAATGAAGATTCAGAGTGAGGCGCTAACATGAAAAAAATATCATTAGTATTAATTATATTATTATTTGTTCAGTCTTTTTATGTTTTTGCGCAGGATAAATCTTCCGGCAAAAAAGTTTCCGGGATACCGGATCGGTTATTTGAAATGGGATTTGGAAATATAAACGTGAATTTCGCCAATAATTTTTTAACATTATCCGATGCTTATGAGGATGTAATTGTTATTGATCTGGATAACTTAGCGAATGGTTTTAAATTCAATTTCGGCTTAACCGCCACACCTTTCTATTTTAACATTAAATCAAAAAAAGGCGCGGGCTTTGGCATATCAACTAACGTTGACGCTATGGGGATCATCAATCTTTCGGGGAATATGCTGACTCTTAACGAGGCAAATAATGAAAGTTCAGACGTAAGCGGAGCAGTTTTTTCATCGGCGGCGGTAAATACATTTTTTAATCTGGGCAGAATAAAAGTAAAATTCAGCCCTTCGATGTTTTATACGCTTGCTTATGTAACGCCGCCTAAAGATATGCCGTCAAGCGTGGTATATAATCTGGATTATTCAGACGGGACAGTAGGGTACATTAATTATGCCGCGCGGTTATACCTGCCGTTTTCACTGGAAAAAGAAGTTTATAATTATGACAGTTTCAACGCAAAACCGGGATTTGATTTTACCGTTGGACTGGAATATCCCGTTGCCAAAGCAATAGGATTGGCAAAAATTCTTCCGTTTTTGGATTTTGATTTAGGCGTAGATTTAATCAATATTCCTTTCCTTCCGTCAACGTTGTCGGATTATGTACTGATTAGCGGACGGGCAGGATCGGATAAGCCGATTAAAATTATTAATAAAGATGACGATGACGACTATGGCGATTTATATACTTTGGATGAAATTGTTTATGGAAAAGACGAACTTAAGATAAACCGTCCATTTAAAGTGGTTGCGCATGCGGATTGGCGTCCGTTATTTGGAATGAAATTGCTAACATTAACTCCGGTGTTCGGATTCTGCCACAATGAACTTTATACCGATCCTTTTTCGTTAGAAGCAGGTATTAACGCCTGTTTGAATCTTGGCAACTTTCTTTTGTTTAAAGCCGGCGTTAATTACACTGATAGAATGTATGTAAACAGCGTAGGCTTTACTTTAAATATTAGGCTTATTCAGTTTGATGTTGGCGCGGACGTTAGATCGCATGATTTTAATCAAAGTTTTAAAGGCGCAGGCTTAGGCGTAAACTTCGGATTAAAACTTGGCTGGTAATAAAGTTGCATCTAAAAACTTCAGTTTTTAGATGTTCGCCAATGCCACACAGGCACGGACAATTCCGATGAAAACGGGTTATCCCTCTTAAAATCCGGCAGCCAATCGCTCCCCGTTACAAGCTCCTGACAAAACCCGTCTTCTATTTTGAATTCTTCAAGCCATTTAATGACGGTTTCGTATTCATCCGCCGACAAATAATTTTGCGGCATTTCCCGTTTTATGTTCGGAATAGGCGTGTATTGCGTCATTACCGAAAGCATTGCCCTGTCTTTAACGTTATCCGCAAACCAGCGCAAAACAGAACGGGTAGATTCCAAATAACCCGGTAAAACAAGGTGGCGGATAATAATTTTTTCACGCGCGCTGTTAGGGAATTTTTTTTCTGTTAACTCAATCATTTTAAGAATAGCCGCCGCAGAAATATCGGGATAATCCGGCGCGTTAAAGAATTTTTTTGATATTTTACCGTCCAATGTTTTTAAGTCGGGAAGGTAAATGTCGATATAGTCCTTTAACAGTTCCAACGCTTCCGCGCTGTCATACCCCGATGAATTCCATAAAATCGGCAACCCTACGCCGGCTTTTCGCGTTGCGATAAACCCTTCGATAAGCCCCGGCACTGCGTGGCTTCCCGTTACAATATTGATGTTTTCCGCTCCCTTTTCACATAACGCGGCGCAGATTTCCGCAAATACCTGCGGAGAAACCGCTCTGCCGAGGCTTGCGGCGGCGGTTTCGTTTGCGTTTTCGCCTTGCGAAATTTGGTAATTCTGGCAAAAGGCGCATTTTAAATTGCACCCGCTTATAAAAATTGTCCCCGAGCCTCCTGTTCCTACAAGCGGAGGTTCTTCGCCCTTGTGAATAACCGCCGCCCCGATTCGCAATTCAGCGGTTTCTCCGCAAAAGCCGACTTCCCCCGCAAGGCGGTTAATTCCGCAGTTTCGGGGACAAAGGCGGCAGGCTTTGTAATGCGTCATAGTTCCTTACTTTTCCAATAGGTATAGATACTCTTTTACATGAATATCACGGTTATTCAAATTTCTGCTTCCTCTGAAAGTAT
>Ga0268262_10007179_pt1 | contig 10478 bp, 21 predicted proteins | sample TergutNc150P3_FD_190354 | JGI IMG/M metagenome (GOLD analysis project Ga0268262, IMG submission 190354) | Nasutitermes corniger P3 segment gut microbial community from laboratory colony in Florida, USA - Nc150 P3 (SPAdes) (version 2) | ecosystem: Host-associated > Arthropoda: Insects >...
CTATACAAATATATATGTAAACAGAAAAAAATAATGAAAATATTTTTATTTTTTTTGCAAAAAACTATTGACTATCACGATAGGTACTATACGTTAAAGTCGAAGTTAAAATTAAACTTCAAAATAAAAATGGTTGCCACGGCAACCAAAGGAGAATGAGATGAAAGCAATTAGATTAACGGTTTATTACAACCCAAAGTATAGGGGTTGTGCGAATGGCGGCATTTCAGAAAGATTTGACGAACTGCTTCTCGCTCATGGCGAGGGGTATATGGAAATCAACGGAGACGAAGAAAACCTTGTGCAGTTAGTCCGTAGGGAAATAGGTGGCCGTGATGTTTACCACCTCGCTCCGATGGATGACAAAGGGCAGTATTCGGCTGGTGGAAGCTATGCAGATTCATGCGATAACAGGTTTTGTGAGCTTCATGGAGTATATGGCGCCCTTGCCATACATGACAGGAAAGAATGGTAATAATCGCCCTTATGATGGCCCGGTGGCTCCGGGTCGAAACCCCGTAAGGGGTCGGCGATAGCCAAAGGAGCAGATGATGAAAGAAAGAAAAGCAGTTTATTACATACCTTATGGTAAAAAGATATGTGACGAATATTACAATGGTATAGAAACGGTTTCAACTTTTGACGTTTATGGAATTTTCAAAGAGTCGATTAGCCTTGAAGACGCAAAAAAGAACGGCTTGTTATATTCCGGTAATTTTAACAATTTGAGCTATTCAGAGAAAAAGAAAATAGCAAAAAACACGATTGTAGCGTGAAAGGAGAGAGAAAACCATGGACAATATTCACCCTATTTTCCAGCAAATTCTCAAGCCGTTTTGCCCTGATCCGCATGACGGTATGTACCAAGATCCAAAGGACGGTGTGTTTGTCCGAATCTCTGGTTCATCCGTTGGTTTTCTTGATCACGGGCAGTATAGCGAAATAACCATGACAGAACAGGAACTGGTTAATTATGTTCCGAAATTGAGAAGGTTGTAGTATGGCAACAAATAAAATATTTATCGAAAAGCCATGTGACGTTGCTGAACTGTTGAAAAAATGGGCAAAAAAACGCGAAGAGAATTTTTTAGCAATTACCCTTGACGGACAGCATAATGTAATCCGCGTACACCATATTACGAAAGGAATAGCAAATAAGACCATCGTTCACCCGCGCGAGTGTTTCTTCCCGGTAATAAAGGACAATGCAATAGCCGTTATATTTGCACATAATCACCCGAGCTGTTCTGTTGAACCGTCCGAGGAAGATGATGATATATACAAAAAATTGGAAATGGCGAGCGAAATCCTTGGTTTCCACATGGTTGACGGAATGATAATCACCAGAGATGGTCAATATTATTCGTATCGCCGGAACGGTAAATTAGGCGAGAAATACTCATACGAAGAATTTGATGATTATGTCGCAACGATATCGAGTAAAAACAGAAGAGGAGAATAAGGAGGAAGATATGTACGAATACGATTATGATGCTGAGGCAGAAATTGTCAGGTTGAAAAGCGAGGTTTCCAAAGAAGAAGCGCGGACTATTGAGTGCCAGAAGGAAATTAACCGGCTCAGAAATGTTGTAAGGTATTACCTTCGCGTCCAGGAGGCAATAACTGAACCGGATTATAAGAAATTGTTTGAAGCATGGGGTGATTTTGATGATAAAGAAAGCAGCCCCGCAGTGATAGCTAAGAGTGAAGAGCTTGGTCCTGTTGATGCCGTGTCATTCATGGCATATTGCGCTGGCTTTGCTCAAGCAGCCGAACTGTTTAAGGAGGACTAGATGGGGTGGTATTGTCATACTGATTGGAAGTCGAGACAGGACGTGATTGACTATTACGCAGACATGGCACGAAATGACGGTTACACCGTACAGACGGACGGCAACTGGATTTACGCGGAAGAAAACGGAAAGCCGTTTGATCTGGTTTATCTGATGACAGAAAAACTAGATGGCGTATGGGGCTATAAAGCAGTCTCAGTTTCAAGCGGCCCGATAAAGTACAACGCTCCGCTGTGGATGGTCAAGAAAATACATCCGTTTTTTGTAGATGACAAATACTACCAAGGCTGGCTTGAAAAATACCCGAAACGGAAAAGCGTTATGGATGGGCATAGCCAGTCTCTTACGCCCTCATTGTTTCAGGAAGGTGCAGCATGAACGCAAGAGTTACATTGATTGTTGAATGGGAAAAGTCAGAAGGCGCCGGCGGAGACGTAAAGCTGAAAGAAGTCAGCAATGTTGCTGGTTATATAGAGAGTACGGTAGAGAGTAACGCGCAATTTGACGGCCTTGATATAGCCGTTAAAGATATTTTATTTGAGGAATTTTAGGAGGAATTTATGCCTAATAATGTAGAGACAAAGATGTGGTTGCTGTCTCGTAACGGGACTCAGCTAACCGACAAACAGGTTGAAGAGTTTTTCTCTCAATTCATCGGTATTGACCCGGAACCAAAAAGCGGTAAAGACCCGCGGTATTTTGATTTTAATGCTATCATTCCACAGCCGGATAATATCTGGCATGGTTCCGTTGGCGGGAAGGCTGAGAACAACCTTAAAGAAATCGAAGAACTTGGCGGTCTTGATGCTGTAAAGCAGGTATATAAAGACGGCAATGACTTTCCTCTCGACAAGTCCCCGTGCTTAACCGATGAACAGATTGTCCAGTTTGGCATGGTTAACGGACTTGACTGGAACCGCGAGCATTGGCAGACCAAGTGGAATTCGTATTACTGCTAGTTTGATTGGGGCGCACGTTTTGGAGGCGAGGGGGTTGCCCAGGTATCATTCTGCACAGCGTGGTCTATCCCCGAAGAGATTATTCGCAGAATTAGAAATATCGCCCTCAAGAAAGGCTTTGAAATCGAATGCGAGTTTGGCGGAGAGCTGGATGATCCAGGCGTATACACGGAAGGGACGTTCATGTACTGGAAAGGTCATTGGAACAAGGAAAAAGAACAACTTGAGCGCATAGGTGAACCTATAGATGTTCACTGTTAAAAAGGAGGAGCAAATGCACTTACACACCGATATTATTACTTTGGCCGAAGATGCTGAGGATGCAAAGTCAACAGTTAGTGGCTGGATCGACGACCACTTTGAAAAAGAGTTCTATGATTATGGCGGTCTTGAGGAGGGCGAAGGCGTTGCTCTTGTAAGCGATGTTGTGAAAGAGCTGGAAGAAGCGAAAAAATACCCGGAACAACAGTTAATTGAAATCCAAAAAGACATTGAAAAATATAAAGAAGCCGGCAACCGGGGCATGGAAGGCTTCTCCCATATTCGTTACGGGAATATCCTGCAGGAAAGTTTCTGCTCAGATATGCCGTTTTTCAATATCGAGAATTGGGACTGGAGCATTCCCACGGAAGTTCCCGAGAACTCGGAAGGCTGCCAGTGGTTTGCTGTCAGGGTAGATTTGCATTTTTAGGAGGAAATTGTGAAAAATTTTTCAGTATCGCTTGCGTTTGTCGAACACGAAGTACAAATAGTTGCCGCAGAAACACAAGAGGAGGCCCTTGTCATTGCAAGGAAGATGCTCGATGAAGGAAAATGGGAAGGCCATGTAACCAATAGCGAGCGCATAGAAAGCGAGGACATGGTGTTTCCTTGTGAACAGACCACACGGAAGGAATATCGGGTTCACGGATGTAAAGAAGAGTATGACAAAGTTGAACACGGAAGAATGTATACCCATATCGAAAGGGTTGATAATTCCATTGCTGAGTTTTGGGGCGTTTACGAAGTACAGGATGATGGTACTGAGGAATGGATTGCAGATTTTCGTGATCAGGCTAATGCCGAAATGTTTGCTCTCGAAAAAGAAAAAGAGGAGCTGTAATGATTAAAGAATTTGTCATAAAAAAGAGTGACGACTTCCACGGAATACCGCATACAATACTTGAAGATGGTATAGACGTATGTTCTGGCAACCCTCGAAAAAGCTACGAAACCGACGAATACGAAATTATTCCCGAGGACGTATTTGAAAAGAAGCTTGAGAGTTTTTGCTCTGATGTCTGCGGCAAGTGGGAGGAAACAACCGAAGAGCGTTACAATGATATGCTTGATATACTTCCTCCGCTTAAATGGACCCGTGGCGGTTTCTTTGTATCAGAAGCCTATACGCTCAATATTTACCCGTTTCATCAGAAACTTGATGGTCGTTTTTATCAGGCAATGTTCCGCATAAATACGCCAAGGGACCAGATATTGAAATCTTTGGAAGAATTCATAAACCAAAAGGAGCAAGGCAATGGATAATGATTATCGTGAATTGAGGGACCGTCAACAGGAAGAGGTAAACAATTTCCCGTTTTTCTTTGCATTTAGCAAAGAGCAGTTCGAAAAAGGGATGGAAAAGTTTGGCCTGAAACATGATGAAACCGACAAGATATATCGGTTTGGTAACACCGGCGGTTTTTATCTCAGAATCGATGCCGAAAAGCTTAGGACTATGATTTCCAAACATGAGAGCGAATTGCAGGCAGCCATTGGTAACGATTCCACTGGAGAAGAGTTTATCCTCCAAATGTTCAATTACGAATTATCCGACCATGAATATATTATCACCAATAGCGAACAAGATGCGCTTAATGCGCTTGGGTTAAGTTGGGAAGAAATTGAAAAAAACCCGGCGTTGAAACATGGGCTTGAACTTGCCAAGAAAATGCAACGGGAATATTTTAATAATGAAAAATAAAAATAATGAAAATATTTTGAAAAAACTATTGACAACTACGGTAGTTAAGTTACGTTAAAGTCAAAGTTCAACATATAAATTGGACTTGACAGGAGGAGTGATGAAAGCACAGGACGTTCGGGATTTAATTCAACAAGGTGACTTCAAAAAAGCGTTATCCGGCGCTAAAGATTTCCGCCTCGGCGTATCAAAGGAGCAACGGTCGGTGATGGCTAGGGGTTACGAATGTTATATCCGGCCCGATTTTTACCGTTCCATCGGTAAAAACCCGGAAGAGTGCATCAGAGCCGGCGTAGCCGTTCTCCAGGAGGTTGTTGGATGAAATACGAGGTACAGACAAAGTTTGTTTTTAGTGGAACATTTACCGTTGAAGCCGAAAGCGCGGAGCAGGCTAAAGAATTTGTCCGTCAGCATTGTGGTCTGGTTATTGGTGGTGATATTCACACGACCCTTCCGTGCGAAGATTGCGATTGGAATTTTGATGTTCACCCTATAAAAATAACCGGAAAGACAAGGGAGATTAAATGACGAGTACGGCTGAAAAAATCCGAGCGTTGGAAGCGGCCGGCGCCGATTTTGAATGGTATCCGACAACTGACGAAATAATCAATGCAATGCAACAGGATATTTTGTCGCTTTTCAAGAAAGGAAAAATTGATACATGGCAGGATAGAAATAATTTCTACAGCAATGGGCAAAGACCCGACCTGCATTACTATATAAGGTCATTTTTGGATGTTGGCGCCGGCGATGGGCGTATTTTTAACAGTTTCAAAATGCTGAATAACCTTAGTATTGATGACACCTATGGTATTGAACTGGCTCAGCCGTTTGTTGAGGACTTGATACAGAGAGATGACGTATTCCTCGTTGGTCATGATTTTTTCAGGACTACTCTTATTGACAAGCATTATGCGGTAATTTTCAGTAATCCGCCATATTCAAGATATATGCCTTGGGTTGTCAAGTTATTGCAGGAGGCTAATTTCATATTGATGTACCTGGTTGTCCCGGTGAGATGGGAGGATAATCAAGAAATCACGATACATTTGAACCGTTATGATGTAGAAACTTTGGGCGAATACGATTTTACGCATGGAGATAGACCGGCAAGGGCGCGTGTTAATCTCGTACGTGTAATGAGCCGTAGTCTAAGGGCGGAAAGTCGTTATGATAGAGATTATAACAACGAAGATGAATCTTTCGACCGCTGGATATATGAACATATTGGCAGTTTTGAAGGGAAGGAAACAGAAACCGAGGAAGAGGAAAGACACCTCAAAATAAAACAGGGAACCATTGCCGATATGGTAGAGAATTACGAATATGAAATGAACTCCTTGATCGATGCTTTTAAGGCCCTTTCAAAGTTGCCTGTACGGATATTTGACGATTTGGGTATGGACAAAGATAAGATCACCAGACAGATAAAGAGCAATGTAAAAAAGTTGAAAAACACTTATTGGCAATTTGCATTTGAAAAACTTGATGCTATAAGACGCCGACTTACCGAAAAAACACGCAGAGATATGTTGAGCCGTATGGCCGAATTTACGACCCTAGACTTTAATGAGGATAATATCTATTCAATAGTATTGTGGGTGATAAAGAATTTTAATAAATACACAGCCCAGCAGATACTTGATGTGTTCGACGCCCTCACCAGCCAAGATTATATAAGAGCGTATAAAAGCAATGTGCATTGGTTGAAAGACGATTGGCGGTATGCACAATGGAATGGCGGGAAAGGAAAGCCTGAAAAATACGTTCTTGATTACCGTATTATTACCCATTGTTATTGTCGTCAGTATGGAGAGCATGATTCGATACTTGATGATCTGAGGGTTGTTTTTGAGTCGTTAGGTTATCCCATACCCGAATGGGAGCGAGTGGATTATTCACAGGACGGGAGCTTACAGGAGTTCACTACCAGATATATGGGGTCTGGAAGAGATTATACTGAAAAAACGGAAGTGGCTTTTACTGCTAGGCTGTATAAAAATAGTAACTTGCACCTGAAAATCAACGAAAAAATAATGTTGCGCTTCAATGTAGAGGTAGCACGGCTCAGACATTGGATCAACGGACCGCAGGATATTGTGAGTGAATACGATGTACCGGAAGAAGAAGCGGTAAAAATGTGGAAAGAACCTGGTCTGATCAGGATTGGTCAGTCTGATATATTGCAGCTTGGGTTTACACCGGACAAGAGAGAAAGTGCGTAACAAACAAGGAGAAGAAGATGGTTTGTGAAAAATGTGGAAAGGAAGCGAGTACTGACTCCGCCGTGAAAGCCGAGAGGTATGGTTGGCAGTGCCCCGAATGTGGGAGTTACCTTTGCGATGAGTGCGCTGGCTGGAAGTTGCTTTCAGATCATCCGGCGGATGAGAGCATTTGTAGCGAGTGTGCTAAAAAGTTTGTTCCGGCTATACCTGACTTCGGCGATGTTGTCTGTTCCAGAGACGGAGACGGTCCGCATACAAACGTACCCCATAGGGTTGTAAGGCATAGCCCTTCGGGTCTTTTGTGGGGCTATGGCGGAAGCGGTCCGGCGGACCTCGCTCTGAATATCCTGTCTGTCTTTATCGGGCAGAGGCTGGCCGAAGGGCTGTATCAAGATTTTAAGTTTGAGGTTATCGCAAAACTGCCTTATGAGGGAGGGACGATAAAGCGCGATGACATCCTTGAATGGGTAGAAGGCAAACAACGAAACGATGAACGTGCAAAAATTGAGCGTCAGGATTTTGTGGACAATACCATCTTTGATATGCTGGAGGAACTGAACCCCTCCCACCATGAACTTGAGTGGGACATAAAGCCCATCAGTGAGGTCCGGGAGGTGATTATTCAGCATTTTGTGAATGAGCTGAAAATATGTACGGAAGATGAGTTTTATCCGTAAGGATAACGAAAATGAAGGAACGGCGTATAGGGTTGTTTAGACAGACCAAACGAGGGTTACAGGTGAATGATATGTCGTCTGTTGACGTGACTATCCCCCGTATTCCCTCCGTGCGGTTTACGGAAAAACGGTACGAGGAAAATTATTGGGATGTTCTTGGCTTGGTTAAGGGTTCCTACACCGAAAGCCAGTACATAAAGGCGATACAAAAATACGCGGTTGGTTATACCGAAGGACATAAGCTACCTATAAGACCTTCGATATACCAGATGGCGGTCATGTATGAAATTAACGGAGAAAAGTTGTGGTTTCATTGCGGCGTGTACCAGTTTTTGCGGGCGTTTGAAAAAAAATCTATCCAAACGGTTGGATAGGAATAGGGAGAATTGAAAGATGAGTGTATTAAAGAATTATACCTGTGAATTCTGCGGGAAAAAGCGTAAATGGACATCGGCTAATTCGATACATGGGTTTTACTGTGAAGCCTGTCTGCGCAATGCGCGAAAGGAAGATGCTGGTAGTCTTACTTCAATAAGAGTCGCTCGGTATGAAGAAAAAATGAGGGTGAAGAAAAATGTATAAAAACATCGAACGACGTAAAAAACGATTATTAGAATGGATAAAATCACCGACAAGACCAAGAGCTAAATGCCATCCAGATAAACCACATAGAGCAAGAGGTATGTGTGATGCTTGTTATGATAAATGGCTTTATGCTAACAGTGAAAAGCACAAAAAACAGAGGTTAGATGGTGCAAAAAAATGGAGAACTGCAAATCCCAAAAAGAAAAAGGAATGCGATGAAAACGCGCGATTAAAACGAAGATATGGACTTACGATAGAACAAGTAGAAGAAATGAAAAAACAGCAAGAAAATAAATGCGCTATTTGCGGACGTTCTGACCTCCCTCTTGCTGTAGATCATTCTCATGCTACAAACAAAGTAAGAGCTCTTTTGTGTTTACCGTGTAATGGTTCTTTGGGGTGGGTTGAAAGGTTAAAACGTAAGGAAAATTCAGAATGGATGAATAAAGCTATTAAATATTTGGAGTATTATGATGCCAATTAGAATAAAAAGAGAAAGGCGTAAAGGTTGGCGGATGCCAGATGGAGTTGTTTACGTTGGCCGCGGATCGAAATGGGGAAACCCTTTTACAGGGTCTGACGCATTTGAGAGATACCGAAAAGCGGTATCTGAATGGCCGTTAACAGAAAAAACGATAGACGAGTGGATGGACGCTGGCGGCAGCGGCGGTATGCTTATATGCCTTGCAAGGCGTAATCCAGAGCTATTAAACGAGCTGCGCGGCAAAGACCTTGCCTGCTGGTGTCCGCTGACCAAAAAAGACGGCACTCCGTATCCCTGCCACGCTGATGTGTTGATTGAAATTGCGAACCACCCAAACGATTGGGAAAAAATAATAGTTGACAAATTTTAATAATGAGTGATAATAGTCAGTAATAACTTGCGCCAGCGGGTATTTTCCTCGGGTTATTGTCTCATTTGCATGGGAGGAATTGAATGGATCCCGCAAAATCCGATCTTTCTGGAAGACCGTCGCGGCGGATAGAAGTTGTTTGGCTGCGTCCGTCAGAAATTGGAACCGGCTTTGGAAACCCCCGCAAGCCAGCAGATAAGAAAAGTGCTTCCGACCTTCGGGAGTCGCTGGAAACTTTCGGCGATTTCGATTTATTGGTTGTTGACGAGAACAAAGACATCATAGCCGGCAATCAGCGCCTCCGCCAGTTTATTGAGATGGGTGATGATGAGCCGAAGCTGTGTAAGCAGCTCTTTGGATACACCAGGGCCGAAAAACGCGCCATAAATATTAAGGCGAATACCCACGCCGGAACATGGGACACGGATCTTCTTGCCGACTGGACGGCGGATCTCAATATCAATCTCGGAATCAATGAAAAGCTCGAAAAAGGCGCAGAGGAACGCTCTATCAAGGAAATGGAGCTGATACACTATGAAAAATACAACTATGTTGTCATTGCCTGCCGGAACGAGCTGGACTATAACAACCTTGTCCGCACCCTCGGTATTGAGGGAGCGGAGGTTCCTATATGCAAAACCAGAAAAATCAAGGCCAGGGCTATTTGGTCTGACAAGATGAAGGTGAAATTCGTACCGCTTGATGACGGCGAAAAAACCACCGTAGCTCCAAAAACACCCGCCCCTGATTGGAGCGATCAATAAAATGAGTATATTCAATGATAGCAAAATCCTTATCACCGGAGGAACCGGAACATTTGGCAATGCTTTTTTAATCCGCGCTTTGCAGGAAGAAGCAGAAAAAATCATCGTATTCAGCCGTGACGAAAAGAAACAGTTTGATATGTTCCACAAATACAGAGACAAGCGCATCCAGTACATCGTAGGCGATGTAAAGGACATAGCCTCAGTTGACCGGGCAATGGCCGGCGTTGACTATGTTTTCCACGCCGCTGCTCTCAAGCACGTTCCGAGTTGCGAGTACAATGTCATGGAAGCGGTTAAAACCAATATCCTGGGGACTGAAAATGTCCTTGACTCCGCGGTCCGCCACGGTGTTAAAAAGGTTGTAGTGCTGTCCACCGATAAAGCCGTATACCCAAGCAATGCAATGGGCGCGTCGAAGATGCTTGCGGAGAAAGCTGCCGTAGAAAAGTCCCGGGAGCAGAGCGGAACAAAGATAATACTTACCCGATTTGGAAACCTGGTGATGTCCCGCGGTTCTGTTATTCCTCTGTTTGTTGACCAGATAAAAGCCGGAAAAGACATAACCGTAACCGACCCCGACATGACGCGGTTTTTTATGCTTGTTGCCGATGCCATTGACTTGGTATGTGTTGCTTTTCAGTGCGGCGACTCCGGC
>Ga0268262_10007180_pt1 | contig 10477 bp, 9 predicted proteins | sample TergutNc150P3_FD_190354 | JGI IMG/M metagenome (GOLD analysis project Ga0268262, IMG submission 190354) | Nasutitermes corniger P3 segment gut microbial community from laboratory colony in Florida, USA - Nc150 P3 (SPAdes) (version 2) | ecosystem: Host-associated > Arthropoda: Insects > Digestive...
CTTTTTAGCCGCAGGTTTTTTTGCTGTTGATTTTTTCGCCGCAGGTTTCTTTTTCGCTGCGGGTTTTTTCGCCGCAGGTTTCTTTTTCGCCGCGGGTTTTTTCTTTGCCGCCGGCTTTTTAGCTGTTGCCATTATTTCCTCCTAATTAATATGGTACTCATATTATATGACAATTATAAACCGATTTATATGTATTTATCAACTGTTTTTTTTAGTAAACATACAGTTAAATTCAGTATCCGGCAAAACAGCTGATACCGCAGTTTTCTATTTTGCGCGCGATAGCGTTACGGCGCAGGTGGTTACTATGTCTTCAACAGACGCGCCTCTTGAAAGATCGCTTATCGGTTTCGCAAACCCCTGAAGGAATGGTCCGTATGCTTGAGCTTTGCCAAGACGTTGAACCAGTTTATAACCGATGTTTCCCGAGCCTAAATCGGGGAAAATCAGCGTATTCACCTTACCTCTTACGGGACTTCCCGGCGCTTTTTTATCCAATACACCGGGAACAAGGGCGGCATCCGCCTGTAATTCTCCGTCAAAGACAAACCCGGGTTTTCGATTTTCAAGGATTTTCACAGCTTCTTGTACTTTTGTTACATTATCATGGCTTGCGGAACCTTTTGTTGAAAATGATAAAAGAGCGGCTACAGGTTCTACGTTTAAGAATTCTCGGCAGGATTGAGCGGCACATTCCGTAATATCGGCAAGCTGCTCCGCAAGCGGAGCGGGAATTACAGCGCAATCAGAGAAGATCATTGATCCTTCTTTTCCCCACTGCGGATCCATTCCTGTCATAACAAAACATGAAGAAGCGGTTTTAATACCGGGAGCGGTTCCTATGATGGAAAGTCCCGCGCGCAGTACGTCGCCTGTGGTATTTATCGCTCCGGCTACCGACGCGTCCGCGTCTCCAAGGTGAACCATCATAGCCCCCCAGCGCAACGGATCGATAATATCGATTTTTGCCTGCTCCGGCGTCATACCTTTCTTTTTTCGTAATTCGTAATATTCATTGGCGTATTTGCCTAAGATAGAAACGTCAATTCCGGGGTGAACAAGGGCTATGCCGGTAAGATCGACACCTTCTTTCATAGCGACTTCCTGTATATCCGCGGTATTTCCCAGCAGTGTAACGCTTGAAGCTAATTTCTCGTCAACTAGAATCCTGGCGGCTCTGATAGTCCGCTCCTCATTACCTTCCGGTAATACAAGCCTTTTTAGTGAGTCTGCCGCTTTTGCCTTCATAACTGATACAAAATCCATGTTTCCTCCTTAAAATAATACCAAATTTATGATAACTCCTTTTCTTAACTTGCGCAAGTCATAATAATTTGTTATAATTTTTTTAAAAACACGGGGGCGTAGGTGACTGAAGTATACAATGATTTTCTGGAAGACTCGGATTTTGACACAATCCTGTCGCCGGATATTGATTTTACGGGGACATTACGTTTTGAGAAACCCTTTCTTATCAGGGGGAAGGTTTCCGGGGAAATTAACGCTTCCGGTTTGCTGGTTATAGATGAAGACGCGGTGGTAAACGCAAATATTCACGCCCTGCGCGTTTTAATCAGGGGGCAGGTAAAAGGCGATGTTACCGCCGTTGAAAAAGTGGAAGTTACAATTTCCGGCAAGCTGTCCGGAAATGTTACTGCTCCCGAAATTTACATGGAAACAGGCTGTATATTCAACGGCAGATGTACAATGGTTGGAAAAAACACATTATGAAAACAAATATTAAATTTTTATTAGCGGGCTTTCTTTTATTACTTACTTTTACTGTTTACGCTCAAGACGACGGTCCCGACGCATTAGCTGAATACCGAGCCGGAAATTTTGAAAGAGCGGTTGTTATTTGCCGCGAAGAATTAGCGGAGAATCCGAATAATCTTGAATCGCACGTTGTTATGTGCTGGTCGTTAATTAGGCTTAACCGTATGGAAGAAGCCATGCGCTATGCGCGCGCCGGCAGAGCTTTATACCGCTTCGATGTAAGAATCACCCAGATTATGGGAGAAATCAGTTATTATCAGGGAAGAAACGACGAGGCGTTGAAGTATTTTCAGGAGTATGCGAGCGCCGCACCTGAAGGACAGCGTATTGATCAGGTTTATTATTTGATGGGAGAAGTATATATCCGTCAGGGAAAATTCCGTCATGCCGACATCGCCCTTTCGACCGCCGTTCACTGGGTTCCGAATAACGCGGCATGGTGGGTCAGGCTTGCGTATACGCGCGAAAACGCGGGCGATTTATCCAGCGCGATAGAAGCATACGAACGCGCTCTTTCCCTTAATTCTCAGTTGTCTGACGCCCAGCGCGGCATTGAACGAATCAGGCGGACTATGAGCGCTCAATAGCGCGACAGGTAATGCCGTCCTTTTTAACTTTAACATTAGGCTGTAAACTCAACCAACTGGAAAGCGAGGCGATAACCGACGCTTTTCTTCGCGCGGGTTTTGAACCTGCGGAAAAAACGCCTTCTGTTGTTATTGTTAATACTTGTACCGTAACCTCAAAGGCGGATCAAAAAGCAAGGCGTGTGATAAGAAAAGCTCTGCGTGATTATCCAAAAAGCAGAGTTATTGTTACTGGCTGTTACGCGCAGTTGAACAGCGATGATTTGCTGGAGTTGGACTACGGCAAGAAAAAGCGTCTGTTTGTAATAAAAAAAGACAGTATTATCGATTTACCGAATTATTACAATGGAAAAGATAAAATTGACAGCGTATTGGAAAAATTTGCGCAAAAGGCGCGGGTCAAAGCAGGAGAGAAGGTATTTCAATTTAATCCGCAGACTTTTTCCGACCATACAAGAAGTTTTTTAAAGATTCAGGACGGGTGTAACAATCATTGTACTTATTGCAGAATTCGTCTGGCACGCGGCGCGAGTATCAGCCTTGACGCTGACGAAGTATTGTCGCGTTTGCGGATACTGGAAAAAAGCCACGCGGAAGCAGTACTTACGGGCGTAAATATCAGCCAGTATAGCGATGAAAAAAAAGCGGCTAATCTCGCTAAGCTACTGGAGCATCTTTTAAAAGGGACTGAAAAAATAGCCCTGCGCTTGTCCAGTCTCGCGCCGGACACAATTGACGAGGAGCTTGCCGGTGTTTTATCCGATAAACGGATACGCCCTCATTTTCATTTATCGATTCAGTCGTGCAGTAAAAAAATACTTGAAAAAATGGGACGCTCCTACGACGGTAAAACAATTGAAGACGCTGTTTCCCTTTTGCGGCGCGCGAAGATCGATCCGTTCCTTGCCTGCGATATTATCACGGGCTTCCCGGGTGAAACAGAAACAGAATTTAAAGAAACTTTTGAAATGTGCAAAAAACTGGATTTTGCGTGGATACATGTTTTTCCGTATTCAAAAAGACCGGGAACTGCCGCATTCTCATTTCCTGAAAGATTACATGAAACCGAGGTTACAAGGCGGGTAGGGCTTTTCATGGATTTGGCACAGCGAGGCAAGGCGGACTATGTTAGGCGCTGGCTCGGCAAAGAGGTTGACGTGCTGGTGGAAAAAGGCGGCGGAAAATTGTGCCGAGGAGTTTCGGAAAACTACCTGAAAACGGTAATTCTTTGCAAAGGGAACCCCCCGCCGTGCGGAGAAGTTTTAAGGTGCAAATTATTGGAAAAACCCGAAGCGGAAAAAACTGAAGATTATGACGCTATAGTTGCTTTTGGAGGTAAGGGAATTCGAATCCCTGACTTCTAGCTTGCAAAGCTAGCGCTCTAACCAGCTGAGCTATACCCCCTGCTTTTAACCAATTATTCCCAATTTTCAATACATTGTCAACAAACAGGGCAAACCGCAGTTAAAGGGTATTTCTATCAATAAAAAAGGCTGTAAATTCTTCAAAATTAAAAGCGGATTTTATGTTTTTTTTTACTAAACATTGAAAAACATAAATGTATATACTAAAATATATGTAATGAGGCAAATAATAAAGAAAACAGCATGCGTTTTGGCACTACTTTTTTGCTCTTTTTCAGTGGTTTACGCGGCAAATTCTAAGAATATTACACTCTCTATCCAAGGGTCAGGGCAGCAGGCTTTCGTCCAGGGGTTTAAAGATGCTCTTATTATAGAAGCAAAGGCGGCGGGCTACGATGTTACCGAAAATACCAGTGCGGCTAAATATAATATCAAATTTACGGTCGAATTTGACCAAAGTACGCAAAAATCCAAGTTTGTCGTAAGTCTTGTAAGGATTTCGGACTCTTATGTAATCGTTTCTATGGAATATTTATTCTCCGATGAAGAAGAAATGCTGCTTTACAGCCAATTGGTCTTTTTTATGCTCATGGCTAACCTTCCTGACAATGAAGTTGCGGCTTCCGAGCCTGTGGACGACAACTGGCGGGATAAATGGCTGTATATCAGCCCTTATTATAATTATTCAATAATGCTTTTAGCTTTAAGAAGCGAAGGTTTGCATGCCGGAGTCGGTGTTTATAACGAGACTCTTACGGTTATAAATCCGCAAGATAATAAAATTATTTCCATGCCGGCGGGACTTGGTTTAGGGCTTGAATTTCAATTTCTTAACTTTATGAGTATTGAACCGGGCGTTCAAATATCACAGGACGAGGTAGTATCGGACCATTTAATGTACAATTTGCTCCTTTCTTTGGAACTTAAATTCCCGTTAAAATTTTTTAGAAATGTTGTATTTGAGCCATACGGAATTGTCGCATATCCTAAGCGCTTTCCTAAGGATTTGGAAATTTTTGCCGATTATCCAAAGTATGTTTTCGGCGGCGGAATGCAAATAGCCGTAAAAGTAGGTAAAGGCGGCGCGTTGTTTTTTGACGTAAGCTATATGTATTACGGCGATACCCCCATAAAAAATCCTTATGGCGAATATACTCCAAACCCACCGGAGATACATTATGACCATGCTGTTCTTGGATTTAGCGTCGGCTATAAATTCGGATTTTTAAACAGGAAACCCTGACCTCAAAAAATACTATAGCCTAAAATTCTATATAAATTTATTTGTATTTTTAGCGGTAGGCTTACAATTTTTTTCTTCCTGATGTATAGTTATTATTAGGTTAAAAGTGAATTTTATAATTCGGTATATTCTTAAACGGCTCCTCATGCTAGCGCCGGTACTTCTTGTTGTATCTGTTGTTATTTTCTTTCTTATACGCCTTACCCCTTCCGACCCTATCGGTTCTATTACAAGCGGACGGAGAATCAGCGACGATACGCAGGCGGCTCTTACAAGTCAGTATCATTTGGATAAAAGCCTTCCAAGGCAATACCTTATATGGATTGGTAACGCTGTAAGAGGGAATCTGGGGGACAGTTTCAGACACCGCCAGCCTGTCGGCTCCCTGCTTGCGGCAAGGCTTCCCATTACAATTCAACTTGTTTTGATGAGCGCCTTATTCGCTATTCTTTTGGCTGTTCCGGCGGGAATTATAAGCGCTGTTAAACGGCATACGATTATTGACAGGGTTATTTCGGCATTTATGGTTTTTTGCGTATCCTCGCCGGTCTTTTTAAACGCTATTTTATTAATGTTGATTTTTGTTTTAAAGTTAAAACTGTTTCCGGCGTTTGGAGCGGGAAATAATTTTATAGAAAATTTTTATTATCTATGTCTGCCCGCTTTTGCCTTGAGTCTTAATATGGTCGCCCTTATAGGACGTATAATCCGCGACCGTATGATTGTGGAATTTAAATCAAATTACGCATTGGCGCTTACCGCAAAGGGAACGCCTTTTAAACAAATTATTATGAGGCATTGTTTAAAAAATACGCTTATTCCCGTTATCACGGTCGGCGGGGTGCAAATTGGCGCTATGGTTATTGGAGCCGTATTAGTTGAAAATGTTTTTGCCCTTGGCGGAATAGGGGCTTTGCTTATTGAGGGGATTCAGTCGTCGGATTATCCGGTTGTGCAGAGTATAATACTTTTCCTTGTCACCCTGTTTCTTATTCTTAATTTGATAGTAGACGTGGTCTATTTTATCATTGATCCCAGAATTCGGGCTTCCGGAAGCACAGGCAGGGGGTAGGAGCAATTATGCGCAAACATCAGTCTTTGCTACCAAAAGGAATTTTCTCAGGCGGCTGTGGCGCAAAAAAAACCGAAGGCGCTTTTTTTACATTCCCGTTGCTGGTCTCGGGAGCTCTTCTTTTTATTATAATTTTTTGTTGTATACTTGCGCCGGTCTTTGCCACTTACGGCGAATCTGAGCAGGATTTATCCGCTTCTCTGGCTCCGCCGTCAGCGGAACATTTGTTGGGTGCGGATAAAATGGGAAGGGACCTTTTTTCACGGTTATTGTACGGCGGCAGGGTAACGCTTATCTCCGCTTTGGGGGTTGTAATTCTTTCGGTAGTTATCGGCGCGCCGCTTGGGTTATTTTCCGGCTTTTACGGCGGAAAATTTGACGCTATCGTGTGCCGTTGTTGCGACATACTGCTTTCCTTTCCGTCATTGTTGTTAGCGTTCCTCTTTGTAACCGCTCTTGGGCGGGGTATTACAAGCGCTGTTACCGCGTTGGGAATTGTTTATGTACCGATGATTACTCGCTTAATCCGCTCCCTCACGTTAGTTGAAAAAAATAAAACTTATGTGGAAGCCGCCGAGTCTATCGGCTTTTCCCGCCCGTACATTTTGTTCCGTCACATTTTACCTAACTGCGTTTATACCGTATTGGTACAACTAACGCTGGATATGGCTTATGCTATTCTTGATCTTGCCGCGTTAAGCTTTATCGGTTTGGGAGTAAGTCCTCCCACTGCTGACTGGGGAGCGATGTTACAGGAAGGCAGAAATTTTTTACTGCAGAGTCCGCTCCTTGCCCTGGCTCCGGGAGCCGCCATTGTTGTTACGGTAATAAGTTTAAATATTTTCAGCGACTGCATAACGCAGTACCTTGACCCGCAGAGCAGGGTTCTTCCCTCATTTGAAAAAATGGAAAAACGTAAGGGGTTAGTTAGGAGCGCAAGTAATGAGAACTGAATGTCTCTCCATAGAAAACCTAACCTGCGATTTCCTAACCATTGAAGGGATCGTGTATGCCTTAAACGGAGTGAACCTGCAATTACAGTGCGGAGAAATTTACGGTCTTGTCGGCGAGTCCGGTTGCGGAAAGAGCGTAACGGCGCGCGCGATTATGGGACTTGTCGATAAAAAGCATACCCGCTTAAAAGGAAATATCCGCTTTGACGGCGAAAATCTTTTGCCTCTGCCGGAAAAAGAAATGCGCGATATTCGGGGAAAACGTATTTCTATGATTTTTCAGGACCCGCTTAATTCTCTTTCGCCGCTTGAAACTGTCGGCAGTCAGATTGAAGAAGCTATGACTAATCATCTGGACTTGAGTAAAGAACAACTGCGAAGTCGTACTGCGGAGCTTTTAGAAAAAGTCGGGCTTCACCCCGATACCGCAAAACAGTATCCGTTTGAGTTGTCGGGCGGAATGCAGCAGAGGGTTATGATCGCTCAGGCGATTAGCTGTAACCCGGAGTTGCTTATCGCAGATGAGCCGACTACCGCTCTTGATCTTACAATTCAGTCGCAAGTGTTGAATTTGCTTAAAAAATTCCAAAAGGAGCTTTCGCTTACGGTACTGCTTATAACGCATAACTTCGCTTTGGTTACGGAAAACTGTGATAAGGTAGCGGTAATGTACGCCGGGCGCATTGTAGAAACCGCCCCAGCAAGAAGCATTATTGAGTGCGCAAAACACCCTTACACCCGCGCGTTGATTAACTGTATACCCCGCTCAAATACCGGCGGAGCCCAAAGAGAAAAACTTCCTGTAATTCCCGGTTCTCCTCCGAGGCTCTATGCGCCTCTTGAGGGGTGTCCCTTCGTGCCGCGCTGTCCGAAAGCGGACGGGGTTTGCGCTAAAACGCCCGATATTACAAATTCAGGCGGCGGAAGATCGGTATGTTGCCACCATTCGGGGGACGAATAATGTTAGAAGTAAAAGACTTAAAAAAATATTTTTCGTTAAGAGACGGCCGGCAAATTCGCGCGGTAGACGGGGTGTCTTTTCAGGTACAGCAGAATGAAATCCTCGGCGTTGTAGGAGAATCCGGTTGCGGTAAGTCTACGCTGGGCAGGCTCATTCTGCGTCTGATTGAACCGGACGCGGGGCAGGTGTCTTTCTTCGGCGAGAAAATTACCGGAATCAGCCGGAGCGCTTTACGTTTAAAACGCAAGTCGATGCAGATGGTTTTTCAGAATCCTTTTTCGTCTTTTAACCCGAAAATTACCATTGGCGGAGCGCTTATGGAAGTATGCCGCCATTACGACATGACAGAATCCGAAAGCAAAGAAAAAATAGATCAATTGTTAAACGATATTGGTTTGTCAGGCGATATGCTTAACAGTTGGTCTAGGGAACTTTCAGGCGGACAACTTCAACGTCTTGCTATTGCAAGGGCGATTATCGGGGAGCCTTTTCTGCTTATAGCCGACGAACCCCTGTCCTCCCTTGACGTTTCCGTTCAAGCGCAGCTTCTTAATCTGCTTGACGATCTTCGCGCCAGCCGCGCTATGGCGATGATTTTTATCTCTCATGATATGACCGTAATTGAATACTTTTGCGACAAGATAGCGGTTATGTATATGGGCAGAATAATGGAGCTTATTCCCGCCGCTGAATTGTCACATAACGCACTCCATCCCTATACGCTTTCCCTTAAGGCGAGCGTGCCAAAGCTTGATGTTTTTAAAAACTTTGTCGAAGAAAAAAAGGAGCCGATTCACGGAGAAATGGCGAATCGGACGCTTATTAAGGGCTGTCCTTTCGCGTTTCGCTGTTTACAGGCAAAGCCCCAATGCGCCGAAACCTTGCCGGAACTTTATGAAGTCTCCCCCGGACATTGGGTTCGCTGTTTTTGCTGCCAATCTTAAAACCGACGCTTGAACTTTCTTTTAAAATAATTTAATATAATTTATATTAACTGAGCTTTTTCCAAAACTCGGTTAGTTTTGGAAAATCTTTAATTGCCAAATTCAGGAGGTATTTAAAATGAAAAAATCAATTTTTATCACAATAATATTGGTCTTAGTCGCCTGCTTGAGCTTTACAGGTTGTTTTCAGTCAAGCTCCAAAGGTCTTACTTTTACAATAGCTTTGAGCGAGGATATTACGGCGGTGGATGCCGGAAAAGCATGGAACTATGTTACGAATCAGGTTACCAACCAGATCACCGAAGGACTTGTAACCCTTGATACCAATAACAACATTATTCCGGAACTGGCGAAAAGCTGGAGTCAGGTTGATGATTTAACATACGTCTACAATGTCAGAGACGATATTGTTTTCTCCGACGGAACAAAAATGACAATGGACGACGTGTTGTTTTCTTTTGAAAGATCGAGAGACCCCGAAGGCGGAACTTACTTTGCTGATTTTTTCAGCGATGTAGAAAGTTTTACCGTTAACGGCTGGCAGTTCACTATCAAGCTTAAAAATCCGTCGGCGGTATTTAAGTATGTTCCGGCGATTGGATCGGGAAGGATAATCAGCAAGGCTTATTATCAGAAGCACGCCAAAAATTTCGGAACCGCCGCGGGAGGCATTGTCGCCACAGGTCCCTTTGTTTACCAGAAATGGTCAAGCGGCAGGGAAATAGTATTAAAGAAAAATAACAACTACTGGAACAAGGAAAAACTTGCAGTTAATATTGTTGACACCCTGGTTTTTAAAATAATTCCCGAAGATACCACAAGGGTAATCGCTCTCCAGACGGGAAACGTTGATTTCTGCGTTAATCTGCCTGAAGATATGCTGGATAAATTGGCGGTGGACAAGAATTTGACTTTTACCATTATGGACTCCTTTAAACTTACATTTCTTGCGCTTAACACACAACGAGCCCCTATGAACGATGTCTATGTACGAAAAGCAATTTCACGCGCAATGAACATTCCCGAATTCCAAAAAAATATTATTAAGAGCGCCGGAACAGCGGGAACAATTCTGCCTTTTGGCAAGGCTCTTTACGGCGAGAACGCCGCCAAGTGGGAACAGTATTTAAATAGTCATCAGGGCTATACTTACGATCTTGCAGTCGCAAAACAGCATCTTGCCAGATCGGCGTATCCAAACGGTTTTAGCTGTGATCTTATTGTCAATGAGAATTCTCTTGCCAATCAAAGGGCGTTGTACATTCAGGAATCGCTTAAGGCGCTAAACATCAATGTAAATATCAAAAAAATGTCGGGCGACGAGCAGGACACCTACCAAATGGGCGGCATTCTTGACGCTAACGGTAAGCGTGACTACGACATGCTAATAGGCGGTTGGGAATCGGATTATCCCGATCTTAACGGGAATATCGAAATCATTTTCGCTGAAAGCCAGGCGGGTGAAGACGGCTACAACGCCGCCGCTTACGTTAATCCTGTAATTGACGCCATGATTGAGGCGCAGAGGACGACACTTGACCCCGTAAAACGCTTCGAGATTCAGTCCAACATGATGG
>Ga0268262_10007181_pt1 | contig 10476 bp, 5 predicted proteins | sample TergutNc150P3_FD_190354 | JGI IMG/M metagenome (GOLD analysis project Ga0268262, IMG submission 190354) | Nasutitermes corniger P3 segment gut microbial community from laboratory colony in Florida, USA - Nc150 P3 (SPAdes) (version 2) | ecosystem: Host-associated > Arthropoda: Insects > Digestive...
AAAGACAGCGGTTCATTTTACGGATATCTCCTTGAATAATCAGCGGCTCTGATTATTGCGGGCTCGCCGGATCTGGAAAAATTCTTGCTTTCAGGAAGCTGTAAAATAATAATATTTGAACCGTCCGTGCCTAGATATTTAAGAACGTCGTTTAAGTCTGTCGCCGCCGGTATCATTCCGGGGATTTCTTCTTCCGCCGCAAGGATGAAGTTTGATTTTTCATCAGAGGTTGCCTTTTTGCCGGCAAATCCGTTATTCGAAATTTGTCCCCCGCGGGAAAAAAATATTACAATCAGCGCGATTATAATTGCCGCGGCCGCCGCCATCGGCAGAGGGATGGAAATTCTGCGCTGCCATACTCTGGGGTATGGCGCCGGCGTAAAGCGCCGTTTTTCTTCTATTCTGCGCCAAATTTTTTCTTTGGATTTCAGCAGTTCCTCTTCGCTCGTTTTTTTTGCAGGATCGTCTTTGTTGATTAATTCGCGAAGCTGTTTAAAAGTTTCAACTTTTTCCCTGCAGGCCTGGCATTCCTTTAAATGGGCATCCATTTTTTCATCCCAGGGGGACGGAAGTTCGCCATCTACATAAATTGATAGAAGCTGTGGATCAGGACACATTTTTACCGCCTTGTAAATTGTTATTTGACTGCAAAGCTTCTGTAAGAAGAGTTGCAAGCCTCTCACGGGCCCTAAACACCCGTACTTTAACATTTCCTTCGCTAATTCCAAGCACTTTGCCAATTTCCTTATAGTTCATATCAGCATACTCTTTTAATATCAAAACCGTACGCAAATTATCCGGCAGTTTTTCAAGGGCGCTTTTAACTTCTTCAGTTGTCTCTTTTTTTACAAGTAAGCCCTCTCCGGTTTCCTCCTGCCTGTGGTCCTCACGAAAGGCGCGTTGATACACTAATCGCTCCCGTGCCTTTCTTTTTGCGTAATTTAACGCCGCATTTTTAACTACGCGAATCAGCCAGTATTTTGCCTCTTCCTTGCTGGGAAAAACCATGTTTTTTTCGTATAAACGGAAAAAACTCTCCTGACAAATGTCTTCCGCCGCTTCCCAGCTATTGGTTATGCGGTAAGCGACCCTTAACAAAATTTGAAATGTTGAATCATAAAGGCGCTGGAATTCGACAGTTGAATTCCACCCCATTGATTCGCCTTCACCTTGAGGAGCATTTGTACGAACAGGGTTTGCGTCATTTTCTAATTGATCCTCTTCTATTATTTTAAACAATTTTTCTCCCTTTTTGTTACAATTATTGATAGCGCCATATTGTCCCCGCAGGCCCGTCTTCCAGAATTATACCTCGGTTTTTAAGGTTTTGCCTTATATTATCCGCCGCGGCAAAATCTTTTGCCTTTTTCGCTTCCGCTCTTTTTGCGATAAGTTCCTCAATTTCCCGCGAAAACGCTTCATTTTCGCCTTTTTCTACGCTTTTTACAGTGTCCTGCAACCCAAGTCCCAGAACCTTGTCCATTTCAAAAACAGCCGCAAGCGTTTCAGGTTCCGTCGCCCCTTCTTTTAACAGCCCCCACAGTTCCGCAAGGGCGCGTGGGGTGTTTAAGTCGTCCTCAATGGCTTTGTTGAAATCTTCCATATATTTCGCCGTTTTTTCCGTATATACGGCTGTCGGCTCCCCGGCGGCGTTTATATCAACTGTGTTTATGCCGCATTTTGCCGCCAAAGAGCGAACCTTGTCTGCCAGCGATTTTCTGGCGTTTTTCGCGCCTTCCAAACTTTCCATGGAAAACTGAAGCTGACTGCGGTAGTGTCCGCCAAGCAGGAAATAACGGTAATCCAGCGGATCAAAGCCTTCTTCTACAAGGGTTTGCAAAGTAAGAAAACCGCCCTTCGATTTGGACATTTTCCCGTCTTTAAGGACAAGAAATTCATTGTGCAGCCAGTAGTTTACCCACGGTTTTTTCCCCGTGGCGGCTTCGCTCTGAGCGATTTCGTTAGTGTGATGAATCGGAATATGATCGATTCCCCCCGCATGAATATCAAAATTTTCGCCCAGGTATTTCATACTCATTGCCGAACATTCAATATGCCAGCCGGGATAACCGCGACCCCACGGACTGTCCCACACAAGGGCCTGATTTTCAAATTTGCTCTTTGTAAACCAAAGTACAAAATCGCCTGAGTTGCGCTTGTTTTCATCCTCTTCTATCCGCGCACCGGCCTTAAGATCGTCCATCCGCAGGAGGGCAAGTTCCCCGTAAGAAGGAAATTTTGAAATATCAAAATATAGATTGCCCCCCGCAAAATAAGTAAAGCCGTTTTTTTCTATCCGTTGAATCAGCGCAATCATTTCCCCGATATGTTCGGTTGCTTTGCAAATAACCGATGGGCGCGTAATGTTCATTCTGGCGGTATCATTAAAAAACGCCTTTGTGTAAAAATCCGCTATTTCAAGAACGCTTTTGCCGCGCTCTTCCGCGCTTTTTACCATTTTATCTTCGCCATTGTCGGCGTCGTCCGAAAGATGGCCGACATCGGTAATATTCATTACATGGTTCACATCAAAACCGGCATGGCGTAAAGAGCGTACCAATATATCGTGGAGAACATAAGCGCGTAAGTTTCCGATGTGAGCATAGTTATAAACTGTCGGACCGCAGCCGTAAAAGCCGACTTTTCCCTCTTGCAGAGGCTTAAAAGCCTGTTTTTCGCGGCCAAGCGTGTTGTAAAAAGTGAATGACATATTAGCAGATTAGGGGAAAAGAGAGAAAAAATCAACAGGACATGATCAAGTGCACTTCCTCATCCCCATTGCGTACTATTCCAATATTTTGTTTCTCCTGCTATAATATATGAAAAATACCTTAAAAAACAAGGTAATTGTGTTATAATATTTTTATAGAAAGAATCGTCACAGCTTCGCGGCGCCTTTTTATTTAAAAAACCGCTTATGCGGCTAAAATTATGGAGAGTTATATGAAAAAAACCAAGATTACAATAATGGCAATTATTGCCATTCTGTTTTTCTGTCTGTTTATGTCGGGATGTGCTGACAGCGACGGCGACAATGATAAAAAAATTAATAATATTCCTGAGCCCGGAAACACAGTCAAGGTTCAGGGAAATCTTTTAATTTTACAGGCCTACGGAAATGCGGGCGGCAATTCACCCGCCGGAGTATCACACTCTTTTGTGGAATTGTATAACATTTCCGATGAAGCAATAGACCTGAGCGGAATCAGCTTGTATTTTGCCAATGGAAAGAGCGGTGCGGACATCACCGAAGACGAAGCATGGCAGTCGATAGCCTTAACAGGAACAATACCTGCCAAAGGTTCATTTCTTATTTTGGGAAAAAAACATGATGATGTGACAAGTACCCGTTATAAAATAGCGGATAATTACGGGGATATTAATGATGATAGTTTATCTTTGAATAGAAGAGGTTTTAAAGTTGCAATTATCTCCGATTCGGCGGCATTAACCGTACAGAATCCTTTTGACCCGCCTGTTTCCGGTTACATTGACATGGTAGGCGCTGTGAACGACACCACTAAAGACGATCATATTTTCGGCTACGAGGGAGCTCCTGCCCGCTGTTCCGCGTCAGAAGCCGTGCGCCGTCAGGATCTTACCGATATGGATAATAATTCGACAGATTTCATAGCGGCGCGGTACGCTTTAACCGGAGACGGCGCATTTACCAAAGAAATGCTGGATGCCCGAAGACCAAGAAATTCAAAAGAGGGAGCATGGGAACCATTTGCCGCCCCGGCAGAACCGCCTGAGCTTCCTGAACCTCCCGATACTACGGGTGTAGATTATTTAAAATTAAAAATAAACGAAGTAAGCGGTGTTGGAGCCGATGCTGCAAAATTCTATGAATTGATAAATACCGGTACTCAAGACATTCCTTTATATGACTGCAAAATTTATTATAGTGCAAATGGAAATAAAGGCGGAACAATTCCCACTGAAAAAGGTGATGTTACATGGACGGGATTGTCCACTCACACTGCTTTAGCGGGGCAATTGTTCAGTCTTATTGGGCGCGACAATCCTGCGGGTACTAATCCAGGTTCATTTACAAGGGGCTTAACGGCAGAGCGAATATTAATAATTACTCTTGAAGACCCTGAAGGAAACGTAATAGACACATGCGTTAGATCCAGAGATACGGGGTATTATGAAATTAACGATAAATCTTTCTCGCGTATACCAGATGGGACAGGAGATTTCTATTTTACAACACCAACGCCCGCTGAGACAAACAACGCTTCTACCGCCGAGTTAAAAAAATTACCGAAAGATCCTCCTATTATTTCCAATCTTGGCAGAGAGCCGTCATCGGTAACCCCGACAGATACGGTAACCGTATCCGCTACAGTAACAAAAGATAAATCGGAAACGACAATTTCAACTGTCGTTCTTCAATGGACGCTTAACGGTACGGCGCAAACTGACAAAACTATGACGGCGGAAAGCGGTAATGTTTATTCCGCCGATATTGAGGCTAAAGCCGTGGGTTCAGTAGTTACCTATAAAGTTTCCGCAACTAATAATCTTGGTGAAACTACTGTTACGGCTACGGAAGGTTATACCGTAGTGAGTACATCGGAACCGCCGCCTCCGCCTCTGTTGATATTACAGGTTGGCGCTGCCACTGACGGTGATTTATCCCACAGTTTTGTTGAATTATATAATACCGGTACTGAGGCTGTATCGCTGACCGGTTATTCTTTGCAATACGCGGCAGGGTTTAGTACCAATAACGGTAACGGCTCCGGTCCTGGCGGGAATACAACCACAGACGGTCCATGGAGTAAAATTGATCTTTCCGGAACTATACAACCAGGTCATTCCTTCCTTATACTTGGCAACAAGGGAACAGCTGCAAATCCCGCTCTTTCCATAACGGACAGTTACGGGGATATGAATGAATCGTTTGTTATTAATAACCGTTGTTTCAAAGTTGCCCTCATAAGCAATACTACTCTGCTTACTGTTCAAAACCCGTTTAATACTGACGGTCTCGGTGCAAAAGTGACAGGATATATAGATATGGTTGGCGCGTTGAATACTTCTGGTACAGATTATATTCAGGGATATGAAGGAACCCGAATTACCAATCTGAACAAAAACACAGGTCAGCGACGTAAATCTCTTATTGATACCGATGATAATGGGGCTAATTTTGAACGCGCTGTTTACAGTGGCGCGACTTCTGAGCAAAAAGAACTCAGACGGCCCAAAAATCAGGCTTACGGCGCTTGGAATCCCATTACTGGTACAAAGGAATAAACCTATTAGGAGAATTATATGCAATTAAAACCAAATCCAATTATCAAAACCATCTGCCTCTTTTTGCTTGCTCTTTGCTGCCTTTTTGCCGCTTGTAAAGAGCCGGCGGACACAAATGTGCTTCCTGGTAATAATTCAGACAATAATGACGACGGCTACAATAACCCTAACATCGGCGCGGTAAGAGAACTGACATTTTCACATAACAGCGGGCTTTATGCCACGCAATTCAGCCTTGAAATAAAAGCGCCGGCGGGAAGTTCTGTCTATTACACGACGGACGGGAGCGTCCCCGACCCAAATAAAACCAGCACCACTAAAAAATATAGCGCCGCAATTACCGTAAAGAACCGTAATGGAGAGGCGAATGTTTTGGCAACAACGGCAAACTCAACAAATTTCTATGGAGTTAAAGATGATCCTCGCGGCAATATGCCGGATATTTATACGCCGACCAAAGACCAAGTGCCGAAAGCCACAGTAATTCGCGTGATAGCGGTGGATTCAAGCGGTAAAAAAAGCGGCGTTGCGACTAAAACATATTTTATTGGCGATAATTTGGCGGGTTACGGGAATATTCGCGTCGTCTCTTTAGTTTCAGATCCTTATAACCTTGTAGATACCAATTACGGCATCATGGTAAGAGGAAAATCAACTAATAGATGGGATAGTGAGCCTCCTTATAATTTTAGGAGAAAAGGAGCCGATTGGGAGCGTGAAGCGTATTTAGAGATTTTTGAAGGAAATAACAGGGCTAAATCGGCGCTTTCTACCGGAGTGGGTATCCGCGTCCGTGGCGGTTGGTCAAGAGCCACGGGACAAAAAAGTTTTAGCGTGTACTTTAAAGAACAATACGGCATAAAAAACTTAAAAAATTACAATCTGATCCCTAGAGATACAACGCTTGGTACAACCGGCGCGGTTAAAGCCGACGGGAAAACGCCTGTGGATCAATATAAAGGCTTTATGTTAAGAAACGGCGCGAATGACAGCGATTATACAAAATTTTACGATGTATTTTTACAGGATCTGCTGAGCGACCGCAGTTTTTCCACTCAAGCTTCTGTTCCATGCGTCGTGTATTTGAACGGTGAATATTGGGGACCATACAACTTTCAGGAGAGGCACAGCGACAATCAAACGGAATATAAATACGGCGTTAAGAAAGAAAATGTCATCTCTTACGATAACGGAGAATTAGACGACGGAAATCCCGGAGAAGATTCATATTATTGGGATATGGTGAATATGGCGAACAATGACATGTCTATTCCGGCAAAATACGATGCTTTTTGCGCCGTTTTTGACATTGATAACTTTATTGATTACTGGGCTGCGGAAATTTATATTTACAATGAAGATTGGCCACATAACAATTATCGTTTATGGAGAACGCGAAATATAGAGCTGGGTAACCCCTATGGCGACACAAAATGGCGTTATCAGATGTTTGATACTGAATATGCAATGGGGATTTATAGCGGCGGCGGAACAGGCGATGCTTTTGCTAAAATCTTTGGTAATGACCATCAAAACAACAAACTCTTCAAAGCATTATTAAAAAACCGTGATTTTTGCAGAAAATTTGTCAACACAATGATGGATCTTTACAATGTAAACTTCCACCCCGACAATTATTTACCCAAATTGAATAGTTATGCGGCGGTATACAAACCGTTAATGGATGGTTATTTTTCCAGGTGGGGCGGCTGGGATGGAGAGTTTAATAATAAAGTAAATAATGCCGGAAGATACCTGAAAGACATAAGAAACGCGATGGTTTCCAATTATTTGCCGGAATATTTTGGTACCGGTTCTTCAGGAATAGCCAATATCGGCGTTACCAAAAGTAATTTACGCGATGTTACTCTGTCTGTAACAGGCGTATCCGGCGCAACAATCAAAATTAATACAGTAACTCCGAACCTTGCTTCGGGAAGCTGGACAGGCAAATACTATTCAGGCGTTCCCATTACCGTAACGGCAAGCGCTCCTCCAAGCGGCTATGAATTTGACGGTTGGACGGTAACAAACGGTAATGCCGCGTCTCCTTCGGCATTAACAACAACCGTTGATATTACTGGTGATACAATAATTACGGCAAAATACAAGCAAATAGGGATTACAGTTGTTCCCGTAACCGGTATAAATTTGAACAAATCCACTCTCAACTTATCAAGCGGGAACACTTCAAATCTTACTGCCACTGTTACCCCGTCCACCGCGACATACAAAACAGTAATATGGAGTTCCAGCGACACAGGCGTAGCAAGTGTTAATAACGGAGTAGTAACCGCTGTAAGCGCCGGAACGGCGATAATTACCGCTTCCACATTTAACGGCGCATATACGGCACAATGTACTGTAACTGTAACAGGTCCAAAAATAACAGTATTACTGGATTTAGCCGCAAAACTTAAGGATCTTAACCCGCAAGATATTAATGATTGGAGTACTTTTGATGACTTGTTTAGCGGGCTTCCTGTAGAACCTGCTGGTTGGCTTGAGCCGGCTCAAGATATAACTTTCAAGATAATTAATGAGGGCGGCGTTAAGAAACTTCAATTTACGTGTTTCGCATTATGGGGTCCGGGACTGGATATTAAAGCAGGCGGTTCAGATATTAATTTCAGAGCCGGTGATAAAATTGAAGTTAAAGGGAAAATTCAAAATATTCGCACTACCGGAATAGTACTCAATATAATAGGAAAAGAAACCGTTAAACCCAATGATAACTATTGGGAACCGCTTCAGAATTGGGGTTATTGGTCTAATGGGGAATTTCAACAGACCTTTACCTTAACCCAATATGATGCGGACACAATAAACCAAAATACTTCTGTCAGAATCAGACCGGACGGAGTATCTCCATGGTCAGGAAGAGATCCCAATGGAATTGCAATAATTACTATTGAACAAGTAAAGGTGACCAGAGAATAATCCGCTTATTAATTAATTTAAAGGGCTGTCCGCAAAGACAGCCCCTTTTTTTCTTCCGTTCGTGTTTGTTCGTGGTAAAAATTCTTCCGTACTATCCCAAATAGTCCGATAACCTGCGGTAACATTGATTCACGACATGTTTTTGCTCAAGATCAACTTCTTCGCCTAACTCGTCAATCAGTGATTCAAGACTGGAAAGGCTTTCATTCAAGCAGGTATTGAAGCCGCGTGACGCTCTGAACCAGTAATTTCCGTCTCCGTCCGTGAAAAGTCCCAAAAAACCAAGTTCTTTTGAATTTTTTTTCCATATAATAGGCTTTGCAAGATCCTCTAAATGATTTATCAGCGCGGAAAGTTTTTCATGCGAATTAAAATTTTCTTTACGGGGCAATTTGCGGGAAAAAGCTCCATCTACGTCTAAAACAGGCGCAAGAGAGAGCAAGAGACTGAGTTTTTCTCCCGCAAGAAGATTGTATTGGTTTTTTACCGTAATTTTTCCTTTTATATGTTTATAACTTTTTTCGTTTGATATATTATTTTTGATGCGTTCAAGTTTTTCCCACGGAAGAATTACGGTTTTCTTTCCTTTTGCAGTGACAATTTCAAACACTTCGCCGGAAATTTTAATGTTATTGGTAAAATCGCGGGTTTTCTTTTGCTTTTCGCGGCTGTCTGTTGATTTTCTGTCAGCGTCGCCGGAGAAAAGCCCGGGTCTTATCCTGTGCAATACATCTTTTGAAAGCGGAGAAACTGACATCGCGTACATTTTTGAAGTGCGTACAATTTCTCCGGCGACAATAAACAGCGGATCCATACGGAACATAACCGATCCCGGATGAATTATTATTCTATCCGCCGTTAAACTGCGGTATGAACCAATTTTTGTATGTGATTCACTGTGCCCTCTCTCGCGTACGCAGACAAATTGTATCATTCCGCGTCCTATACAGCATAAATAGTCGTCAATTTCGTTTTCGGAAAGCGGCTGCGCTCTTTGGTGTACGGGAATTTTCATCGCGGCAAGAATTTCTTCAAGCTGGGAGGTAACATTCACTATTTCCGCCATTGCGCGCTCGTCAAGATAACTTTTTTCGCAGAATTTTAATTTATTGGTCGAATCATTGTACGCTTTATAAAGTTTTAAATACGAAACAAAATCGCCGTTATCATCGCGGAAACGGTGATGGGCCTGTCTTGCATCGGTTTCTTCGCCGGGAGGAAGGATATATGGGCTCTGTGTCGATAAAAACGCCGCCGCTATCAGCGTTTCTTTGAGCACTTCCGGATATTTTAGTATCGATTCCACAATTATTCGCGATTGACGCGGCGCAAGCGGGAATTCCGTCATTAATTTGCCGATATTTGATAAACTGCGGTCTTTTTCAAGCGCGTCAAGCAGATTTAACGTCTCTATTCCGCCAAGTAATCCCTCTCTTTCAGGCGCGGCGATAAAATCAAAGTTTTCAAAATCTGTTATCCCAAGATCCGCCATCCTTAAAATAACTTCCGATAAATCCGTACGGAAAATTTCTTCGGTAGTGTAAAGTTGTCTTTGTTCAAAATCTTTGCGCGTGTACAACCTGTAGCAGGTTCCTTCGCGCGTTCTTCCCGCCCTACCTTTGCGCTGGTTCGCCGACGCGATGGAAATTGGCGATTCTATAAGGCTGGACGTAAATGTTTTTGGATTATACCAGTTTATTTTTGCCAATCCTGAATCAATTACGGCGGTAATTCCGTCAATAGTGACTGAAGTTTCCGCAATATTGGTTGATATAACAACTTTCGTTTTACCCTTTGGAGGATCTTCAAAGACTTTTTCCTGCTCTTCTTTTCCAAGTCTGCCGTACAACGGTACAAGATGCAAAAATTTTCCCACAGAACTAAATGTAAGCCTTGATATGCAGTCTTTAATCATTTTTTCGCCTGAAAGAAAAATTAAAATGTCTCCTTCGCGTTTTTCACTTATAAAGCGTGTAGTAATTGTCTCGATTTTTAATAAAATTGCCTCGTCTTTGTTGTTTATTTGCCTGTTATTTCTTGTTTTTTCACGGTTTCTTTCTTCTCTTTCTTCCGGTTCGCTTATTAAAACAGGATCATAGATCAATGTTACGGGGAAACGCTGGGCTTCTATCTTTACAATAGGGCAATTATTAAAGTATTCGGAAAAAATTTCCGCGTTTATAGTCGCGGAAGATATGATCACTTTAAAATCACGCCTGCTTTCAAGAACTCTTTTAAGCAATCCAAGGATAAAATCGATGTTTAAAC
>Ga0268262_10007182_pt1 | contig 10476 bp, 7 predicted proteins | sample TergutNc150P3_FD_190354 | JGI IMG/M metagenome (GOLD analysis project Ga0268262, IMG submission 190354) | Nasutitermes corniger P3 segment gut microbial community from laboratory colony in Florida, USA - Nc150 P3 (SPAdes) (version 2) | ecosystem: Host-associated > Arthropoda: Insects > Digestive...
CCCCCCCCATTTTATAGGCAAAAAAATTTCAGAATTATTTTTATCGTACGGGCAACTTTCCGTGGCTGCCCCTGCCCAACAATTTACACCTTCATTTCAACCAAAAGGAGAACGGTATATGAGAGCACAATCCCTGTTAAAATCAATCTTTGGCGTGGCATTCATTGTCTTGCTGCTGCCTATAGTGTCCTGCGATGCCGCAGGTAACCCTTCGGCGCTGGTGGGTCGCTGGGTTGGTGTATCTGGCGATGACAAGGACGGCGTAATGGATCTTTTGAGCGATGGAACCGGAGTTGTTACCAAAGGCTCTCAGGGAGTTGCAATTACGTGGAAGACGGAAAGCGGCCGTTTTTATCTTACGGCCTTTGGCGGAGCGCAGTCAGTGAGCTATAAACAGCAAGGCTCTGAGCTTACGTTTACCGAGGACAATGGAAAGATTTCTAAATATACGAAATGCGGCAATAAAGATTGCAAGGAAGCAGCCAAAGAATACGTCAAGGCTCAATTCGCGAAAGTCAAGAAAGGCTCATTCACCGATTCCAGAGACGGCAAGTCCTACAGGACCGTGAAACTGGACAACCAAACTTGGATGGCAGAGAACCTGAGCTACAATGCAGGCGGCAGCAAATGCTATGAAAATCAGGAAAACTACTGCAGCCAATACGGCAGGCTTTACAATTGGGAAACGGCTAGAACTGCCTGCCCCAAGGGCTGGCATCTGCCGAGCGACAATGAATGGCAGATACTCGTGGATTTGGTTGGCGGCGATAAAGCGGCAGGCAATATGCTCAAATCATCCATCGGCTGGAACAACAATGGCAATGGCATTGACGCTATCGGCTTTGCGGCTCTGCCGGGCGGCTACGGCGGTTCAGGTGGCAGTTTCTTCAATGTCGGCTACTACGGCTACTGGTGGAGTAGCACGGAGCGCAGTGCCAACTTCGCCTACAGCCGGGACATGGGCTACAACATCGAGCTTGTCGGCCGGAACTACTACGACAAGTCTTACTTGCGGAGTGTTCGTTGTCTCCAGGACTGAGCGCGTTGTGTTAGCGAAGCAAACATAATGCGCCGCCGCTAGCGTAGCAAGCGGCGCAACTGAATGCTGTGGGCGTTCATTGATGAGTTTCTGCCGGGGCGGCAGGCGGATTTTTTTGGGAATGGAAAATTATGAAAACAGAAAACATACTCTCGGTAGAAGAAAGCGGCGAGAACCGCATAAACCTTGTTCGCGACAGGCTGTTCTGGCAGGCTTGGAACAGAAGCGCGTTTTTATTTTCCAAGCACATAAAAAGTTATCAGGTTCACAAAAGGTTTGTCCAGAAAGTGAATCAGGATGTTGCCTGGCTTGGTTTTCCCTCTTCCGCCCTGCCTGCCATCCAGAAAATAGCGGAGGAAAAAGGCTTTTCCTTTGAGCAGAAATCCGCAGACCATATAATAATCGGCAGTGTTGCGCAGCCAAGCGGCTACGAGGAATGGTGGGCGGGAATAGTGAAAAAGAAGCCGCAGCCAGCCGCCCCAAAAGAACCCAAAGCCAATTCCCTGCTTCCAGCCTACAAAACCGCCTACGACCTGTGCCTGCACATCCACCGCGCAACCCTGAAAATGCCGCGTGAATTCCGCTACGAGCTTGGCGCAAGGGTTAGGAACCACGCTGCCGACATCTTGGAAATGCTGCACCTATCCGTGAACACAGCCCATAAAAGCCCCGATTGCGCCTTTCTTGTCCACAGGCTGAGAATAGTTCTAAGGCTCCTGAAAGATTTGCAGCAGATAGGCATAGAGCAGTGGGGCTTTTTGAATCAGCAGATTGAAGATTTGCTAAATTTACTAAGGGCAGAATTCTGCAATGCCAATCCCAGGATTGCAGGAGCGACCCTTATCACAGTCCAGCAACCCGCTCCCACCTTTGGCAACGCAGGCGAGCATCATAAATTCTCGGCGGAATTTTCTTGAATCTTCTGCCGGGGCAAAAAAAGCGGTTGCTTGTTGCGGCTCTGCCGGGCGGCAACGGCAATTCAGATGGCAGTTTCAACAATGTCGGCAACAACGGCAACTGGTGGAGTAGCACGGAGAACAATGCCAACAACGCCTACAACCGGAACATGAACTACAACAACGAGAATGTCAACCGGAACAACAACAACAAGTCTAACTTGCAAAGTGTTCGTTGTCTCCAGCACTGTGACGGAGGGGGCGGGAAACCAGCCTCCTCCATTTTATTGGAATTGCACAAAGCATATATGGATGCCCGCAGGCACAAGCGGAACACCATAAACCAGCTTAAATTTGAACGCAGACTGGAGGCAGAACTGCTGTCTCTGGAACGGGAATTGTCAAGCCGGACTTATGAAATAAAACCCAGCGTATGCTTCATAAACGAGCTGCCCGTGAAGCGCGAAATAATAGCCGCCGATTTCCGCGACAGGGTAGTCCATCATTTTCTTTACAACAGAATATATCATATTTTCGACAAGCTGTTCATTTACGACAGCTATAGTTGCAGGGTTGGCAAGGGAACGCTTTTTGGCGTAAAACGAGTGCAGAAATTTTTGAAATCGCCTGCTCTTTGGGTTCTGCGCCTGGACATCAAAGGATTTTTCATGTCAATAAACCGCGAAATTTTATTCAACTTGGTTGTGAAGGGCTTGGATAAAAATTTGCAAGATTTAGACCTTTACCTAATCCGCAAAATAGTGTTCAACGAACCCCTGAAAAACGCGGTCTTCAAAAGCCCTCCAAGCGCGTGGGCAGATTTGCCAAAAGACAAATCCCTGAAATTTTCTGCCCATAATTGCGGGTTGCCCATAGGCAATTTAACCAGCCAGATGTTTGCGAATGTTTACTTGAACCCTCTTGACCATTTTATAAAAAGAAACCTGAAAATGAAATGCTACGGAAGATATGTGGATGATATGGTTTTAATCCACGGCAGCAAGCAAATTCTGCTGAAAGCAATCTCGCAGATAAGAGAATTTTTATCAAAAGACTTAAAACTAACCTTGCATCCCCGCAAAATCCGCTTGCAGCAAGCCGCCAAAGGCTTTGACTTTTTGGGCACGCACATATTGCCATTTCATTTGCTGCCCGGAAAGCGCATAGCAGGCAATTTCCGCGAGTGCATTTTCAGCCCGCTCCCAAACCCTGAAAAACAAGCACAAAGGGTACAGAGCTATCTAGGATTATTAACGCATTTCAGGGGGTAGTTTGCGGAAGTGATTCTCAATATCGGCTGAATTATAGCCTTTTTTCATAAGGTCCAGAATTTCGTCGAGAGTATCCTCGCGCTCTTCTTCCCTTGCCACCGCAAGAGCTTCATCCATATTCCATTCTCCAAATATCATATTTTCAACCTCCGAGCTGTGCCTCTCAAGAAAAGATACTAAAATATTTTTGCTTATGCAAGTCTTCACCGCTAACTTTATGGCTTCGCGAAGCTCCATTAATTTGAGGTTCTTTTTTATCTCCGCTATGAACTCTTCATAACCACTAAGAACAGGGCTTCTAGTTGCCATATCCGCGTTGCGACCCTTGTTGATGTTATAGACTTTTACCATAAGCTCCAAATATAAATCTGGGGTTTTAAACTTGTAGGAATCGGATAGTCTCAGTTCCTTGTAATCGGGATATTTTTTATCGCCGTTGTAAAGAACTATGAATTCGGGTGCAGGTATCATTATCCTTTTCTGCTTGTAAAGGTTTTTCCTTTCAACTATCATATCGTATTCCGCCGACAAATAACGAAGCATCCTCAGCGGCATATTGTTGTTGATAGACGACTGGTGCTCAATGAGGACTATAAGCCTGTTTTCCATCACAAAGGCTATATCGTTTATTTGATTCATATAAAGCACATCCGATAGAGTCACAATCTCTATCTTTGTGCTTTCCGGGTAGCTTTTGCCGCTAATTGCGCCATACAGCTCCAATAAGTTGCCTTTTTCGCTGAAAAGCCTTGTGAAAACGCTATCCTTGTGATTGCGATTGGTTTTGACCTCGGTCATTTTTGAATCCTCCGTTTTTTCTTTCTACTCAGTTAGACGTAAGAAAACGGAAAAAAAATCCTAAAAAGTGAATTTTGACAACAAGTGTTTACATTTTTGTGCATTTTTTTCAAAACTCGCAGAATAAAGCCAAAAAATGAGGTTCATTCTGGAAAATAAGTTTTCTAAATTCACTAACAATGAAATTTTTAACTCCATTTCTTTTATGTTTTGCAATAGGATATTCTCTTGCTCAACAGGTTGATATCAAAACCATTAAAGCTGGTAGTGGCGAGCCTGTGAAAAAAAGGCAGCTTGTTAAGGTGCATTACACGGGCTGGCTAACAGACAGCACAAAATTCGACAGCTCCCGCGATAGAGACGAACCGCTTGAATTTGTGCTTGGAACAGGGCAGGTTATTAAAGGCTGGGATATTGGCATTGAAGGGATGAAGCCGGGGGAAATTCGCAGATTGAAGATACCTGCAATCCTCGCTTATGGGAGCAACGAAGTGGGACCAATTCCCGCTAATTCCGATTTGCTCTTTGAGGTTGAGCTTGTGGGGTCGCAAAAGGCTCTGGAGCCAGATACCTTGCTAAAACCCTCTTCAATAAAATGGAAAACTTTGAGGCCGGGTGTTGAAATTTTTGACGAAATCGCAGGAACAGGCACTGAGCTTCGCAACGGAATGGAACTCACATTTCATTACACAGGGTGGCTTGTGAATGGGTACAAATTCGGGAGTTCCAAAGATTTTGGAAAACCTGCCCAAGCGGTTTTGGGAATGGGAAAAATGGTAAGGGGCTTGGAGCTAGGCTTGGAATCGCTCAAGAAAGGCGGCGTTAGGTGGCTTAGGGTTTCGCCAGGCATGGCTTATGGACCTGTGGCGATGAGCAATGTGCCGCCAAATTCAACGCTTATTTTCCGTGTGCAACTGGAGTCTGCGGAATATGATGATGAGGTTGTTGGTTCCATGGATTTTTTCCCGAATACGGAGGTTGTTAAATGGGTTTCTGATGTAGAGGGTTTAAAGTATTTTGTGGAAAAAGAGGGCAAGGGCAAGCCTACGAAAAGTGGGGATGTGGTTAAGGTGCATTACACCGGCTGGCTCATAGAAGGAACAAAATTTGACAGTTCAAGAGATAGGAACGAACCAATATCTTTGAGATTAGGCACGGGGCGCGTGATAAGGGGCTGGGATTTGGGGCTTATTGGAATGAAGCGCGGCGAAAAACGTTTGCTGCTAATTCCTCCCAACTTAGGCTATGGTTCAAGCGGAGCCGGTCCCATTCCGCCAGATGCCACTCTTGTGTTTGCCGTGGAAATTGTGGAATAATGTTTGCCATAGTCCTTGTGGAGCCAGAGCATCCGCACAACATAGGTTTTGTGGCTCGCAGCATGAGGAGCAATGGGCTAAGCGATTTGCGCATTGTTCGCAAATCCAAGCCTTTGCCAAAAAAATGCTACGATACCGCCCATTCAAGCGCAGAAATTTTAGACAACGCAAAACTTTTCCCGACCTTAAAAGAAGCCATAGCGGATTGCTCGTGCGCGGTTGCTTTTAGCCGCAGGCTTTTTGACACGGTTGTTCCGCATCTCTCGCTTCCCGAATTGCCACCCTTTTTCAAAGGCAAAACCGGAACGATGGCTCTTGTTTTTGGCAGGGAATCTTGCGGGCTTTTTTTTGAAGAAATTGAGATATGCGCCGCCCAATGCGAAATACCTGTTGCCGGACAAATGAGCATAAATTTATCTCACGCTGTTAGCGTGGCGAGTTACGAGCTTTGTCGTTCCGGCTTGCTTGGGGAAGGTCTTGCGCCCAGAAACAAATTGCCCATAACGCACAGAAAGCCGGCAACCATAGAGCAAATGCAGAGCATTGAAAATTTTGTATGCGAAAATTTAACCGACAAATATAAAAACCTCCCTTGGCTAAAAGCCTCCCTTGCTATATGGCTCCAAAAACTGAATCCAAGCCAAGCGGAATTATCTGCATTGTTTGGTGTATTGAGGGCATTGACTAAGAAGAATGCGAGGTGTGTATGATATTCAGGTTGTTAAAATATCTTCTTTTCATTCCAATTAGCCTTTTTGCTCTTGAAATACAGCGCGATGCTGTAAATGCGTTTATTTTTACGGATGGTGTTGCGGGTTTAAGTTCGCAGCCTTGCCAGAAAGAAACTCTTTTTAAGCCGGAAAACGCAAATTATTTTGGTAGCGCAGAAGCTCCGGGCATTCCTTTTAGAACTTATGTGATAGCACTCCCATCTTCGCTCTCGCCAAGCCTCAGTTTGGAAAACATAAAAAGCGAAGCTTTGAGAGGCAAGCCCTGCGGCGCAGAGCAAAATCCGACTTCTTTGCAGGTTGGCAAACCTTATTTGAAAGATAATTTATGGAGAGTTAAAGTTAATGTCCCGCTTGTGTATTCAAATGGGAATTCTTGGAATTTGCGTAGGAAATTTAAAATATCTGTGAATTTCAACGAAACGCCAAAAGGTTTTTCCGCTTCCAAAAGGGCTTTGGCAAGCGTGGAGAATAAAGCCGCTTCCACAAAATTTGGAATAAAACAGGTGCAAGCAAGCACTATGCGGCAAAAACCCTCTGCGGAAAGCATGGAAGGCATAAAATGGCTTGCTAGAATTGGAATTGGAACCAACGATTTAACCAAGGTGGCAGACGGAATGTATGCGCTTTCCTTTGATGATTTAAAACCTTTTATTGGAAACGATGTTGGAATACCAATTTCCAGCCTGAGATTATTCGGCGCATCTCCAGATACTTTGACAGAAATGCTCGGTGCAGAAATTTTTCCAAATGCCGAAGAAATTCCGATTATAGTTAAAGATATCCAAAACGACAATACTTTCAACAGCGGCGATTCCATAATATTTTTTGGCTACGGAACTGCTATTTGGAAAAAGAGCAATTCTTCAAGCGGCATGGATTATTATTTTTCGCATTCGCCATATAGTTATTATCAATATTTTTATTTAGGTACGGGAGGTACAAGAAAAAATCTGGAAAAAATTGAAAAAAACGTTAGCAGCCCCAGTGACGTAAACTGGAAAAAATATGCAAGATCGGAAAAAGATTTGATTTTGCGCGACAATTATTATGGTGATGCCATAGAAGAAAATACGGGAAAGGAATGGTTTTGGAAATGGGGTCCTATTGAGCTTGAGTCTGATTTTCAAAACTTTAAAACGCTTTCCGGTTTAAGCGGAGATTCCGTGTGGCTTGGAGTCTCATTTTTCCCAAGACGTTCCACAGCGAATAGCCAATTGCTTTCTTCTCTGCCTTGGAAAGAAAGAATGAAAGACATAAAATTCAACTTTGAGTTTCAGGGCAAAGAACAAAATAATATAATAGACACCATTGAAGGCGGCTCTTTTGTGTTTGCAAATAAAGGAGCGAAACCAAACGATAATTCCTATAAATTGAAAATTGAGCAAAATGATAGATTTGACGGCTTGTCAATAGCATATAAATATGATATTGCTCAAAGCCAGGGCGAGGAATGGCTGTTTCCGGGAAATGCAATAGGAGCGGTGAGAATTCCAATGCCTGCAAATATGCAGCTTGTTAAAACAAAAAATTTCATTCCCATAGAAATATTGAAGAGAGGGAGCAACGGCTATGCAAACGATATAATATCAGGTGACGGAGACACAAAATATTTTTTGTTTAAGGAAAACAACTATAAAAAACCAGCGATTGTTGAAGCCATTCCAAATAGAGCAGGCTCTGTTTCGGAGCCTTTGAAAATTCCACGGACAACGGAATATTTAATTTTAACTTCGGAAAAATTGCAAAGCAGCGCGGTTTCTCTAAAACAATTCAGGGAAAGCGGCGAAGCCATACTTAGATTTAACACGGCGGTTGTTTTAGCAGAAGATATTTACAGAAACCACGGAGCGCAAAGCTCGCCCGTTGCAATAAGGGATTATATAAGATATGCCAAAAACAACTGCCCTAATTTGAGATATGTTTTGCTTGCAGGGGGCGGCAATTACGATTACAGAAAACTTAGATCAAACTCAAGAGATAATTTAATTCCGCCTTATGAGGCAGAAGACATGTCCACAGATGATTTCTTTGCCGTTTTAGATTCCGGCGAGGCAATAAGATTTGGTAATTATGAACTTGGCTTAGCTGTTGGCAGGCTTCCTGTTTTAAGCACGGTTGAATTTGACAATTATGTTCAAAAAGCAAAGGATTACGAAAAAATCTCTGTTATGGACAATGGGATTTGGAGAAATACAATTATACTTAACGCAGACGATGCCACGCGAGGCGGAAGAGAGCTTGATCACACCCCCCACACGCAACAGATGGAAGAAACGGCTAAACTAGTGGACTCAATATCGCAAAGCCAGAATTTTGCGATAGACTGGCGAAAAAATTCATTGCTTCAATACGATTTTGAAGGCGGCGATAGAAAACCAGGAGCTACCAAAGAGTTATTGCTCCGTTTAAATCAGGGCGCTCTATTCACATTTTTTTACGGGCACGGAAATGCTGTTCAGTGGGCAGATGAAAATTTGCTCAATGTTTCTTCGCTGAACAATATATTCAATGAAAAGAAATACACCATTTTAGGTTCTTTTTCGTGCCTAGTAGCTCGCTTTGACGATGCCGCCCTGGTTAGCCTTTCGGAAGCCTTTGTGAATGCAAAATCCAAGGGAGCAATAGCCGCAATAGGCTCGCTGAGAGAAAGCTATGCAAGCCAAAATGTGGACTTAGCGACAAAAATTTTGAAGTTTGCCCTTGTTTCTCCAAATGCTCTTTTAGGCGAAGCCATATTGAGAGCAAAACAAAGTTCCTCCTATGCTTACAGTTTTCAAAGGTACAATAATGAGAAATACGTGCTTTTGGGAGAACCTGTTTTGGGTATGCCACGGCAGGAAATAGGTTTGAATTTAGATGCTCCTCCCGACACAATTCAGGCTTTGCAAAAAATGAAAATTTCTGGCACTGCCTCTGTGCCAAGCGGCAAAATTCGCTTGCAGATTTTGGAAGGCGAAAAATCTAGATCTTTGGAGCAAAAAGTTTGCAAAGACAAATACCCCGATAGCCCCTTGTGTTCTGCGAACATAAAAATACCTGGAAACCCAATTTATTCCGAGGAACTGCAAATAGAAAGCCAAAAGTTTTCAACGGAATTCATAACTCCGCGTAAATTGTCGCTAGGCGATAATTCAGCTCAAATAAGGCTTTGGGCGCACAAGGCAGGAACTGCTGGAATAGGGAGAATGGCGAAGACAGGCATTTCTCTGTTTGGAACTTCGCCTGATGCAGATTCCATTAAAGATAAAGATCATTTTCCGCCAAGCATAAAAATTTACCCCTGTATGCGTTTTGGAAATACAAATCCCTACGCAGAAAATGCTCATGTGAGTTTGGAAATACCAGCTTGCTTGGACGTTGTTATAGAAGATTCCACAGGCATAGATTACAGAGAAGAGGCAGACGAAGGAATTTCTTTTGAGCTAAGCCCGGTAGCAGATTCCTGGCACCCGTGGTCTTTTTCGGAGCAAACCAGCAAACGTGCGGTAACAAGGGTTAATTTTGGCTTGTCTTATGACCCTGGTAATTATGTTTTCAAGGTTCGAGCACAGGATATTTTGGGGAATGTTGCCCTGCGTTCAATAAGGCTTTCGCTTAACGGAGAAAATAAGAATGGCTTGGCAGATGTTTTTAACGCACCGAATCCGATGAAGAGAAACGGAACAACGTTTTATTTCAAAGATTTGTCTGGGGAGAGGAGAAGCAGCGTTAGCATAAAGATTTTTGACCAAAACGGCAAGCTTGTTAAAGTTATGAACAACGTGTTTTCTGGCGAGAGTTCCGCCTTTTGGGATGGCAGGGATTCAAGAGGGAGGCTTTTGGCAAACGGACTTTATCATTATGTTGTGCAGAATACCGTTTCTTCGTTGGAAGAAGGCGGCAAGAAGAAAGTTTTTGAGAGAAAGCAAAAGCTGGTTATTTCGAGGTAGCTGTTAAAGCTGGTTTTTCTATTCTCGCAACCAATTTGTAACTTTAAGACCGTTAATACCAAAAAAATGCCGTTCATTATTTGTAACTAAAATATATCCGTGAGCCACGCATGAAGCTGCAATTAAAATATCAGCATCCTCAATTGGTTGTCCCTGTTGTTTTTTGTAAGCATAAATATTTGCTGCAATATCCAAAGTTTTCGTATCCATATCATCTATGCCAAGCATATTGCAAAGATGTTCAAAAGTAGCTAACTTTACCTGCGCATTCTTATCTATCAATCCTCGTTTAACTTCATAATATACAATAGGTAAAATAACTACGCCCTCCCCCTTTTTAACTTCATCGTAGATACGTTCCTGAAGTTCTTTATCGCCACGCAATAAATAAGAAACAATGTTTGTGTCCAAAGCATAAGAACTCATAAATCAATTGGTCGCGAAAAATTAACTCGTTCAAAAGTTTCTGGAATTTCTTCATCACTAGCATTTATCG
>Ga0268262_10007183_pt1 | contig 10476 bp, 6 predicted proteins | sample TergutNc150P3_FD_190354 | JGI IMG/M metagenome (GOLD analysis project Ga0268262, IMG submission 190354) | Nasutitermes corniger P3 segment gut microbial community from laboratory colony in Florida, USA - Nc150 P3 (SPAdes) (version 2) | ecosystem: Host-associated > Arthropoda: Insects > Digestive...
AACTTTCTGCTATTAACCCCCATCTTTCTGCCCATGGTAAAAAGCGTCGGAATAGACCCTGTACATTTTGGCGTACTTATGGCAACTATTGTAACACTGGGAGTTATGACACCGCCTGTCGGCTCCGCGCTGTATACGGTGTGTGGAATAATTGGTTGTCCGCCCGAGGAATACACAAAAGAAAGCCTGCCTTTTCTTTTTGCGGTATGCCTGGAAATAGCCATTCTTGTATTCCTGCCCAGAGTAGTGCTGTTTATTCCGAACATGATATTCGGGCCATAAAGTGATATAGTATGAAAGGGGGCAAAAATGGCTGGAGTTTTAAGTCCAAAAGAAAAAATTGAAAGGCTGGAGGCTGTCTGGCGTCTTGAGGATACCGGAGAAGTCCCCTTCGTTGTTGACATTGGGCTTTTTCACGGGGCCACAAAGAAATTTTACGATGACGCCGAAGCGGAAGTTAAGTGGAGCGAAGAGCTTCACAAGAGCCGCGAGGGTGTTTACGACTACGGCCTTCCGAACATCAAGCCAAATCAGGGTATCGGCATTATAGCCGCGGCCTTTGGCTGCGAGCAAACGGTGAACGACGAAGCCGATCCCTGGATAAAGGCCATCATCCGGGAAGAGAACGCCGATGACGTTCATAAGCTGGAAGTGCCTGACCCCGAAAAAAACCCGGTCTTTCAAAAAGCGTGGAAGCGGATTGAATCTTTGCAAAGCCTTTCGTCCTTGCCCCTCCGAATGTTGAATGTGCCTTCTCCCCTGGTAACAGCTTCGATGATCTGGGATTACACCTCTTTTATCGAAGCCCTCCTGATTTTCCCCGACGAAGTGCATGTGCTTATGGAAAAGGTAACCGAGGCAACCATCATCTACATCAAGGAACAGTTCCGGCGTATCAAAAACCTTTTCAGCGTTGGGCATGAGTCCATCTGCCCGGTTCCCCGTTTCGTGGGCGTGCGCCTCAGCGACGATACCGCGGCCCTGCTCTCTCCGGCCTTGTACCGCGAATTCGGCGTAAAGTACAACAATAAAATAGCGAAAGAATTTGGCGGCGTAATGATCCATTCTTGCGGAGACGTTCAGAACGTGGTCGGCGCGATGATGGAGATTGAAGGGCTTAAGGGGCTGGACTTTACCATTCCCCAGGTGATGAACTGGAAAGCCGTGAAGGACGCGGCGGCGGGGAAGACTCTGCTTTGCCTGCGCCATCGGTACTGGGATCATCCACAGGGCTCTTCAGTGGACCTCTTGGAATACTCAAAGAGCCTTGTGGAAACCTTCGGCAGAAAGGGGCTTATCATAGAAACCGCCGCGCCAACGGCTGAAGAAGCCCGCGCACTTGGTGAAAAATTACACGCAGAGCTTTCAAAGTAGGCGGCTACCCACCACGTGCAATAAAACAAAAGAATTTACCACTAACCACACCAACCGACGCGAACTTTTACCACACATTTTTTTGTTGTTCGTGATGGTTCGTGGTGGTTCGTGGTAAAAATATTAATAATTGTTAGTGGTTATTGTTTTGGAAAATTATGAAAGAGTTATTTGAGCAGGCAGTAGCCGGACGCGCTTTAGAGTACGCTGTAATACCTACTGCCGGAATTCAATTTTCACCTGAGCTGTATGAAACCTGCGCCACGAACGTATGCGGGAACTACAACAAATGCTGGACCTGTCCGCCAGCCATAGGCTCACTGGAAACGCAAAAAGAAAAAATAACGGCCTTCTCTTCCGCCTTTGTCTTTACAACAAAAGCGAACCTTGACGATTCTTTTGATTACGAGGGGATGATGAAGGCAAAGAAACAGCACGACCAGCTTACCCTTGAAATGCGCGAACGCTTTGGCAGTAACCCTGTCTTTGGCGCGGGAAGATGTTCAATCTGCGAAACCTGCGCGTACCCGGAGCCATGCAGGTTTCCCGACAGGAAAGTTTCTTCCATCGAAGCGGCGGGGATTAACGTAACAGAACTCAGCCGGCTTGGGGGTTTGCGTTACAACAACGGTCACAATACGGTCACATATTTTTCGATGATACTGTTTTAAGTTTAAATATTTCATAATATTCTTCCACGAATTCCATTTTAAATTATATTTTTGATTCTGACGATTACAAAATATTAATATATTTTTACTAAAGTAATAATTTGGATGAGGTATCTCGAACATGACAATGATTCCCGAAAAGTCATTAAAAAAAATCGCCAACAATAAATTCCTTGTTTTTTCCTGTTTTCTTTTTCTTATTATCGCCTTGTCGGCTATCACGGCATATTCTATTTCCGCGCGTCAAATCAACTATTCTTTTATTGAACAGCAGCTTTCCATAGCGTTTGAAACAATGCGGCTGCGTTTGGCAAGCGCGGTAGACAGTGAGCTTGCCCTTGTGCTAAAAATGGCGGATACTCCGGTAATCAGGCAGTATTTTTTGAATCCTTCTGATCCGGTTCTTAAATCCCAGGCGAACGATGAATTTGCCATTTATAAAGAACATTTCAATAATAAAATACTTTACTGGATTAATGACGTGGATAAATTATTTTATTCAACAAGGAATGATCCGTACGTTGTCAATCCTGATGAGCCCAAAAATTATTGGTACAATTTAACATTATACGAAACGGAAAAATATATTTTTAACATTAATTACAATCCTGATTTGGATCAAATTTATCTTTGGGTCAATGTCCCGGTATTTGTTAAAGCAGGGACAGACAAAAAACCTATAGGGCTGCTTGGCACAGGCATAAATCTTACTGATTTTTCAGACTCTGTCGTTTCCAGTTATCAAAAATTCGATACACGCATCACAACATATATGTTCAATAAATACAATGAAATAACTCAGGCGGTGGATTATGAACTGGTTCGAAATAAAATCCGTCTGGACGAACACTTAGGCGAAGCCGGAAAAGAATTGATTAAGGTAGCGCATGACCTTTCCGGAGATGAAAGCCGGAGCTTCATCCACGATAAAAAAATATATCTGGTAAACTCCATCCCGGCGATGGAATGGTATCTGGTCGTAAGTTATCCGGCGCCGGGCTTTTTATCTCTGAACCACGCCATGAATACCGTGTTTTTCAGTATGTTGTTTCTTATCCTGTTCCTGTTCATCATTATTAACGCTTTTATTGCCCACTCTGAAAACGCGATAGCGAAACAAAACCTGCAACTGATTGAGGCAAACAGGAAGGCTGAATCCGCTTCCAGGGCAAAAAGCGATTTTCTCGCGAAGATGAGCCACGAAATCCGCACCCCAATGAACGCCATTACAGGTATGGCGGAACTGCTGTTAAGGGGAGAGCTTTCAAATGAAGCGCGAGGCTATGCTTGCGATATAAAGCAGGCGGGGAATAACCTTGTTTCGATTATTAACGATATTTTGGATCTTTCAAAAATCGAAGCCGGAAAACTGGAAATTGTTCCCGCCAAATATATGCTTTCATCCTTGATCAACGACACGGTTAATATTATCCGTACGCGGCTTAAGGAAAAACCCATAAGGTTTTTTACCAATATCGACGGGAATATTCCCAACAGCCTTATCGGAGATGAAGTGCGTCTGCGCCAGATTCTTATTAACCTGTTGTCCAACGCAGCAAAGTATACTGAAAAGGGACATATAGGTTTGACCATTACCGCGGATAAACAGGACGATAAACAGGTCTTGCTCAGGATGGATGTGTCCGATACCGGAAAAGGAATAAAACCTGAACATCAGGAGAATCTCTTTGAGGAGTTTGTCCGGGTAGACAAGAATCATGGCATTGAAGGAACCGGACTTGGGCTTCACATTACCAGGCGGCTATGCGCTGCTATGGAAGGGAAAATAAACATGGAAAGCGAATACGGCAAAGGCAGCGTTTTCACGGTGATTATCCCGCAGGGCATTGAATCAAAAGAGCCATTCGCCGTAGTTGACGAACCTGAAAAAAAGAGGGTGCTTGTTTATGAAAGCAGAATTAGTTACGCCAAATCGGTGTGCTGGTCGCTTGAAAACATGAAGGTGCCTTATACCATGGCGACGAATCAGAATGTGTTTGCCGCTTTACTGTACAACGAAGAATGGTTCTATGTGTTTTCAGGCTACGGTCTTTATGAAACAATTAAACCGCTTATGGATCAGAGCGAGTCGGTCTTCCGCGGGGGAAAGAAGCCGCGTCTTGCCCTAATGGTAGAATGGGGTACTGAAGCGTATATCCCCAACGCGCGCTTTGTGTCCATACCGGTACAGTCCCTGTCCATTGCCAATACCTTGAACGGCAAGGCAGACCGTCAGAATTATTTTGAAGGTTCTGTCAGTTCCGGCGTGATACGCCATACCTTTCCCAACGCGCGGCTGTTGGTAGTAGACGACATTCCCTCCAATCTTAAAGTGGCCGAGGGACTCCTGTCTCCATATATCGCGAAAATTGACACCTGCCTAAGCGGCGCGGAAGCGATAGAACTTGTGAAACGGAATAAGTATGACCTTATTTTTATGGATCACATGATGCCGGAAATGGACGGGATTGAAGCTACGGCGATTATCCGCGCATGGGAAAAAGATTCCGCCAGTCAGCAAATACCAATTATCGCATTGACGGCAAACGCGGTTGTGGGAATGCGGGAAATGTTTATCGGAAGCGGTTTTAATGATTATATTTCAAAGCCCATAGATGTTTCTAAACTGAATGAAATTCTTGACCACTGGATACCGAAAGAGAAAAAGGAAACAGGGAGTAAGAATTGTGATCCAGAGTCTATATCCCCACTCCCTACTACCCATTCCCTACTACCCGTTATACCCAATGTTGATACGGCAAAAGGAGTCGCCATGCTCAGAGGAAGGATGGATATTTACAAGAAAGTGTTATCAATGTTCTGCGAAGACGTTGACGCGCGGTTGGCGCAGCTGCAAACAATGCCGGAGGCGGATACCCTGCCGACATTTATAATCCAGGTTCACTCTCTGAAAAGCGTGACCGCTTCTATTGGCGCGCAGGAAGTATCGTCTCATGCCGCGGGACTTGAAGCCGCAGGCAAAGCCGCGGATATGACTTTTATCCGCGAGCATTTACCTGATTTTACGGTACAACTGGCGGAACTGGGAAAAAATATACGCGTAGCGCTATCCGACACAGCCGGATGAGTAACTTATAAGACAGAAGTTTTCAGCTGTCGCAAAATTTGCGACAACTGCCTAATTTATAACGCTTATATTTTCGCTAATAGTTTGATATAATCAACAGTGAAAATAATAATGCGTAAACAAAATCTTTCCAGATACTTTGTCCTCATCTTTTACGCCGCGGCAATGCTTGCCGCGGGGCTTTACGCATGGAATGAACAAAACAAGGACAAGCGCAGCGGGAACAGTCCTATCTACACCAACCTGAGGGAATGTACCACTTATGCCAGAAAAGGCTTTGATCCCGCCGACTTGCGAAAGATTCCTGATGACTCAGGGCCGCAGGGCGTTTGGAAGCGCTTTGAAACTCCATCGCGGCGTATTGTTGATTCCGGGCTGGAGATCCCAAATCGCAGATACCTTTCGCCCTGGGGAAAAGATGATGAGGAATTTACCATTGTTTTCCTCTTGGAAATGGACAGCGCGGCTATGGCGTATATTAATGGAAATATTCCGGTAATTCCGGGATTTTACTTTGCCGGTATCGGCGAGAGCTGGGAAGTTTATTTCAACGGGAAATTAATCCTTTCGGAGATGTACCTGAGCGAAACGGGCAAAATAAGGGAACGCCGAACGTGGAATGATGTTTCTTTTCCGGTGGACGGTTCCTTCTTCCTTCCCGGAACCAATATCCTTGCCCTGCGGATCCTGGGGGACCCTACCTACAGGGGTACAGGGCTGTACTATACTTCAGCCCCCATATATATGGACAACTATAGAAGCATAGATAACAGCCAATTTGATTATCTGTATATATTTTTGTGCGGCTTCTTTGCTTTTACCGGCATTTATTATATGATGCTGTTCTTTTCTGTTAAAAAGAGGACTGAGGTTTTTAACCTCTACTTTGGAATTTTCTCGATTCTTCTTTGCGTCTATATTATCAGTTTACAGGGACTGATTAATTCGCTGATTCCCAATTCCAATATTTCCAAACACCTGGAATTCGGCTCGCTGATGCTGGCGATCCCGATATTCGGAATGTTTTTGGAAGCTTTGGGGAGGGGAAAGACTACAAAAATAAGCCGGGGCTATCTGGCATTCAGTTTTTACTTTTGCCTGACCCAGGCTTTTTTTTGCTGTCAATACGGGGAGGAAGTCATAATAATATGGAACGTAGTAACCATGATTTATGTCACTTACCTTCTCGTTTTCGAAGTTATATATTTCCATCTTTGGAAAAGGCATAAAAATAAAGTCCTCGGGACTTTAGTCCCAGAGACTTCAGTCCCAGAGACTTTAGTCTCAAGCGATATCGGCAAGGCTCCGGATCTGCCAATAGGCAACATTCTGATTGGCATGGTGATATGTTACTTGTGCGGGGCTTTTGACTTTCTGCACAATACGTTTTTCAAAGACAATGTCTCTCTTTTTTCATACAGTGTCTTTGTGGTTTACGTCGGGATGGTTTTTACCCTTTCCCGGCGGTTCAGCGGAATGTATGAACAGTTGGAACAATCCAACGTCATATTGGAAACAACTGTAAAGAAACGAACCCTGGAACTTGAAGAGCAGACGGTAATAGCGATTCAGGCTTCACGCGCAAAAAGCGAATTCCTCGCGACTATGAGCCACGAAATACGCACCCCCCTGAACGCGATAATCGGCCTGTCGGAAATTGAACTGCAAGGCTCTAAAGCCAACAGGCTGCCTGACTCCAGCAAGGAAAATATAACTCAGATATACCAGTCAGGCACTTCGCTTTTGGGGATTATCAACGACATTCTGGACATTTCCAAAATCGAAGCCGGAAGCTTTAATCTTATTCCGGCTGAATACGATGCCGCGCGGTTTATCAGCGACACGGTGAACCTCAACATGGTGCGGCTCGGTTCCAAACCCATTAACTTTATTCTGAAAATCAACGGGGATTTTCCGGCGAAACTTATAGGCGATGAATTGCGGGTTAAAGAGGTGTTGAACAATCTGCTGTCAAACGCGATTAAGTATACCGATGAAGGGACTATAACCCTGAACATAGCGTGGTCTGCCCACTGCGCCGGAATGGTCAAGTTGATTTTTACCGTGCAAGATACCGGCATAGGCATACGCGCTGAAGATATAAGAAAACTTTTTACCAGTTACACACAGCTTGATACCGGAGCAAACCGGAAAATCGAAGGAACCGGCCTGGGGCTTGCAATTACAAAAAACCTCGTGGAAATGATGGGCGGCAGTATCAGGGTGGAAAGCGAATACGGAAAAGGCTCGGTCTTTACCGCGGATATTATTCAGGGTATTGAAAATGCCGCCGTCATCGGCGAGGAAACCGCCGAAGCTCTGCGAAATTTCCGTTACGCGTCAGAAAAGAAAGATAAAACCATTACCCCCTTATGGATGCCCAACGTTCAAGTATTGGTGGTGGACGATTTACCGGCAAACCTCCTTGTAGCGCGGGGTTTGCTTGCTCCATACGGCCTGCAAATAGACACCGCCGCTTCCGGGCGGGAAGCCATAGAATTAGTCAAGAACCATAACTACGACCTTATATTTATGGATCACATGATGCCTGAAATGGACGGCGTTGAAGCTTCAGCGGCTATTCGTATAATTGAAGGCTATGCCCATAAACCCATAATAGCGCTGACAGCTAACGCCTTGCGGGGAATGAAAGAATTCTATCTGGAAAACGGCTTTCAGGATTACCTTTCAAAACCAATAAGCCCCGAAGCGTTAGACGAAGTGATAACCAATTGGCTAAATAATCAGGGAACCAGCGCTTCCAGCTCCCCAGTCCCTTCAACTACTTCCCGTTCCCCATTCCCTATTCCCCTCTCTCTTGAAATCAATGCGCAACGGTTTGATATACTGAACCACTACCTGGCATCCTTTACCAATGTGCCTGAAACTGACTGGCAGACAAAGTTTGACACGGCTTATTTTGAAAGATTTACCGCGCTGTTAAAATCAATCATCACCGCTGAAATGCCCGCCGCGTTGCGGGAACAGGCGGACTTGCTGGTCGAAGCCGGACAGAAAGAGGAGACGCGCATAATACGGTCAGCCCTTCCGGCTTTTTGCGAGGTTTTACAAAAATGGCAGGAGCAGGAACAAAAAGCGGCAGGCGATGAGTATCATATAGAAGATAAAATACTGGATGAAATTTTGCCAAAGCTGAAGAAGGCAATACTTGCCGGGGAGACCGAAACAGCGGAAGCGGCAATCGGCGAAATGGGGGAGACAGCCCTAAGCTCTGCAGGACGGGAACTGTATTTTCGGCTCTATGCTTTGATGCTTGAAGGAAATAATGATAAAATCATGGAAGCGATAAAGGAGGCGACATGATTAAGATTCTTATTGTAGAAGACCAAACCATGCTGCGCGAATCGCTGGAACGCGTTATCGGCGAGCAGAACGACATGGAAGTCGCGGGGTCAACAGACGATGCCGCAATCGCGCCGGAACTGTGCCGGGAATCGCAGGTCGATCTCGTGCTTATGGATGTAGTAACGAAAAACAACGCGTCGGGCATAAACTATACGGCGCAAATACGCGCTGAATTCCCGAACATAAAAATAGTGATAATGACCGGCTTTTCGGAAATAACTTTTATTGACGAAGCCAGAAAAGCCGGAGCGCACAGTTACGTTTACAAAAATTCAGGCTATGAGCATTTATTTTACGTAATTCGCAATACAATGCAGGGAAACGGTATTTATCCCGGCCCGGAAAACCATTTTTCCATTGTCGCGCAGTTTAACGAAAGGGAGCTTGCCGTAATCCGCCTTGTATGCAAGGGAAAATCAAGAACCGAAATAGTCGATGAATTGGGATTGTCAGAAGCAGTGGTTAAAAGGATTATTTCCGCCATTCTGGAAAAGACTGAATTTGATAACATAATGAAATTCGCGATCTACGCCGTGAGCCGGGGTTTGATTGTTCCTGAAAATTTGAAATGAGCCAACAGGCGCAAAAAATGAGCCATGTGGTATCAAAAAAAGAGCCATCTGTCATCTCCCTTTTTTATTTAAGTGCTGGTATGATTCTATCAATCAATACATAAGGGAAGAGATTGATCATGAGGAAAAACAATAAAAGGCGATTCGGCGGAAGAACAGCCGTGCTTCTTTTGGGATTAATCCTTTTGATTATCGGCTGTGCCACTAGTCCCCTGACAGGGAAAAGAACAATGGCTTTTATAAGCAACAGCCAGCTTTTCCCTATGGCTTTTGCCGAATACGACGAGTTCCTAAAGGAAAACAAGGTTGTTACAGGCACCGCCGAGGCGGCAATGGTGGAAAGGGTTGGGAAAAAGCTTGCTACAGCCGCCCAGAAATGGCTTGAATCGCAGGGCAATGCCCATTACCTGGACGATTACAGGTGGGAATACAAATTGGTTCAGGAAGACGAGATAAACGCCTGGTGTATGCCTGGGGGCAAGATCGTGGTTTACACCGGTATTCTGCCTGTAACAAAGACTGAAGAGGGACTTGCGGTTGTGTTGGGCCATGAGATTTCCCACGCATTGCTAAACCACGGTCAACAGAATATGAGCGCCGGTATACTTCAACAACTTGGCGCGCTCGGAGTTTCGCTGGGAGCGCAGATGGCAGGCCTTTCCGAGGAAGCCCAGACCGCCCTTATAATCGCGTACAGCCTTGGCTCCCAGCTTGGCGGCACTCTGCCGTTCAGCCGCAGTAATGAAAGCGAGGCGGATCATTACGGCCTCCTCCTCATGGCCATTGCCGGGTATAACCCGGATGAGGCGGTTCCCTTCTGGGAACGTATGTCTGCTTTGAGCGGCGGAAGCGTACCGCAATTTCTCAGTACCCACCCATCCAACGCTACCAGAATACGGCAGTTAGTCGGCTGGAATAGCGAGGCGAAAAAAAAGGCCGCCGATTTTGGCGTTAGGTTCTAAATGGTGCGTGTCGCCATACAAGGAGGTTTTATGAAAAGATTGATAGTCGCGGTGTTTATTATCTCCATTGGCGCGGGGCTATACGCGCAAAATAACTTTTTTCCCTCAAAGGTTGGGATGGTGCTTACCTATGCGGAGAATGATGCCAGAGGAAGTACCCAGAGCTATTCAGTGATAACCATCAAAGATGTTAAAGGCTCAGGCAGAAATATGACCATTACCTACGGGGCAAATTCTCTGGATAAAGACCGTAAACCGTCAAAAGATTTACCCGGTGAACAGATCTTTCAGGTAACTGTAAAAGACAACGTAGTGATCATGGATATGAAACAGATGATTCCGAATGGGCAGGGCCTAAAGGTAGAAGTTACAGGAGTACCGATGGAACTGCCAAGCAACCTGCAGGTCGGTCAGTCGCTCAAGGATTCCGTGGTAACCGGAAT
>Ga0268262_10007184_pt1 | contig 10474 bp, 10 predicted proteins | sample TergutNc150P3_FD_190354 | JGI IMG/M metagenome (GOLD analysis project Ga0268262, IMG submission 190354) | Nasutitermes corniger P3 segment gut microbial community from laboratory colony in Florida, USA - Nc150 P3 (SPAdes) (version 2) | ecosystem: Host-associated > Arthropoda: Insects >...
AACCTTCCGCTTGATATTCAAACCGGAAAAGACCTTATCGCCGCCCAGTCTCTTCAGCTTTTTACCGCAATTACGGAAAAACTTATAAGGCTTTTTTATCAATTAAGCACTCAAGGGTACTTAGTTCAGATAGAAGAGGCAAAAAAGATTGCGGAAGATTTCGGCAGTTTCAGAGATACATTAAACCAGCTATTGGAAGCTTACGAAAAACATGATATTATTATAGTAGGAGATGTCGCTGAGTATGAAGCCGCTCCGAAACTGAAAGAATTATATACAAGCATTTTAAGAAATTGCCAAGAAGAGGCTAAAACGCAGGATAAGAAATGATAAGCAAATTACTGCTTCCTTTTTTATTACAAATATCTGCTAAAGATTTAAGCTGGGCGAGCGGAAAGCCCAAAATGTCTACTCATGAAATTATAGGTATTTTTGTAGTCATCGGTATCATTGTAATCGCTCTTGTTATTGTAAATGCAAAAAAAGGCGGTCCCGTTGTAAAAGGAAAATCCGGGGGCGGCGGAGGCGGAGGCGGCGGAGGGAGCGGCGGAGGTCTTTTTGCCGTTTTTGCTTTTCACCGCATAGCGAGAAATCTGGGACTGGATAACGAGCAGGCAAAGATGCTTGATTATGTTTTTAAGACCGATCAAGTTACGGAGCCTGAAAGATCGATAAGAAACGCTGAATTATTAGACAGGCATTTCAGGCGCGCCTATAGGATATTGGACCAAACGCAGGGAAATGCAAACGAGAATCAGCGTAAAATCGCCGTTCTTTTTGCGACCAGAAATATCATAGAAAACAGCGTCTTGGAAGTGTTGAATTCCTCGCGCCAAATAAAGGAAGATACAACTTTTACGGTCATTTACAACAAAGACAGATTAAATCTTCGTGTTGTTTCCGTGAAAGGCGATTATATTGACGTAGAAGCCCCAAAAAACGTGCTTGGAAGCCAGATAAAGATTCAAAAGGGCACAAGGCTTACGGTACTGTTTTTCAGTAAAAATAATAAGGGGTTTTCCTTTGAAACCCGCGTTGTAGGCTATGCGACAAAGCAAGGCCACCCTGTAATGATGCTTGCCCACTCCAATAATGTCAGATTTCTGTCACAAAGGCGCTTCAGAAGAAGGCAGGCCAACATGCAATGCGCTCTAAACCTTGTGGTTATTGAGGGAACCGGCAAAAAACAACACCTTATAGCCGATAAAAAGAGGTATAAAGGGCTTATAACCGACATTTCAGTGGGCGGATGCTCAATAAAAGTCATGAATCCCATTAAAGCCGGAGCTATGTTTAAGGTAGAATTCCAAATAAGCGACATTATTTTGACCGCTTTAGGGCAGGTTTTAAGGACAAATAGGACAAATGTAAACACCATTGCCCACATGAAATTCCTAAAAATATCCCAAAAATCAATGAATACTATAAATTCTTTTGTCTATGAGTATTCCAATGAATAATAAAATGTTGTATAATTAAAGAGTATAAGTATGAAAATAATAACATTAAAAGACATGATCAGAAAAGATGTCCCTATTTACTACAGAAAGCTCTATACGAGCGTCGCTGTTATTGAGTTAAATAACAAGCAAAACGAGTACCGTATTGATTTTTCCATGGAAATAAAGCCCACAGGTCAAAAAGAATTTACCGTAAATTTTATTGATACTGTTGACTACCCTCTTGTTCCTTTAGTAAAAGAATTAAAACAATATATAGCCGAACTTGAAGCCGCCGACGGTCTTCCCGATTAATTTATGGTTGAGATTATTACTAATTCCCCTGATGAAACTATCGCCCTTGGAAAAAAGACGGCAAGCAAGGTTTGCGCAGGGTCAATTATCGCTATTACAGGCACGCTTGGAAGCGGAAAAACCTGTTTTGCCAAGGGCATTGCGCTGGGATTGGGTATAAATGAAAATATTACCAGTCCTACATATACAATTATTAACGAATATAAAAGGGACGGCTGCCCTGCCCTGTACCATATTGACGCGTATCGTTTAAACTGCGATAAGGATTTTGAGGATATAGGCGGCGTTGACGTTCTCAATTCGGACGGCATTTCAATTATCGAGTGGAGCGAACATATCCCCAATTCAATTCCAAAAGAGGCGATTTTTATAACAATTGAAATAAAAGACGAAATTTCAAGAACGATAAAAATTAAGGGACTTGATTTATGAATTTACTCGCTATAGAAACAGCCGCCTCTATTCTGTCTATCGCCGTTTTAAAGAATAAAGAAATCTTTGCCAGCGAAACAATAGAGGGAACAAGACACTCCGAGCTTGTAATGGACTTAATTGACACTATTATGAAAAAAGCGGCTCTTTCGCCGAAAGACCTTAACGGCGTTCTTTGCATGGGCGGTCCGGGTTCTTTTACGGGGCTTCGCATCGGTTATGCTGTTGCAAAGGGACTTGCTCTTTCGCTTTCCATTCCCTTTGCGCCCATCCCAACTTTGGAGTGCCTTGTTTTCGGCGAACGGTTTAAACAAGGCGTTACCCTTGCGGTAATTGACGCAAGAAAAAACGCATGGTTTAACGCTGTTTTTAAAGACGGAAACAGGTTTACGGAAGATATGGATTCGGAGCTTTCGCAAATAACGGAAGAAATTAAAAAGTATATAAAAGACGGACAAATAACGCTTACAGGTTACGGTTCGCAAACACTTTACGAAGCGCTGCCTGACGAATTAAAAGCAAATATTATTCTTGTAAACGAAAACAAAGGGTACGCAAAAGAGCTTATCGCCATAGCGGAAGATAAAAAATTATTTTCAGGCGGCTGTACCGAAAATCTTTATTCGGGACCCGAATATATCAGAAAAACTGACGCGGAAATCGCTCTTGCCGCCTCTCAATCTCCGTAAACGCGTCAGAGAGGAACGCGTTTAAAAAAAACATTTTGTCTTTATCTTTCCATTTTGCCAGCGTTTTAGGGATACATTCTTCTATCGTACAGCCGAACCTGTTCTTAAATAATTCATTGTCTATGTTCTCTCTGCACCTGTACCCCATTAAAATTGTATCTTTTAAAAGAATTTTTTTATCGATTGTTTCACAGTACGCGGATGTAATTAACGGCGATTTTATATACGCGTCAACATCATTAGCGTAGGTAAACCGCCTCGCCGCCGCAGTTTGTTCGTCAATAATAGTGCCTGACGCCGAAGGACCCGCTCCAATCCAGTTTTTCATCCGCCAGTAGCGTAAATTATGAAGACACTGCTTACCGTCAAAAGCAAAATTGGAAACCTCATAATGATTGTAGCCTTCTTCCTCAAGCAATTCGCGCCCAAAGAGCCAGAGAGAATCGGCTTCATCAAGGGTTGGCATTTCAATCTCTTTTTTTTGAATTTTTTCTTCCAGCTGGGTGTTGTTTTCCACAGTCAGGCTGTAGAGCGAAATATGCGAAGGGTTAAAGGCGCAAAGACGGTTTATATCATCTTTAACGGTTTTTTCATCTTGATACGGCAAGCCGGTCATAAGGTCTGCGGATAAATCTGCGCCTTGTGCGCCGCCGCGGAAGTACCGAGAAGCCAATTTAAGGCGTTCTTCGAGCTCTGCGGCGTTTCCGGCGCGGTTTACGCTTATGCGCGAGGAGGCATTGAAGGTCTGCACTCCGAGACTCAGTCTGTTTACTCCGCCCTGTCTGCAAGCGGCAAGAAATTCTTCCGTTAAAGACTCCGGGTTTGCCTCAACTGTAAATTCTTTCGGCGTAAAAAACGGGATTTCTTTCAATGTCGAAAAAAGGCGGATAATTTTGTTTCCAAGAACGGACGGCGTTCCGCCGCCTATGTACGCCGTCGGGATTTGATTAATATTAAAATACTCTATCTGGTAATTTATATCTTTAATTAACGCTGTAATAAATGAATCTATATAATCTTCGTTTAAACCTTTTTTCGGCGCTGAAACGGAAAAGAAATCGCAGTAATCGCAGAATGACGCGCAAAAAGGAATATGTATGTAAAGGGATGCGCTTGTTTTCAATTAAAATAATTCTGCTTTTGAAGGAGGCCAGAACCTAAGCAGGGCTTTTGCCGTGATTAATGATGCCGGCACGGTTCCCCATGTGCGGGAATCGTTTGTATTGCTTCTGTCGTCTGATATTACAAAACACTCATCGGATCCCATAATAATAGCATCCATGTTGCCAGAGAAAGGAATTGAGCCGTCCCATAATTCCGACATACGCGGAATAAACGGATGATACGGTTTTTCCGAAAGTTCAAATTCAGTAAGACTGTACGCGCTTCCTGACGCTTTTACCTTAAACACATAATTGCTCATTGAAATTTCATCGCCCGGAAGAGCGATAACTCTTTTTATATAATACTGTTTTTTTCCGGAAAATATGCTTTTCTTTTGCAATGAAAAAAATCTTACAACTCCGTCAATTATCCGCAGAGGTAATTTTTTGTCTTTATACTTTCCGGTATCAACTAATACAATACTGCCCCTTTTAAACAGATAATTGTTCTGATCGTTCTTGCGCGCCCATGACGGCGGTACAAAAGACGTGAACAATATACGGTCGCCCGATTTAATTCCCGGCTGCATTGTATCATTATCAATAACCCATATAGAGAAAAAGAATGTGCTGAAACAGTTATATAAGATATAAAGAAAAATAAAAATGAATAAATATTTTATAAGCTTGTACTGTTGATTCCTTTGGGCTGTATATGAATATTGCGTCCATTTATCAAACATTATTTCATCCCGCCTAATCGCCGTAACGGCCAATAAATCATCATTCCTTTTCCGTTTATTTTTGATTCCTTTACAGGACCAAAATAACGTCCGTCCCTTGAATTGTCGCGGTTATCGCCTAACGGTAAAATTCTTCCCTGCGGCACATACCAGCCAAGACGCTGTTTTGCCAAAAGAGCGGAATAACGTTTGTCGCCGGGAGCCGCTTTGCGCAATGTTTCATTTCTTATCATTTCAAAAGCAAGATAATCGGGATAGTGTACTTCATTTATTTTCGATGACTGCGCAATTAAGTCATCGGAGGGATTCACTTTCATATCCGTCCAACCCCTTGCTTTTGCCGCCGCGTAAAGAGCCGGATATTGTTCCGGCTTCATTAATCGGCTTACATGGTGCTTCCATCCCATAGAAGCGTTATAGTCCTTTTCATCGACCCAACGATCCTCTCCCGCAAAACGTATTTTTATATCGCCGTTATCAAGGGCAACTCTGTCTCCCGGATACCCGACGGATCGTTTTATAAGAAAATGAACTCTTGGATCGCCTTTTTCGTCTTTATCAATATCAATTAAAGTTAATGTAAGCATATAGATAATACGCTGTGTTACGTCAAAGACTGTTCCTTTGGAAATATACGACGGATTTTCAAAAATGATAATATCATTGCGTTTTGGGTGAATAACGCTTGGCAGTTTAAAAAAACCGGGCAGTAATTCGGGGCCGTATACGATTTTATTGACAAAAACATGGTCGCCTATGTTAAGGGTATCTATCATTGAGCCTGAAGGGATACTGAATGCCTGTACCAAATACTGATTCGCCAGTAAAACCATGCAGGCCGCCCAAATAAAAGCGTCCAACCAATCTATAATCGGATGTCTTGCCTTGCGTTTTTCCTTTTTTTCATGGCGTATTCTTGCCCTTTTCGTTAAATATTCTTCAGTAATATGCTGAATATTAAGAAAAAAGTCCGTTTGCCTTGAAGTATTTGACATTTGCTCAATTTTACCATAGAATGTACTTTTATAGCAAGCAAAATAGGAGGAAATCCGCATGTTTAAGGGCATTGCGAAATTGTTAATTGCCTTAAATGGTAACGTAAGTAAAACCCAAATAGCGGCAGGGTTTGCTTGGGGCGTGCTTTTAGGTCTTGTTCCGGCGGGCAACGCTTTTTGGATTGTGCTTTTTTTATTGACTTTTTTCTTTACCCACCATCACGGCGCAAAAATAGCGGCTCTTGCCATTTTAAAAATAATATATGCCCTGTTGGCGTACAGAATTGACTCAGTCGGCTGGTATGTACTGCATATCGATTCATTAAACGGCTTCTTTACCAACCTTTACAATATGCCCTTTGTGCCTTTTACAAAATTTAACAATACTCTTGTTATGGGCGGGCTTGTATCGGGACTTATACTTTGGATTCCGATTTTCTGTTTATTCACGGCGTTAATTCCGCTTTACAGGAATAAAATAGGACCAAAAATAAGGGAATCCAAGATTGTTAAATCAATCGTAAAATTCCCGCTGTTTTCACTTATTGATAACGCGTTGAAAGGTTAAGGAGCGGCAAATGGCAAAAGAAAAAAAACAGAAACCGCAAAAACCCGGAAAAGCGCCCGGCTCGCTTAAGAAACCAATCAACAAAGATAAATTTGAAAAAAAATATACAAAGTATATTGAACACCCGAATGACAAGCAATTTTTTATATCTTGTTTTGAATTCAAAGATAACAATTACACAGTCCGCAATAATTTAACAAAAGATGACGTTAAGAAAATAAAAGGGCTTTTAAAGGCGGTAAAAGGAAACAAGAAAGGAGCCGTTAAATTGGTTCCTCTTGCCTTTGCCGCGTGCGTTACAGCCGCCGTAATTATCTTTTTTGCCATTTTCGCAAATCCGCTCTTGGAAAAAGCTATGGAACTTGGGCTTGAAGCCGCTTTTGAAGCAAAGTCTGACGTTGACAATTTACGCTTAAAACTTGTTCCTTTGAGTATTTCTCTTTCCGGTTTAACCATCGCGAACCGCGACAGCCCCATGACAAATTTAATCCAAATGGGAAAAACAAGAATAAGTCTTAGGACTCAGGCTGTACTTCGCGGTAAAATTTATATCGAGGAAATTCGCGCGGACACTATCCGCTTCGGAACTCCGAGAAAATTTTCAGGCGCGTTACCGGCTAAACCGGCAAAAGTAAAAAAAGAAAAAGAAGAAAAACCAAAAGACGACGCTCCGCCGCTTGTCGACTTAAAAAACTTTGACGCAAAGGCGCTTTTGGATCAGGAATTTGACAAACTTAGCGCTCCGAAACTTTATGACGAAGCGATAAGTTTTTATGACGAAACATCGGAAAAATATCAGGCGCAAGTTGAAAACACATCCGCTAAAGTAAAGGAATTGCAAACATCAACCGCTCCCCTGCTTAAACTAAACGTAAACGAAATGAAAGACATTGAAACAATCAGGACTACCATTCAAAATATAAACACTGCCGTCAGCGCTGTGCATGCCGCCACCACCGAGGTTACAGCTGTAGTAAACGGGCTTGAGTCGGATATAGCAAAAGCGCGCAGAATGGAAACAAACGCGCGTAATTCCATAACGGCGGATTTAAATCTTTTAAAATCATACATTGACTTAGGAAGCGGCGCGGCATTCGCATCCGTTGAGCCGTTTATCCGCGACGCGCTTTCAGGCACTGCAAATCAGTATCTTGATTACGGACTTATGGGGCTTGAAGTCCTTGGAAAAATGAAATCAAATTCTTCAAGTAAACCTAAAACCGAAAAACCGAAAAAAGTTAAAAAAGTCCCGTTTAAGGGAAGAGATGTTTCTTTCCCTGTTGTACAGTACCCTGCGTTTTATTTAGGCGTACTTGCGTCGGATTTTACAATTGACTCCTGGAATTGGGCGTTTGATTTACGCAATATAAGCTCCGATCCCGATTTAACTTACAAGTTAGATAATAATAAACCCGCCGTTACCCTTGATTTTACTATGAAGGAAGAATCGGCAAGCCAAAAGCGAAATGTTGCATTTAACGGCAAGGCGGATTTTAGAAAAGACGCAAAAGAATTGTACAACGCTAAAGTTGACGCAAACGGAATTCCCATATCCATGGGGGATCAGTTAAGCTCTATGGGCATTAACGGTTTAACAGGCGAAACAGCGTTTTCCGTAAATGTGGCGGGACAGCAGAATAACAGTTTTTCAGGCGGCGGAAATGTTGTAATAAGCAAAGCGGCGCTTGTAAACCCAAGCGGAACAATAGCGGAAGCAATGGATACCGCGGTAAAGCAGGCGGGAAATATCAACCTTGGATTGCAATACGCTCATATAACAGACGGAAAAGATGAATTTAAAATTACGTCAAACCTTGCCGACTTATTCGCAAAAGCGTTACGCAGTCTTGCCGAAGGTTACACTAAGAAGGCAATGGCGGATCTTGAAAAAGCTTTACGGCAGAAAATTGACGAATATATCGACGGCAGGTTTGGTTCTAAAGATCAGACTGATACGCTCTTAAAAACCGTAAAGGGCGACAAATCGGCAATAGATCAAATAAAGAACGGTCTTAACGCCAAGAAAGATGAATTAGAAAAGAAACTAAAAGATCAGGCGGCAGGCGCTGTAAAAGACCTTTTACCTGTAAATACGCCGAAACTGCCAGGTTTTGGACGTTAAGGAGTTTTTATGAAACGCTTTTTTGTTTGTTTGTTTGTTTTTGCTTTTGTTATTCCCGGTTTTGTTTTCGCGCAGCAGGGAGCCGGAGTTCTGCGCGATTATGTCGGGTTAATAAATCAAACTTATCACCCCGGCATTGTGTCATATTTTGAAAAAGCAAAGAAAGAATATGAAAAACAGGGGGAAAAAGACGTTGTCAAATTAATTGATCTTATTTTAAGCGGCGCTTTTGGATCCGGTTTTTTGTATAATGACGCAAAAGGAAATTTATATGTTATTACAAACAATCATGTTATCTCTCAAGCAAATACCATTTCCATTACATTCGAGCGCGCCGACGGAACTAAAAAGAAAATAGAAAATTTAAAACTTATCGCCACCGACGTAGAAGCCGACCTTGCAATCATGTCAGTGCCTGCAACAGGCGAAAAACCCTTTGTAAATCAAGGTTTAACTTTACTTACAAGAGCCGTAGAAGAAGGGGAAGACGCATTCTCAGCCGGTTTTCCCGGGCTTGGTATGACTCCTTTATGGCAGTTTGGACGCGGTATGATATCCAATGCTTCCGCTAAATTCCCGAAAAGCCTTACAGATGACACAATGATGGGACCCTATATTCAGCATACGGCGCAGGTTGACAGCGGAAATTCAGGCGGTCCTCTTTTGGTAGCGCAGCGTAACGCGCCTTCCGGTTATGCCGTAGCCGGAGTAAACACATTAAGCGGCGCAAGAAGGCAGGCGGCTAATTACGCTATCCCAATAAGCACCCTTCAAACATTTATTAACAACGCGTTAAATCCGAAACCTGAAACATTCAAACCTAATTTAGACGCGCTTCTTGATAAATTTGTAAAAGGGCTCGGCGGCAACACTGCGGTTCATTCGCACATATCGGAGTATCTATCCACCGCCTGTATCGGCGAAAATGCGGAATATGCTCTTGAAGAAATGTTTAAAAGAGGTCCCTCGTCCGCAAAACGCGCCTTTTTAGAAAAAAGCCGCGAAGATTTGATAAGCGCAATGGGCATTGCGGTAGCTTGGACAATCGAGGACAGCATCAGAACCGGTTCAGGCGCATTAAAAGCGGAAGTTAAAGAAGTAACAGGAGCAAGTGAAGAATATAATGTTACATTCACAATAAATAATAAAGAAGTTAAATCCGTATGGATACGGGAATACGGCAACTGGAGAATTAAATCTTTCGGAACTGTAGCGACGGGAGATACGGAACGTATTACCAAAAGAGAGAAACAAAAAGAAAGAGACGAAAAACTTCGTATAGATGGTTTTACCTTAGAAACGGGATACGCGAATATTTTTAATGCAGGTAACGGCGGCGCGCTTTATTTCTCTTTAGGTTCATCTCTTGGAGGTGTTAATTTCTTATATTCAGATGCCAAATTTTCCGGTCTTGGTCTTTTTGCTAATGTCAATATTCCGATTCGGACTGATAATATAGCGTTTGTTCCTAATATCAGATTTGGTTTTTCTTATATTTTTGATGATTATTATAAAGATTATAAGGAGAAAGAGGATAAAAGAAAGGATCCGTATGGTTATAGTTATGATACTGATATGTCCTTTCCCTTTATAATGGATGTTTCTATTTTCGCAGGATTAAAAATAACCACAACCTTTGTCCCGGGTCTTTTTACAAATGTAGGACTTCAATATAACATCGATATATTAGGATATGATACAAAATATAAATATCCAAATAAGTTTGACATGGCATTGATATTTTCAATAGGTTACACGTTCTAAGTTGATTATCCGGCGAGAGACGACAGTTTCTCGCGGATAAATTCGCTTTTTTCTTTTAAGCCTATGCTACCTGTTGTAAGCAGAACCACATTCGCTTTTTTAGGATCGAGTTTAATCTTGCCGGCGGATTGCTGCATCATGCGTATAAGACGCTCTACATTTACACGCGCCGCCTTAGCGAACTCTATCCGCACAACGCCGGCTCTTTCTTTGAGTACCGAGACTGTTAATTGGCGGCATATTATTCTGATTTCGGCAAGAGCGAGCAGGGACGCGGCTTCATCGGGGAGCGGACCGAAGCGGT
>Ga0268262_10007185_pt1 | contig 10473 bp, 12 predicted proteins | sample TergutNc150P3_FD_190354 | JGI IMG/M metagenome (GOLD analysis project Ga0268262, IMG submission 190354) | Nasutitermes corniger P3 segment gut microbial community from laboratory colony in Florida, USA - Nc150 P3 (SPAdes) (version 2) | ecosystem: Host-associated > Arthropoda: Insects >...
TTCCCGCCGCTGATCCTTTATACCTGCACCTATGGCGTCAAATGCTTCTAAATGCGCCTTGAGTAATCCTATTCCCATACTTTATTTTCGGTATCTGGCTTAAATGTAAAATTGCTGGCCATATTCATTCATTAAAACGCCTTCATCGCTGCCGTATACAAAATTGATCCACCGCATTGCCAATGCGGGATCCTTGCAATCCCGTGTAATCCCATAATGACTCCAGGTTGGTGTGCGTTTTAGAATTTGAGGATTAGCGCCATTTGGTGCGGTTGGAGGCGGAACCAAAATATGTTTTGCGGTGCTCACTCCGCTGGATTTGACAAAACCATCATACTGGGTAGTTCGTTCCGCCAAGTGAACAAAAGCACCAACTGTATTTGTCGAAGTTAAAGACTGGAAGTTCGATTCTTCACGATTCAGTTCACTATCCAGAAGACCTTCTCTGTACCATTGGTTCATCACAGTAAGAAATTGCCGGTATTGAGGAGAAGAATACACATGAAAGACCCTTCCTGAATTGTCATACCACCATTCCGTATCTCCCACAGGGAGGCCGAAGGCCGAGCCAAAAGCCATCAGATTATCAAGGTTTCCTACCTTCGATATTCCCGCATAAGGAATTATATTTTTTCTGCCGGTACGGGCAGGATCATTGTTCTTAAACGCTGTTAGTACTCGATACCAATCATCCAGAGTAGCTGGAACAGAAAGACCGAGATTATTTAGCCAATCCTGACGGATAAAAAGAGCATTCTGTACCACCATGCTGTTTACAAACATTGGAGCGTCGCAGACAGTATATATTTTCCCGTCCGGAGCGGTAATCATAGCTTTAAGAGCAGGATTATCTCTAAGGAGTTTCTGGAGATCCGGCGCGTGTTGGGCAATTAGATTGTCCAACTGTATGATCATTCCATCCCGTGCAAGGTTAAATACCCCTGAACTGCCCCAGGTCGGGGGAATAAGCATAATATCAGGCAGTTTGGATCCCGAAGCTATAACAGGCTGCATGGCAACATCATATTCACTGTTCGCCTGCCAGTTTATGTGGATGCCTGTCTTTTTTTCAAACTCCTGCCATACCGGCAAGTTATCGTTAATAGAAACCGCCGGATACCAGCCTTCAAGACAGGCTACCGTAAGGGTATTTCCGGAACCGGAACTACCTGAACTTGCTCTACTGCCACCCGCAAACAGGGACAGTCCGACCATGAAGAAACAGAAAAATCCAATTATTCGTCCTTTCATTCTTATCCTCCAAAAAATATTTTCACTGGTATTTCTCCAGATTTGAATTGACAAAATATGCGAGTTATTGCAATAAATTAGCATTATCATTTATAAATTATTAGCATATTAAAAGAATTTGCAGAGGTTTTTGTTGAGTACTTAAAAAGGTTTAAATTATATAATATTCTTCTGAGCCTACTAATAAATCAAATAACCGTAATTGTTTATATTATATAGAATTAGCAACACCATCAATATAATATATAAAGAAAGAACATGTAGAAATTTCCCTGCTTAATAATTCCATATCATTCAGTAAACTATTAGGAAATTATTAGCATAAGGTGGTTACGAATCATGGCGTATATTTTAATAGATACATCGCTATGCTCCTTCTTTATCTTTATAGGTGACACTTTTCGATCTGGTGGTTTTCATCGTAAGAAAACTTCTCTTAGCTGTTTAGTCGCTTAGTATAGTGGAATATGGTTGGCTATATACTTCATTGGACGAAAGTCTAAAATCATTTTATTTGAGAAAGAAAATTACTTATGCAATTTTCGTGGTAAATCAGAAAACCTATTAGAATTTCATGATTTACTCAATCATTAAACTTCACAATCGTTTATCACGAATACCTTTACATTCATTCCGCAATACCACTTTGGCATGGTTTTTGCATCTGCGGCGGTGAGCGCCGCGCAAAAACCATGCCAACCCCTACGGGGATGTGGTCATCATTCCCATCAGCTTATTTCCGCATTTAACCGCAATAACGCAACCTGGCGCCTATTAGACCAATTATGGCACAGCCGATAGGTAGGTTGTTTTTCCCCGGTCGGGGGCGGGCTGGGGGCCCAGCAAGTGAGGCCCCTCAGCCCACCCCCTCTTCCGGGGAAAAACAGTGGAGGGTGCGGGGGTTCAAGGGCAGCGTAGCTCTGTCCTTATTACGCCCGGTTACATATCGGGTAATCCGGAGGTTTGCAAATGCAAGCGCCAAATGAAAAGCGGTATTATACGCCGCAGTTCTCCGCCCTGGCAGCCGTCTCTGTCCGCCGCCTCGCCTGGTTTCTCGGCATCACCATGCCAAAAGCTGTTGATGTAATTGTCAGCATACTGCCTGACATCTTCTTGCCGTCTACTGTCTGCCCAAAGTGTGAAGACAACACTAAATGCTCACTCTGCGCGTTTTACAAGCCCAAAGCAGAAAATACAACCGCAGAAAAGGCAGGTACAGAAAATACGGCATAAGCGCAGGTCCCCCGGCTCACGCCGGGCAGCGTTCCCTTTCCAGTCTTAGATAAAAGCCAGCAAGATTTTTTTGAAGGAGTATCAGATGAAAAAGAAGGTATTAAATAATTACACAATTGGCGTATACGATCCTTATCTCCGTTCGTTAATTTGCTTTAGTGATTATCCAGGCGGGGAATGGGTCAAGAAATATTCTTCTTATTACCGCCAGATATATAAAAACCTTAAGGTAAAGCTATTCAGATCAAATGAAGAATATGAAGCTGCCAGCTATGAAAGCAATGAACAACGCAGACGCAATATATACCTGATGCAGGAAAGTGCATTCAGCAAACCTGAATAATTTATCCGCTTAAAACTTCGCCCCGGCTTTGCGTCGGGGTTATTCCATATCAAGGAGTTATATATGTTTTTATCTGTTTATCAAGGTCAGAAATTTAGCTATTCCTATGAAGTAGAGACAGGGAATTATATGCTATTCAGCAATGACTATAAATCCCATATTTATTTACAGGGAGACGATGCCCGAATATTCAGGGAAGAAATTGAGCGCATTGTCAATCTACCGCCGCCGCAAAGCGGTAACGACAGGTTGACCGAAGACGCTATTAGTGTATATCTATAAAGAAAAAGCCATCCGGAGGATCCTCTGGACGGCTTTTTTCGCTTTTACGATGCTTTAGTTTTCAGGATGACCATGTTCCCTTTCGGTCTTGTAACGAGAAACCCATCCCTCTTGCGGAACCTTAAAAACAGTTCCCCATATTCCAGGCTCTCGGTAGTAGCGTCAAACTTTTTCAGTTCTATGCCCCGCCTGTTGCCATGCTGAATTCTTTTGTGGTTCATGAAAATAGCAAAAGCTTGATCTTCCTCTATGTCCGCAATCTGCGGAAGGATGGAAACCTCGTGATAGGGGTACAAGTCCAACCGCCCCGGCATTGCCTCTGTAGGCCGCCGCCAAATCGGTCTGCCCGTTGTGTCCTCAATATTGGCAATGTGATTTAGTATTGTTTCATGGATGAACCATGAACAATCTTTTCTTTCCTCAGCCGGAACCCTGTAAACGGCATCGCGAAAATCTTTCCATGTCAGATCTTCAATGCTATCTCCCTTGATAGTTACCTCAGCAACATCCGCACACTTCATAGCCCCGGTGAAAGGATCGTTATCGGCTAACAGACATTGCCTGTCAAATTCCTGCCCATAAGTTTCGATGAATTCATCCACGAACATAGCCCCCAGGTCAGTGAAAACATCCTCTTCAAATTCGTCAAACCAGGGGATGTAACCCGCCAATGTGTAGGCTTTAAGTTCTACGCGCTCTGCACCTTTGGGCTTGCTGCCCTCTATTTTTTGGCCATAAGCTGTAAGCCAGTTAAGTTGGACCCCGCCCCGGTCTCTGGTAGGCAAGAAAATTGACGGCCCCATCATCGGGCGATGGCGGACAAGGCTCATCATCACGGATTTTTTGGCTGCCTCTGTCATTATTTCCGTTTCGTAGATTGGGTTTATCAAATACTGCTCGTTAGTAGGCGACATATTCCCCATAGGCTCGCCCAATACCGCCTTACTAACCGTCCAGCCCTTTTCACTCCATGAAATATCTTTAGGATTGGTCCAGTTATCGGCCTTTAGATTAGGGCTAAATGCCAGATCCGCCAGCGTTTTATGATTGCCCGACCATGCCGCCGCAATGCCTTTGCCCAGGCTGTAAAGAAGCTCCCGCCTTGAAAGCTCTCTTGGGCTTGAAGCCTGCCCCTTAATTTCTTCCCGCAGGGCCTTGACCGTACTTTTTAGGGCTTCGACTTCGCTTGTTTCCTGAACCGCGATAGTCTCTAGGGTTTTAACTATCCCCTCAAGTATCAATTCTTTTTCCTGAAAATACGCCGTTGCCGTTTCCGTGTTTGTAAATCCGGTCAGCTCGATTTTCTTCATCTCCGCTATCTTTTGTTTGATAGCCTTTAACAGTTCATCCATTGCTTTGCTCCTGTAAATTATTTATTAAGCAATTCCAAAATGGGATTGCAGGATCGCTTTTTTCATTGTTCGTTGACTTCGCTAATGCGAAAGGGTTTGCCGGAACATTGCAGATGCTAAATTCAAGTAATTCCTGTTTTCTGAATATTAAGCTCGTACCATCCTTGCTATCTTCTTTTGATGGGATTTCTATCTCTACAGGCCGGAAACCAACCGAACCAGCCCGGATAACCCCGGCCTTTACCCTCTGCCCAATGCTCCACCCGAAAGCGTCAAAGGATTTATCGTTAAAGAACACGACGCCGTGAAGACCATCCCCATCAACAGCAAGCCCCTCGATTTTCCCAATAGCTGGAATGTCAAAGCGATGCGCCCACTCGACAACCGGATTTTCCATGAACCGCTTAAAATCCCAGCCTTGCGGATCTATCCGCTCCCCAAATCGGTCAAGGTCATATGTTGAAAGCGTCCATAAAAAACCTTGCCCCGCATCCACATCCGCAGAAAGCATGAATGGAACTGAAGCTATCAATTCCACATCTTCCATAACTTTCTGCATCCCCGCCGCTTCTTTTTTCACGCCGAAAAACTCAAGCAGTGCAGAAACATTTCCAGTTTGAAACCCTCCGCTTTTCGTTATAATTACCATACGCCCCTCCTAATTGCCCTTTTCTCGTTGTTCATTTTTATTTGTTCACTGCTCATCGCCCTTTGCAGCGCCGCCCATTTAGGAAGCTTAAAGTTCGTCCTCCCCTTAAAATGCAAATCTTTTTTTGTAACAATATCCAGGTACGACGCTATTTTAATTATTTCTTCCCGGCTCTTGGCATGGAACGCTGTCGCAAGCTTCCTGATGTAGTAATCCACAGTGCTTTTGCATATCTGCAAATTGTCCTGAATCTCCTCAAGCGTAAAAGCGTTATACAGCATTAAAAGGACTTCCTTTTGGTTCTCCGTTATCTTTAAGGAAACCTCCGGCCATTCAGGGTATTGATCAAGCAGCTTCTGCACGTCGGGGGAAATAAAATCTTTGCCGCCGCATATGCCTTTTAAGGCATCCTTGAATTCTTTTTCGCCGTCATACCATTTGACGTAGGAGCGAACCCCATGCCAAATAAACCAGGCCGCTTTATCGTCAGGGTAATTGTCAAACGATACGGCAGCCACGTAGAGTTTTGGGAAAGCCTTTAGCAAACGCCCCATCATGTAAGGCGTAGCAATGCTATAGAAATCGCTGTCAATTATCAGAAAATAAGGCTTAATTTCATTGATTAGCATATTGAGCGCATCCTTTTCTTCGCTTGTTGCCTGGACATCGGCAAAACCCAACGCCGCAATCTTGGGAATGTAGAAGGGGAATAATTTGTAGGCACGGCTGACAAACAGCGTCCCGCCTTTCAATTTATTTTTCCCCTGCTCCGTCAAAAGGGACAAGGTTCTTTGGCCTATACCACTTATCGCCCCAGGGCTTGGGTTCCTTGCCCCGCTCTATTAGCACATCGTTAATTGTTTTTAACCCTGCATTTATCTCCGCAATATCTCGGCTGCTCTGCGCGTCCTCATTTTCCTGAAGCTCTGGAATATCCCAGAGATCAAACCTGCCTTTCTCTTTCAGGCCAAAGCGCATAAAAAATTGGCTTTCAAGTATCTGCTCGAATTGCCGCAAAAGAGGGATGAGGGTATATTGCCAAAACGCCGAGTGCTGCTCTTTCGTGTCCTTGCCGCTTAACGCCGTTGACTTGTCAGAAATGTTAGCGACGCGAGGGGGAATTCCAAATTTTGCTAGAATGGTGTAGAGGTTCCACTTTTTTAGCTCAAATAATTTTACGACATCAGGGTTAAAGCTTAACGCTTCAAAACTTGTGCCTTTGCCCAATACCGCAATTTTTCTTCCTGCTTTAACTTGCCCGTACTTGCTTTCCCATCGCCGCTCCAATGCGTCAGCTTCTTCCGGCCTTAATATCTGGTCAGTCTTTAGCAGACCTTGCGGGATAGCGTTGTTTTTAAGAAGAGTGCTGTTCGCTTTATTTGCGTAGTAATCCTGTTCAAGCTCTAATGATAAAGGAACAAGGGGATTGACGCCGCGCAGGGGGTTCCATGGGTTCCAGTCCTTGAAGTGGATTAGCTCGTCAGAAAAGATAGGCACTAATTCGGCCCCGGCATTGTAAAACCAACGCCGTTTTTTTTCTGTGAAATTGCTCTGCAAATCCAACCCCTCTCCCTCAAGCTGGAGTTTTCGGGGGTCAAGGATAAAAATTTCTTTAGGCAGCCCGCCTGAATAATCAGCGCCGAACCACCAAAACGCTTCGCCCTCTAAAAGCCACCATGCGGTGCTTTCCTTCCACAAGTCATATCTGCTTAATTGTTCGTTTGGTCTGTGGAACAAGGAAAAGAGGGGACCGCTTTTTAACTCAACCCCATCTCTCTCAATGATGAAATCCGCACGGGCAATATTGCGGATCATGATATTTACCGCAATGTTTACCCATGCGCTGCAAAGGAAGCAATCATTAAAGGGGCTTAAATTAAAATTACTAAAATTATCATCGAGAGTCAAAAAATTTGCAAAATTATTTCCGCTGCTTTCGCCTAACGCCTTTTTATGACGCTGGGGGCGACTGAATATCCGCTTAAAGAAATTCACGAAATTATTACCCCATGCTGCACATCGGAAAAAACCGCATAGCGGAGCGCGTCCAAAAAATGGTCATTGACCTTTACAACCTGCCCCGCTTCGTCACGGCAGTAGTCCCAAATCTCCGAAAGCACTCCGGTGCATTTCTCCGAAACGAAAAATTGCCCGCGTTCAATTTTTGCGTTGATATAGTCAATCCCGCTGTCAACGCTGTTATTGGCTTTAACCCCTCCGGTAATTTCTTGTATCCGCTCCCCTCCGGCAGGATCGCAGTAAACAGGAAGCCCTAAGCTTTCCTCCGGAAAGCAGCCATCAGGGCAATCCAGCAAGCCCCTTGCGTTCAATTCTTCGTTAAAACTTTGGGTGGTCATATTGAATGCGCCGTAATCGCCGATTACAAAAATCGTGTCCCCAACCCAGCCGATTTTTACAAACGTGATATTCAAGCCAAAATCCTGCCCGGCAGCGTAGCGGTCAAAGCGCTCAGGCAGTTCCGATGAACGCACGATCATTGACCCGTCAAACTTGTCGTAAATAACGCCCTCGGCCTTTACCCAAAGCCCATCGCGGAACCTTGCCCGTTGCTTTTCAGGAAGCACGTCGAGAATGTCAGAAATATAGTCTTCCGGCAAATTGTCCCTGTTATCTTCCGGATTAAGCAGCATGGATTGATATAGCTCTGGCTTCTCCAATGGATCGCCAGTAAGAAATGTCCGCTTTAAAACAAATATTTTGTAAGCCCAATGAAGCGGCGAACCCGGATTGCAGTCGTAATAAAACAAATTCCGGCAGCCTTCCACGCGCATAGCCAGCCGCGAATATGCCGTAGTAACAGCCGCATAGCTCAACTGCGAAATTTCGTTGAAATAAATCGTGTTGTATTCATGCCCCAAAATTTTGTCAGCCTGCTCCCTGTCCCCCAGGCCGCCAATCCAAATTTCAGAGCCGTTAAAAAGCGTAACCATGCTTTCATGGGCTAAATAGGTGTAGCCGTTTTTTCCCAAGGTATTGTCAAGCCACGGCATAAGCGTTTCCCGCAGTACGGATGACCGCGCGTCCTTAGCCCTGTAACGGCAAATCAAATGCCTTGAACCGGCAAAACGCAAAGCGCGGTAAATAATCGCCATCACCAGCACAGTAGTTTTCCCGCTCCGGCTTCCGCCGAACAGCAAAATGTGTTTTGCCCCGCCCTTTAATAACGCAAGGGCTTTTTTCTGCGCCGCCGTTGGCCTAAATAAAACCGTCGTACCCATTACAGCCCTTCAAAGCCTGAAACAAAATTTAGCTCGCCTTGTTTAATGCCGGAGTTTCGGCTTGTCGAAACTCCGGGACAATTTGCGTCAGCAAATTGTCCCGCCTCACGCTCTGCCTTAATTGCCGTCTGCACCCATTCGGTCAAATTGCCTTGGGACAGTTCCGCAGGGTTCATTGTGTCAAGTTTCTTTTTCACAACCTCCAGCATTTTCCCGGTAACTGCCCTGTGCATTTCCCCCTGCGCTTCAATCGTTTTCCGCAGCTCCCCTTGTTTTAGCTTTTCAATGTAGCGATCATATTCCGCAGCCCTCTCATGCCAGCGAAAAGAAACGCACCATTTTCGCCACATCTTGTAACGGCTCCCTCTTTTGCTTTCGTCTTTCTCGAAAGCTTCCGCCGCTTTGCGGATATTCCGTTCTAGCCCGTAGTCCCTGAAAGCGCAGAAAGCCTCATACGCCGCGCCGCTTTCCCCAGGCAAGCGTTCCCAGCTTTCAAACGGCATAAGCTCAGCCTTTGCCTCGTTAATAGCCTTGTCTTCGTCAGTCATTTCCCGCTCCGTTTTCCTTTGCTCCCGCTGCTTCCGTTTCCGCAAGCAATTCCCTTTCCGGCTTTGCTTTTCCCTTCGCGGCTTTCCTGTTCCTCTCGCTGGCAATCCATTGGTCAATTTCAGAAGGCCGGAACCGTAGCATCCGGTTGATTTTGAGGTAAGGAATTTTTTTTCGCAGGACGTACCGCTGTACGGTCTGTTCGGTTACCTGTAAAATCCTCATAATGTCTTTGACTGTCAGTAGCTCTTCCATGCCGCTCCCAAATAAACCTGGCTTAATCGTGTCATGGGGCGGAAGGAAAGAATCCTAGTAAAAGGTGCAAATTTCGGTATTTGCGAATCGAGTAGGAGACCGCCCATTAGTTGAGCGGCCGTCCTCTCACACCACCGTGCTTACCGTTCGGTACACGGCGGTTCAACAGGTTCCATGCAAAATCTCTAACCGCTTGGCTCGCTCTCTCAGTTCCTCATAGCGCTTGCGTATATTAGGAAATCCAAGCGTTTCAAAATAACGGTTGTTCATCGTCGTGGTCAGTATCCAGCTTCCGGCTATGCACCAGTAGCCTTTCCGGGTGTTCGCCCATTGCCATGCTTTATTCTGGGGCACGCCCAATGCAATCAGGTTCTCATATCGCGTCCGCACTCGTTTCCAGCGTTTCCAATAGAGTTGACGTATTCGTCTTCTTAACCATTCACTTATTCTTTGCAGGTATTCCTTCATATCCGCCAAGCTATAGTATCCTAACCAGCCGTTCATCAGCCTGATTATTTCTGTTAATATTTGCTCTATGGTTCCGCTTCGTTTCCGGCTCGTCATAGCCTTAAGCCGTTCTTTGAGCCGTTTAAGCGGTTTCTCGTGTACCCGTATCCCGATTTTCCCTTTCCACTCGTACAAGCTAAATCCCAGAAACTTAAGCTTTGTAGGGCTTCCGGTTGTGCTTTTCTTCCGGTTCACTTTTAATTTCAGCTTCCCTTCCAGATATTTTATGCACCCTTCCATTACCCGCTCAGCGGCTCTGGGGCTTTTGACATAGATGTTGCAGTCGTCAGCATACCTGACAAACTTATGGCCTCGCCCTTCCAGCATACGGTCAAACTTCGTCAGATATATGTTGCTTAATAACGGCGACAGGTTCCCGCCCTGCGGCGTCCCCTGTTCCGTCTGACTCACCAGCCCTTCGACCATCACGCCGCTCTTTATGAACTTACATATCAAGCCTATGGCTGCTTCGTCCTTTATTGCTTCCCTCACCATCTTTATCAATTGGTCATGGTTCACAGTGTCAAAATACTTTTCCAAGTCAAGGTCCACAACATACTTGTACAGGGCGAGCGCATATAAAAAGAAGTAAAGGGGAGAAAAGAAAAGGCCGATAAAAAGCGGAATTGGAGGGGAACATGGAAAAAGCATCCGTACCACCGCTCATGGGCTATTTTAAGGACATCAAAGACCAATGTCAACAAGTTAAGGATATAGGGCAGGGCAACAGCACTTACTCTCCGAAAAGGACTTTTTGTAAGAAATCGGGGTTAAGGCTGGCTCTAAACATTTTCCGTTTAATACTTACCCGTTTAC
>Ga0268262_10007186_pt1 | contig 10473 bp, 7 predicted proteins | sample TergutNc150P3_FD_190354 | JGI IMG/M metagenome (GOLD analysis project Ga0268262, IMG submission 190354) | Nasutitermes corniger P3 segment gut microbial community from laboratory colony in Florida, USA - Nc150 P3 (SPAdes) (version 2) | ecosystem: Host-associated > Arthropoda: Insects > Digestive...
GTGAAGGAGATGACAGCCTTCAAAACCTCGCCGCCGCGTTAGACGACATACGCAAGGCGGCCGGAGATCTTGACCGGCCCGGTCTTGAGCTTTGCGGCATGGAAGGCGTATTCAGGTTTTCCCCTTCCGGAAATGATGGGGCTGAATCGGCGCTTTTTCCTGTGTTGCTCGCTCTCAGGAAAAAACTGCTTGCCTTTACCGCGATGGCGCGCGAAATTATTAAACTGCTTCCCCAAAAAGACGATGATGGGGACCCTTCGGTAAGCGGGGCTTCATCCGTATGGGAACTGAACGCCGTGTTGCGGCGCTTTGAGGGCATAGCGGGGATTTGCTCCGCCTTTATGGATTACCGGGAAAGGCCCGGCGAGGTGATGTGGATTGAACGCCGGGGCTCGGGCGGCGGCAGGACTGCCGATGTCTGGCCGGTTTTTACCCAAAGCCCGGTAGACCTTGCCGAAAGCCTCAAGGAAAGCCTTTTTCTGCCAAACAAAACAGTGGTATGCGTTTCTGCGACATTGGCCGTGAGCAATAATTTTAACTATTGGGCAATGCGCTGCGGCGCGGCCTATGTCGCAGACCGGCCTCTTTTTACCGGATGCTTCCCGTCGCCTTTCCCCTATTCCAGCGCCGTGCTGCTTGCCGCGCCCGATGACTCCCCATTGCCCGATGAGCCGGATTACCATGCCTTTGTTGACAGATCGGTCGGCCGGCTCGCGTCAGTCGCGGGAGGTTCCGCCCTGATCCTGTTTACCTCGTACCAGTCCCTGCAAAGCGCATGGCTTGCTTCCCAGCCTGAATTGACGGCATTGGGCATACGTTGCCTTAAACAGGGCGACGACGACCGTTCCCGGCTTTTGCAAACGTTCCTTAACGATACCCAATCGGTGCTGTTTGCCACGGATTCGTTTTGGGAAGGGGTAGACGCGCCGGGCGACACCCTGCGGCTGGTGATACTCTGCCGCCTGCCGTTCAGGACTCCCAGCGACCCTGTTTTCGAAGCCCGGCGTGAAGCGGTGGAAAAAAACGGGGGCAATCCCTTTATGGATCTTTCTCTGCCGGAGGCGGTGATGAAATTCAAGCAGGGTTTCGGCAGGCTGATGCGCCGTTCCAGCGATCGCGGCGTTGTCGCGGTACTGGACGGGCGAATCCTGAAAAAACGTTACGGCGCTTTTTTCCTTCAGTCCCTTCCGGAAACCCGTACCAGTTTCGGCAGTTTTGACGGAATACTGAAAGATACGGAAAATTTCCTTTGTTCCTGATAAGGGGAGAGGTCTGTTGTTCGTAATCCAAGATTGTTCGTAACGCTTACGAATGAAAATACTGGACCCGAGCCAAGAATTCCACATTTACACCCTTTTCAAAAAACAGAAGATATATTATTATATTAGTCAAAAATAGAGAATAACCCGGAATAACACTCCAGGTTACAGGAGGTTCCCCGTGAGGATGACCACAAAAGGACGCTATGCGCTGCGCGCTACAATTGCCCTGGCAAAATTGTATGAAAAAAGCAAAATGGTCTCCATCAACACCCTTTCCGAAGAAGAGGATATCTCTTCCCTGTTTCTGGAACAGATATTTTTCAGGCTGAGAAAAGCAGGGATAGTCAAATCGATACGGGGGCCGGGTGGCGGTTTTTTGTTTAACCGCCCGCTTGATTCCATCAATATAAAGGAAGTGCTTGACGCGGCAGGGGAGGAATTGACAGTGCTGCCCTGTGACAGGCAGTCGGGCGAATGTGACCGGGTAAGCGATTGTATTGCCCATAAAGTTATTATTTCGGTGACAAATAAGGTTAACGAGTATTTGGAAAGCATAACATTGCAGATGTTGCTGGAAAACCCGGAATGGCAGACAATGGGCCGCTAAAGTAATTCGGAATTGCCCCCATAATACTGTTTCAGAGCATACATTTCTGTATCACATTAATTTTGTACAAACACCGCCAGGCTTTCAATATGGGACGTTTGCGGATAAAAATCGTAGAAACGCAGTTCTTTCAGCTTATAATTTCCCGCTATCAGTATCCTGCTGTCCCTTGCCAGCGTCGCCGGATCGCATGAGACGTAGGCAAGCACAGGAGGGCCTTCCTTTGCAAGCCGTAGAGCCAGGCTTTGGTTTAAACCATGTCTGGGCGGGTCGGCGGTTATAAAGCCAAACCTGAGCGGGTTATTGCGCATAATCCAGTCTTCGCCGCGCTGGGCAAAAAAATTCCCACGCTCCGGCGCGGCGAAATTCTCGCGGGCAAGGGCGATGGCGGCTTTATTTTCCTCTACCAAATCGGACCTGGGGAAAAGCTTTCCCAAAAAAGCGGCAAATGTGCCTACGCCGCAGAACAGGTCTGCCATGGGCATAGAGTGATCCGCTTCCCCGGCGGCAGCAAGTAAATCCGCGATCATTTTTTCAAGCATCGCGCCGTTGCTCTGGAAAAACAGCGAGGCGTCAAGCGCCAGCTCCCGGTCAAGGATTCGCGTTTTCCCTCTGCCGCAGACCCCCTCGCTTAAAAACAAACCGCCCCGGGCGTATACGGTGAAGCGGTCTTTTCCCAAAGGCGTTAGATGTTTTTTCTTTTCTTCTTCACGTAACAGCCTCCTGATTCCGGGATCGGCGACAGGGCAGTCAGGAACCGGAACAAGGTCCGCGCTTTTTTCGGATTTTAGTCCCCAAAGGACGCCCGGGTTCTTTTGGCTGCGGTCCCTCATCGCGTGGAATTGCATCCGGTTACGGTATTCCCAGGGTTCTGAATGGATAATTACCGGCTCCGGCGGCGTAAAACCGCCGATTCTGACAAAGGCGTCCTTTAATATGGCGGTCTTTGCGGCAAGCTGGGCTTTGTAACTGAGGTGCTGCAGATTACAGCCGCCGCAGATTCCATAGATTCCGCACTCAGGCCGGACGCGGTCTGTTGAGGCGTCCAGTATCTCCAGAAGCTGCGCATCCGCCCAGGAGCGGTGATCTTTGGTAATACGGCAGACCAGTCTCTCGCCGGGGATGCCGCCCTTTATGAAAACGGGTTTACCTTCAATACGCGCAAGTCCCGCCCCGCCCGCGGCAATACTCTCTATCCTGACTTCATGCAATTCCACATTATTTGGCCAGTAGCCGGTTCAGCCGTTTCACAAAGTCCGCGGGGTCTTTCAGCTTGACGCCTTCCACCAGCAGCGCCTGATCCAGCAGCACTGACGCGGTGTCGGCGATGCGCTCCTCGTCGTCTGTGTTCTTGAGTCCGGCGACAATGGGGTGATCCCCGTTGAGTTCCAGAATCGGCTTTACGTCCGGCATTGATGACTGGCCCATCGCCTTGAGCATTTGCGCCATCTGCATGCTGGGGTCGTTCTCGTCGGCGACAATGCAGGAGGGGGAGTCGTGCAGGCGGCGGGAGAGCTTTACGTCCTTCACCCTGTCGCCAAGGGCTTTTTTGACCTTTTCTATGACCGGTTTGGCTTCCTTCTCGGCGGCCTTGTCCTTTTTTTCGCCCAGTTCCTCGTCAGCGCCGGCGCGGTTTACCGCTTTCAGTTCCCAGGTCTGGGTTTCGGGCTTGCCGTCGGTTCCGGGCGTTTCCCTGCGGTAACTGTGCAGGGTGGGGATTACGATGTCGTCTATGTCGTCGTCCATGATGAGGACTTCTATCTCTTTCGCGCGGTAGGCTTCCAGAAGGGGGGAGGAACGCAGGGTTTTCTCGTCGCCGCCTGTGATGTAGTAGATATGCTTCTGATCGCTTTTCATGCGCGAGACGTAATCGGCGAAGCTGGTCCAGCCGGGCTTGCCATCGGAGCCCTCCACGGCGGTGCTTTTGAAGCGTACAAGTTCCATGAGCGCCTCGCGGTTGGCGAAATCCTGGTACAGGCCTTCCTTGAGCGGGCGGTTAAATTCGCCGACAAAGGTTTCCCACTTCTCCCTGGCTTCGTCCCCGCCGGACGCGGCGTTATCCGCCATTTGTTTGAATTCGGCAAGGAGTTTTTTTACCGAGGCGTTCTTTATATTGATCAGCACCTTGTTCTGCTGGAGTATCTCGCGGCTTACGTTAAGGGGCAGGTCTTCGGAATCGATAACGCCCCGGACAAAGCGCAGCCACACGGGCATCAGCTCCTTGTCGTCGTCGGTGATGAACACCCGCTTGACATAGAGTTTTACCCCGGGTTTGTAATCGACATTGTACAGGTCAAAGGGGGCTTTTTTTGGTATGTAAAACAGGGTCGAATACTCAAGCGAGCCTTCGGCTTTTGTGTGGACGTAGTGCAGGGGCGGCTCGCTGTCGTGTCCGGTCTGTTTGTAGAATTCGTTGTAGTCTTCTTCTTTAAGTTCTGTTTTCGCCCTGCGCCAAAGCGCGGTTCCTGAATTGATCCGGTCGGTCTTGGTCTTGCTGCCCTTTTCCTTGCCTTTGTCGTCCCATTCCTTTTCGTCGTAGGTCAGGTAAATCGGGAAGGCAACGTGGTTGGAATAACGCTTGATTATATCTTCGATAGACCAGCGGTTGGCGTATTCAAGCCCTTCTTCGGTAAGGCGCAGGATAACCGTCGTGCCCTGGCAGGCCCTGGCCTCGCTTTCGCCCGCGCTTTCAATCTCGAAGCTGTCCTTGCCGTCGCTGGACCATTTCCAGGTTTTGTCTTCGGCGGCTTTGCGGCTGATTACCTCAATTTTGTCGGCGGCCATAAAGGCCGAGTAAAAGCCTACTCCGAACTGGCCGATGAGGTTGGAATCCTTTTTCGCGTCACCGGCGAGTTTTTCCAGAAAGGTCCTGGTTCCGGAACGGGCTATAGTCCCCAGGGATTCGACAAGGTCCGCGTCGTTCATGCCTATCCCGTTGTCGGAAATGATGAGGGTTTTTTCCTCTTTGTTGAAGGAAATGTCGATTCTGGGGTCAAAACTGATTGATTTATACGCCTCGTCCGCTACGGTGAGGTATTTGAGTTTGTCGAGCGCGTCGCTGGCGTTGGAAACCAGTTCCCTCAGGAAGATTTCCCGGTTGGAATAGAGGGAATGGATGATAAGGTGCAGCAGACGGCTGACTTCTGTCTGAAATTGGTGCTGTGCCATATGGCCTCCTTATGTGCGGGTTTAGCCTTATAATAGCAAAATCGGCTAGGATATGTCAAATATCATGAGGCTCTTATCTGACACTAATGATTAAATGAAAAGTATTTATACGCTTATTGCCCCGCAATTGACAGGTTTCAATCGAAGGCATACACTAATGATACATGAACTCTCATTTTATCGACACTGAATATATAGAAAATCTGCTTAAAGAAGCGAAGAACGCGGATGACGGAGATGTCAGCCGTTCGCTGGACAAGGCAGAGCGTTTTGAAGGGCTTAACCACCGCGAGATTGCGGCGCTTCTTGTTAACGACAACCCCGATCACCTCAAGCGGGTTTTCGATATTGCCGGAAAAATCAAACGGCGTATCTACGGCAGCCGAATCGTAATGTTCGCGCCGTTATACGTCAGTGATTTTTGCGTGAACCGCTGCGCCTATTGCGCTTTTAACACGGGTCATGATTTTTGCCGCTCAAAGTTAACGATGGACGAACTGCGGGAAGAAGTAAAGATACTCGAAAGAATGGGCCACAAGCGGCTGGCGCTTGAAGCCGGCGAATCACAGGCGGAATGCCCCATAGAATATATCATCGAGTGCATAAAAACCATTTACGCGATGAAATTTGAAAACGGCGAGATCCGCCGCGTCAACGTGAATATCGCCGCGACGACAACGGAAAATTACCGCAAGCTCAAGGAAACGGGGATAGGAACCTATATTCTTTTCCAGGAAACCTACAACGAACCGGCCTATGACCGCCTCCACCTTGCCGGTCCCAAAAAGGACTTTAACTGGCACCTGACGGCATTTGACCGCGCGCAGGAGGCGGGGATTGACGACGTGGGCGGCGGCGTTCTTTTCGGCCTCGCCGACCCTTATTTTGACGTTCTGGGGCTGATGATCCACAACGAGCACCTGGAAGAAAAATTCAACGTGGGTTTTCACACCATTTCCGTCCCCCGCCTATGCCCCGCGGAAGGGATGAACATTAAGGATTTTCCCCACCTTGTGGACGACGAGACCTTTGCCAAAATTGTCGCCGTTATACGCATAGCGGTTCCTTTTACCGGGATGATCCTCTCTACCAGGGAAAGCCATGAAATGCGCAAGAAGCTGCTTGAACTGGGCATATCGCAGATAAGCGCCGGTTCCAGCACCGAGGTTGGGGGTTATGCGAAACGCGAACGCAAGATGGCGGTAACCCCGCAATTCCATGTCAACGACGACCGCAGCGCAATTTCTATTATTTCGGAACTGATTGAAGACGGTTACATACCCAGCTTCTGCACCGCCTGTTACCGCAGCGGCAGAACCGGGGACAGATTTATGTCATTGGCGAAATCCGGGCAGATCGGCAACGTGTGCCTTCCCAACGCGCTTATGACCCTCAGCGAGTATTCAATGGATTACGGGGATGACGCCTTCAGGGAAAAAGCGGCCGCCGTTATAAGCGGCGAAATCCCGCACATAGCCAACGAGCAGGTCCGCAAACGGACAACTGAAAATATTGAAAGAATCCGCTCCGGCGGCGGCCGGGACTTCTATATCTAAATAATAAATAACAGGTAATAGCTAATAAAGTTAAGAGTCTTCTCTTCCTTTATTATTTATTACCTGTTATCTGTTTAGCCTTTGCCACTCCGCAAGGCGGCGTTCAAGGGGATTTAAATCGGTGTTGTCCGGCTGCCTGGCGCGGTCGTGGAGATAGGGGAGGACGACCCGTTCCTTCAACGCCATCCAGTTGCTGGGAAGTATGTTGGGCGGGGAAAGGAAATCCTGCGGGGGCATGTGCCTTATCAGGTCGGGGTAGAACAGGGGAAAGACCTGCTCCGTAACCGGACGCATGGCGGAAAAGCCTCCGGCAATGCCGAAGGAAGTTTCCTGCATCCGCTGTTGGGCGCTTTTTTCCAGCAGGCCGCGCTGTGTCTCAGGATTGAAAAACCAGCGGAGGAAGGCGTCGGCGGCTTCCGGAGACCTGCCTTTTTTTACCAATCCAAGATAAACCGACATTTCGTTAAGGGGGATTGTGTTTCTCTCCGCAAGCCAGCGGAAATCAAGATGGTTGCGCTGATCCTCGGCAAGGGTAAAAAAATCGTCGCTGTCCATATAAGCGAAGAGTATTCTGCCTGAAAGCGCCAGCTTTGCCGGGGGATTGTAGTAGTATTTGAAGGTAAAATCGTCAACGGCCTGAATACTCGAATTCGTTTCTTTGACCCATTCAAAGATAAAGTCCATCGCCCGCTCAAGCGCCAGGGTATCCCACGCCAACGGTTCCGCCTCTCTGAATGAGGCGTTGAGCAATGTCGACGCGACAAACAGGAAATTGTCATCCCATACCGGGGAAAAACCCATCCGCGTGTAAATGCCCTTGGTTTCGGCGTTATAGCTTTTACTGAGTTTTTTTATTTCATTAAAATCTATTGTAAAAGGATTGGAAAGGCGGTCACCCCTGTCCATGGCAATAATTACCATGGGGGCGTTAAATGACACGGGCAGCAAATATTGTTTGCCGTCAATGTTCCCCATGGAAAGAAGCCGGGAATAAAAAGACTCTTTTTCAAGGCTCTTGCCCTTGAAATAACCGTTGAGCGGCCTGAAATACACCCGTGTCGAGGCGCTTTTTAGCCAGCTTCCCGCCACAATGTCAGGCGCTTCGCGTTTTGAACCGGTTTTATCGAAGAGACGGGTTTTCTTCCCGGAAAAAACATCCGCGAGTTTCAGGGCGGGATAATCGTAATAGCGCGTTTCTACTTTATATTGATCCTGTGCCGAGTTGAAATATTCGCCATAGAACGCGAATTCGGGCCTGTCTGACCAAAGTATCGCGATATTGTCATTGCCGCATGAAAGGCAGCTTAAAACCATCCATGCAAGCGTCATTAATAAAATGGCTCGGCGCATCAGATTTATCCTAATTTGTTCCCTCATAGCTTGTCAATCGTCCGATAGAATTGTATATTATATAAAAACGGGGGAAGTTGTGGATCTGATTAACGATGAGTCCGTCATACGTTTGGTTAAGCAGCTTGTTGACCATTACCGGACCAATATATCAAACCGTTTTATCAGGCCGGTACTGTTGCAGATCCCGTTTGACGATATATTATGGGGCCAGATTGAATCACTGACAGAAAGATTCGACCAGCTTGGCTACCAGGGTTATCATATTGACGATCTTTACCGTCAGATTGCCGCGTTGGGCCAATTTGTCTACGCGGTCCGCCGGGAAGTCGCCCCGACTCTCAAATACAGGATTGGAAATAATTACTCGGACAAGATGGACAAGGTATTGCGGGACATGGCAATAAGCAACTTTTCGTCTAACTTGCAGGTTTTTGCCGAGCTGATATACGAGCTGTATAACAAGCTTGTTGAGATTGATACGGAGGCGGCGAAAGGCAAACGCCCTGTTTACAAGCAAATTTCGGAACTGGACGATATTGAGGAAAAACTCCTGAATACAAGTAACAATTAACAAATAATAAATAACAAAGTAAGAGCATATCAAGCGGAACGTGTTGGCAATACGAAATGCTTGCTAACAATAACTTTGTTATTTGTTACCTGTTATTTGTTATTTGTTTTGTTATCTTTTCTCCAGTTTAGTCGCCGTATCGTAAATTTGCCCGTATACCGCGGCGATTTTTTCCTCGTCTATGCTGGAAAAAGCCACGCGCAGGCAGTGTTTGCCGAGGGAGACAACTCCGATGCCGTGTTTTTGCAGGAGTTCCTGCCGTATGGCCTCCGCGTCCGTCTTGCAGTGAAAGCTCATAAAATAACCGGAATTAAAAGGAAAAGGCTGCAATACCGGATGGTTCGGGTTCGCGTTCAAGAAATCCTTTACCAGATTGTAACGGCGCTTCAGCATATCCCGGTAGGCTTGTTTTTCGCCGGGCGTGCGGGAATCTTCCATAACTTTGAGCATAAGGTACTGGGCGCTTGTATTGGAACAGGATACCGAAGATCGGATAGCCCCCATCAATTTTTTTACCAGCGCGTCATAATGGGTCTGGCTTAAACCTTTGGAGCCGAATGTGAGGAAGCCCATGCGAAGCCCCCATACGTAATCTTCTTTAGTGGGGCCGTCGAGTTTGATTGCCAGCACCCGGTCGTGGAGGTTCGCGAATTTAGCGAACAGCGATTCCTTTGAGATGTCATCCTCATAGAACAAGCCGAAGTAAGCGTCGTCGCAGATCACCAGCACGTCCGCCCCTTCATCGGCGGTTTCCCCAAGGAGGCGCACCAGCGCGTCCGCTTCTTCGGTCGTGGCGGAATAGCCGGAAGGGTTGTTGGGAAAATTGAATATGATCCGCACTACGCCGTTTTTTGCCTCTTTCCTGACCGCCGCGCTTATCGCTTCCATGTCGAGGCCGCGTCCAGTGCCGAGAAACTGGACGGGGACAATATGCGACTGCCGGCGTGTTTCAAAAATAAGGCTGTAGTTATCCCAGCAAGGCTCGCTGGCAATCAGGCTTGAACCTTTGCCTATGAACAGATCCGCGGTGCATGAAAGCCCGGCTGTCAGCCCGGCTATTACGGCGGGCAGGGAGATTTTTGCCGGATCCAGCGAGGGGTTTTTCCGGATCATCTGATCCTTCCAGGCTGTTCTCGCCTTTTCAATCCCGGCTGTCGGGGCGTAGGCGACGGCTTCTTCAGGGGTAAAGGCCGGCATGTTGTCGGCGATTGCCGAAAGGATCAGGGGCTTGCCGTTTTTGTAGGCCATGCCGATGGTTCCGTTTGCCATTGACGCGGATTTTTTCGCCTCCGCCGCCTGCGCTATAATGCCCTTGGGAAAATAAAGCCGCCGTCCCAGATTGGAAAAAAGCCTTCCCGCAATGGTTTCCTCAAGAATTTCGTTTAGTTCGATTGCTAAAGGATTCATAATAAAATAATATTTGCATGAACGCGGGGGCTGTGTCAATATACATTAAAATAACAAATAACAGGTAACAAATAACAAAGGAAGAGCGGAGTCAGCAAACTGATCCGTCGCCGAGAAGATGAGCGGGCGGACACAGGGTTCTTACTTTGTTACCTGTTATTTGTTACCTGTTATTTTATAATTTCACCAGCCGGTACGCCTTGCTGCCAAGGCCGATCTTCTCGGCGTGTTCAATTGTAAGAAGCCCATTCCTGGATTCAATACGCGTTATAAGGTCCTTGCTGTCTTTTGCGGCGTACACAAGGTCTACGCAGGCCTTGTCAAGGGCTACGGGGTCAAGGGAGGCGAGTATGCCGATGTCCGCCATGGTCGGTTTGGCAGGACTGCCCACGCAGTCGCAGTCAACGGACAGGTTGTTCATTACGTTGATATAGAGGATTTTTCCCTTGTACCGGTCGGCGACCGATTTTGCCGCTTCCGCCATTGATTCCAGAAACGCGTTCTGGTCATTGCTTCTCCAGCCAGTGCTTTTGGAGGTCCCGGCCGAGT
>Ga0268262_10007187_pt1 | contig 10471 bp, 9 predicted proteins | sample TergutNc150P3_FD_190354 | JGI IMG/M metagenome (GOLD analysis project Ga0268262, IMG submission 190354) | Nasutitermes corniger P3 segment gut microbial community from laboratory colony in Florida, USA - Nc150 P3 (SPAdes) (version 2) | ecosystem: Host-associated > Arthropoda: Insects > Digestive...
AAGGTCGTGCAGCTATGAAAGGCAAGGAATTCATCATTCAAAGCAATATCAACCCAGAAGAGGCAGCTACACAGCTGAGCCGCTTGCAAGAGCTTCCACCTCCAGCCTTCACGCACCCTAAATCAAAGGCCATAGCCTAGCACAATGAAAAAAGCCACGCTTGAAACAATTTTAGACAGGGCGTGTTTTTTTGGGTTGCGAGGTTTTGAACGCGCAGACCTAGCTCAAATTCTGCCTGAAATGCAAGGCGATAAAAAAGGACTTTTGATAGAACCCCTGAACAACGCGCTTTTTGAGCAAAATGCCTTTGGAGATGTTAATTCCATTCCAAATTTCAGCGAAAAAAACGGATGGCAAATAATTTTGGGCGACCCGCATTTTGAATGCAATGGGGAAAAAATTATCAACTGCTATGCTAATATAAGCGCATTAAAAAGAAAATTCGCAAGGATTGCCGTGCTACTGCCACAGGATAAAAAATCAAACACAGAGAAAATTTTGACAGGCATTGAAAATTCTTGCCTCACTGTTTTTAGCAAAAATGATTTGCAAGAAGCAAAAATAGACGATTTGCTGAAGCTCAAAATTGCACAAATCAATATTCCAAAAACGCCTCTGTTTTTGGCTGCAAAATACGCTTGGATTTTTACCATATTGCTTTGCGTTTTGCCGTTTTTAATAGCCAGCCAGCCAGATGAGCAGGTTAGCAATTTGAGGAGCATCGCAAGCGAAGTCCAAAAATATTCAGAAAAAGGCGATATAGTTCATGTTCTTAAAGAAGGAGAATCATTAACGCAAATAGCTAGGTTTGCCATTGGCAAATACAATTCGCTTGTTAGTACAGAGGCTATGGTCAAAGAATATTTGCAAGACAACGAATTATCTTTGGATAGCAAATTTAAAGCAGGCGATACTTTGCGCTTAAAACTACCAACCTTCAATAACCCGCAAAATAAAACAATGCAAGGGGCGTGGAATTTTTTTACTGGACTATTAAACGATAGCCTTGCATATATCACAGAACTATACAATCCACAACAATCCGCAACTATGAGGCGCCACGATGGAATAGATGTTGCAGGGCGCAAAGGAACGCGAATTTTGGCACCTTTTAGCGGAACGGCCTGGACAATGGAAGATGAGCGCGGCGGTTTGATGATTGCAATAGCTAGAGAAAACGATTTGCTTGTTTTTATGCACTGCGAACAACGGTTTTACCTGAACGGACAGTCGGTTATGGAAGGAGACCCTATAGCTTCTGTGGGTAGCTCTGGGCACACAACGGGACCTCACGTACACGTAACCGCTGGGAAAATAGCGAAGAACGGCGAGCGAAATATCAGCGGATTAAGATATAATGCTTTAAATCCATTTATATGGTTCAAGGAGATGTGAATATGCGAAAAAAAGTTTTTGTGTTTATGGGTGGACCAAGTTCAGAGCATTCGGTTTCTTTGGTTAGCGGAGCGGGAATAGTTCGTGCTTTGGATGCGCATAAATACGATGTGCATCCGGTGCTAATCGCACAAAACGGAGAATGGACCTGGGGCTGCAAAGCACTAACTCCTTATCAAGTTCAGAATTTTAGCGTGAATTTTTTTGCAGGCGCAGAAAATGATATGCAAAAAAAAATGCGCCCTTCTCTAGAAGAGTTAAAACCTGTGGATATTGCCTTGCTCGCTTTGCACGGTCGCTTTGGCGAAGACGGTCACATTCAAGCGATGCTGGAATACGCGGGAATCCCATACACAGGCAGCGGTTTGCTTTCTAGCGCTCTTGCTATGGACAAAATAAAGAGCAAGGAAATTTACAAAGCAAATGATATTCCAACAGCGAATTTCAGAGTTTGGCAGAGTGAAAATTTTTCAAAAGAACTAATAGAAGAAGCGTTTAAAAACTTGGGTTCGCCTCTTGTGATAAAAGACCCGCTTGGCGGTTCTTCGCTTGGCATGGGTTTTGCAAAAAATGTTGATGAGGCAGGCGAGCTATGCGAAAAACTTTTTGAACACTCAAGCAGGCTTTTGGCGGAGCAATTTATAGCGGGCCAAGAAGCGAGCTGCGGTTATATTGAAGGTTGCAAGCCGCTTCCGCCAACAGAAATAAGAATGACAACAAGGGAGTATTTTGATTTTGAAGCAAAGTACAATGGCGAAGTTATAGAGATTACCCCTGCGGAATTTTCAGAAGATTTAATAAAAGAAATTCAAAACATCGCTCGCAAGGCTCATTATGCCCTTGATTGCGAAATCTATAGCCGCACAGATGTTCGCATAGATAAAAGCGGAAAGGTTTTTGTGCTGGAAACAAACACGCTCCCAGGCATGACCCCTACCTCTTTTTTGCCAGCGCAGGCAAAGCACATAGGGCTGGATTATTCCACTTTGGTAGAAACATTGCTGGAAAAAAGCCTCACAAAATCAACAGGGCGGTAAGTGATTTTAGCTTGGCGCAGACCCTCGTGCCCTAAATCTTGCTCTCTGTTTATGCAGATTATGCTTTTGGAAATGCTTTTTGCAAATTCCTGATTTATGTACTGATAAATGCCTTTGTAGCTCTCTATCGCTTTTTCAAAATGCACCGCAAAACTTTTTTCGTTAGCAAGAGTTTCGCCTTGGCAATAGGCAACTGGTTTTCCATCCACATAAAAAACAAAACCGACAAAACCTAGTTCGGAGTGCAAATTCAAAGCCTCTTTTGCAGAAGCGTAATCGCTGTGCTCCTCTTTGCTTTTTTCCCATTCATCTAAAACCTGCAAAGCATCTTTTATAGTTTCACTGTCAATGAGTTTTTGTTCCACATTTTCCAGAGAATAGGTTTTTATAAAGGCATTTACCAAATTTCTCTTTTTTTGAAAATTTTTTCCGGGGAGTTCTGCCAAGTCTGTTCGCAAATACAAATATTCAAAATTATCCCTATCCTCAACTAAAGCAACGGGACTGTGCAAAGCCTGCCCCTCAGAAATATTTTTCCAGTAATCATATTTTTTTAGCAACTCGTCTAAAATTTCCTTTGACGGAACATCTCCAATTATTGAAAAAAATGTTTTGCTTTTATCTGTGCCCGCAACAATCAAACTGTTGTTCAGCAAAGATACATTAAATCCGTATTTACTGCGAAACAGGTAAAGATTTGCAAAAGTCAATGCGGAAATATCGCTTTTTGATTCCAAAACTTTTTTTTGAATTTCCTCCTGCAAGCCTAAACTAACAGGAGCGAAATCGGGATACGTTGGCAAGGTCATTCTTCAGCAGGAGCGGGTCCGGCAGGTATAAAACCATCATTCAAAACAGCACCTTGACCGCCGGTATTCAAAGCTTCTTTTAAAACCGAACTCTGAACGCCAGAATCTTGTTTTGTTGCCATAACGCTCAACGTTAGCACAACCGCAAACAAAGCGAGTGCAACGTAGCGAGTGAGCTTTTGAATGAATGTGGCAGCACCTGCCGTTGAAAAGGCAGATTGAGCTGTCATTCCACCTAGGCCGGCTAAACCGCCCATTTTATCGTTCTGAACAAGAACGAGCAATATAAGCAGCACGCATAAAGCAACGTGCGCAACAATCAAAACCCAAAAAAAAGCACCCATTATTTTTTCTCCGCTGCACTAATTATAGAAAAAAACGAATCGGCTTTCAAGGCTGCGCCGCCAATTAAGCCGCCATCTATGTCTTTTTGAGCCAAAAGGCCGTCTGCATTGTCCGGTTTCATGCTTCCGCCATATTGAATACGAATATCCTCGGCTACAGACTCGCCATATAATTTTGCAACCAAAGAGCGAACATACTTCTGAGCCTCCTGTGCCTGCTCGTCTGTTGCCACCACGCCGGTGCCTATAGCCCAAACGGGTTCATAAGCGATAACGGTCTTTAGAGCATCTTCTTTGGAAATATCTTTATATGCGCCATTAACCTGCGTTGTTAAAACAGTTTCCAGTTTGCCGCCATTGCGCTGTTCCAGAGTTTCACCAATGCAAATAATGGGCTTTAAGCCTGCGCTCAAAGTTTTCTTGACTTTTTTATTAACGGTTTCGTCTGTTTCGTGAAAATACTGCCTTTGCTCGGAATGCCCTATGATGACATATTCCGCTCCAATTTCCTTTACCATATCAATGGAAACTTTGCCTGTGTAGGCTCCTTGGTTTTCCCAGTGAATGTCTTGAACGGCGAGTTTCACATTGCTGCCCTTTATCACATCTGCCACTTTTGCAGCGGCTAAATATGTGGGTGCAATAACCACTTCGGTTTTTGAAATGCCCTTGGATTTTTCAACAATTTCTTTTGCAAGAGCCACGCTCTCAGCAACAGTTTTGTTCATTTTCCAGTTTCCGGCTATTATGTAAGAACGCATATTTTTTCTCCTGTGTTTAATGCTAAATCTTATTTTCCAAACGAACTAAATCATCAACAACTTTGCGCAAATTTGCGCTCAAATCATTCAAACTCTTCATAGAATCTTTTGCATCTACCATAGTATGCTCAATAGCGGAGTGAGCTTCTTCCACTCTCTTTAACTTCAAAGAAAATTCGTCCATTCTAAATATCGCTTGCTTGGCGTGCTCATTCATTGTATCTGTGGAATTAACAATTTCTTCCAAATTGCGATATGCTTCGTTTATATCACCAGACATATATTTCACGTTTGAGTTTATGTATTGCGAATTGGAATTTATTTCCGTTATGCGGGTTGCCACGCCACCGATGGAGTTATTCAAATCCAGAGTATCTGAATATATTTTTTCCGAGAGTTTTTTGCGTTCTGCTATAATTTGCGCAAACGAAGAAATTTGTTCGCCATGCAAATTTGTAAATAACACTTGAATAGAAGATATTTTGTTGAATAATTCATCTACCGTATCGCATATCTCTTTTGTATGAGAAGCAGAATCTTTTGTCAGAGTTAAATATTTGCGAACATCGCCTATATGCACGGCTATAGTATGAAGCTCGTTCAGCAAATCTTCAGAAAATTTATCTATCGCATTTATTTTGCCAAGTTCTTTGTCTGTTGAAAGACCAATATCATTCACAGCCTGAGTCACCGATATAACGCTGTTTTGCATATAATGCGATTTTTCATTGAGTTCTTTCATTGATTCGCTCATCTGCAAAATGGAATTCTTTATATCTGTTGTATTTTCGGCAATGTGTGAGGTCAATTTTTTTAGTCCATCCAAATTGATGTATATTTCTTCTATGCCAACCGCCATACCGCTCACATTGTCTATAACATCTTCGGAATAAACAGACATTTCCACAGTGCGCTGGCCAACCAATTTGGCATCGTAATCCACAATATCTAGCATATCGGTGCACGAACCGCTTAAATCAGAAACCTTGTCTGCGCTAATACGCACATTATCAATAAAAGAACCAACATTGCGAATCAAGGCGTTAATATCTGCAGCAAGAGTTTTAAGTTCTTCTTGCGAATTCAAATCCATATTGAAATCACCAAAGCGAATGCCCTCTCTTGCCAATTTATGCAAATAGTCAGACAAATTATTCAGTGGAACAACAAATGAATTCATTTGCCTAAAAATCATAAACAAGCCCACTAAAAAGGAAACAAGCATTATGCCAAACAAGTTTCCTATAAGTTTCAAGCGACTATCTTTGAATTTTTTTGTGAAAAATTCTGCCACCCTATTTATTTTATCTGAATAGCTACCGGTTGCCACAACCCAGTCCCAGTCTTCAATATAAATGCTTTTTGCAAGACCCTCTACAGGAGGGGAACTTGCACCCGGCTTAAAATATTTGAATTTTGTTGAAGAAAAATCTTTGCTAACGGCTTTGTCAATCATTTCCTTTGCAAATTTTTTGCCATTTACATCTGCCACTTCAAGTACATTTTTGCCAGGCTGCGCAACATTGCCCAGAGAATCCATAAACAAAACAGCATTTCCAGTTTTTGAATTTAAAATAAAGTAAAAACCGCTGTATTTTTTGTCGGTATTGCGGTAAAATTCGTAATTGCTACGCCACCAATGAATTTCCTTTAGCGAATTTGCCACCTTGTTCTTATAAAATTCTGTGCTATCCGGCTCTCTGCGGGATAAAATAACATAAGGATGTACTATGGCATAGGCAATGTTGAGCCACGAATCCATAGTCTCGTCGCTATCTGTTTGCAATATTTCGTTAAAATTCTCTACGCTTTTTGAGTCGGAATCCTTAATTATTGAATAAACCAATAACCCATTTATCAAGGCAAAGAGCAACAGCACCGCCAACATAGACAAAATCATTCTTTGCGAAAAATTCACAGTGGGAATAATATAGAAAGTTTTTGGCTTTTCGCTCATTGAGCGAAGCCGAAATGAGCGAAATTTCAAAAAAATGCACGATTTTGCAAACACTTGTTTGCAAAATTCACTTTTTTGGACTTTTTTTCCCGTTTTTTACGTCTAATAGGTAACGAAGAAAAAAAGGAGGTTCAAAATGACCGAAGTCAAAACAAATCGCAACCACAAGGATAGCGTTTTCACAAGGCTGTTCAGCGAAAAAAGCAACCTATTGGAGCTATACGGCGCAATTAGCGGTAAAAGCTACCCAGAAAGCACAAAGATAGAGATAGTTACTCTCTCTGATGTGCTTTATATGAATCAAATCAATGATATAGCCTTTGTGATGGAAGACAGGCTTATAGTGCTCATTGAGCACCAATCTTCGATTAACAACAATATGCCGCTGAGGATGCTTCAGTATTTGTCGGCAGAATACGACATTTTAGTTAGCAGGAAAAACCTTTACAAGCAGAAAAGGGTAATGATACCTGCCCCCGAATTTATTGTTCTGTACAACGGCGATAAAAAATTCCCAGATTACAAGGAGCTTAAATTATCCGATTCCTACAAGTTTAAAACCCCAGACTTATATTTGGAGCTTGTGGTAAGGATTTACAACATAAATAAGGGTCATAATGCAGAAATGGCAGGCAAAAGCTCGGTTTTGAGTGGTTATGAGGAATTCATAGCGCAGATAAAAGAGAATTTGAAATCTATGAAACTTCGCGATGCCATTAAATTGGCGGTGAAGACTTGCATTAGCAAAAATATTTTAGTATCTTTTCTTGAGAGGCATAGTTCGGAGGTTTTAAATATGTTGATAAGAGGTGAATGGAATATTGAAGAAGCTATTGCGGTTAGGTGTGAGGAGGCTAGGGAAGACGAAAGGGAAGAAGCAGCTAAATCTATGCTCAAAGAGGGGCTTGATATTATGCTCATAGAACGAATAACCAAGTTGTCTCAGAAAGAAATTTTGACTTTGAGGTAAAGGGTAGCCATAGGAGCCCCGCCTTTCGGTAGGGACTTTGTAAAATGCCCATTGCTGAGGCATTGGAATAACTATTTCGGTTTGTAATAAGTTCCTGGTGATAAACCAGTCATACCGGTACCCTTTGGATCAGTAATAGTTAATACGTTACCGGAAATGGTATAATACGCTGGTTCATTATAGATAGTGATAGTATTGGCAGTTGCGGTATAAGTAGCTTCCAACGGATCACCTATCGCATAAACAAGTAGTTTTCCGTTTGATTGAAACCAATAACTATAATATTCTGGAAGTTCATCCGCCAATTCTTGATTAGCGTACCATTTGCCAATCAACGGTCCGTTATAGCCGCTACCGCCACCACTGCCACCAGACCCATTGTCATCGCCTGACGAGCAAGAAATTGTGAATACAATGGCTATGGAAATAGCCAACCTGAGAATAGACATAGTCTTATTCATAGTGAACTCCTTTGTTGAATGTTGAAGGGGAAACTAACTAAATAGGGGGGGGGGGGGGGGGGGGGGGGCAAAAGAGAGGAGGTGTGTCATATTAAAACGGCAACCTCACAGCCAATGCGAGCAAGGCAATAACCGCCATTCCAAGACCTGCGTTTAACAAAACCGAGGTTTTGTCGCGTTTTTTTGCCTCAATGCGGCCGTGGCTCCATATAAAATAAATTATGCGCAAATAATAAGTTGCAGAAATAACGGCTAAAACAAAAGCCGCTATAGCTATGCCCCAGACTACCGGAGTTTCAAAAGAAGCATTCACAAGAGCAGCAAAAATTCTGAACTTAGCCAAAAAACCTGCCGCAACAGGCAAACCTGCAAGCGAAGCCAAACTTATGCTGATGCAAGCCCCTAAAAATGGATTTTTGCGAGCCGAACCGTGCAAATCTTCCAAATTGTCGTAGCTAGAGGGCATAAGCGCAGAAATTCCCGCAAGCGCACTCGCCGAACCTATTGCATAAGTGAGCAAAAAGTAATAGGAAGAATTTAAATCCAAAACATCTGATTTTGCAAAATACGAATAACAAAAACCGAGCAGAATAAAGCCAGCATTTGCAACCGCACTAAACGCCAAAATGCGCCTAGCAGAAATTTGAACAAGACCTGTGATTGTGCCAACAACAATAGAAGCCACGCCAAGGCACAAAAACAAAATCGCCTCACGTGCAACAATGATATAAGCTGTGCTGTCGAACAAGCCAAGCCATATAGCTCCAAGCCCAAGGAATGCGCCTATTTTCACAACCGCTGCCATATATCCTGTGACAGATGCAATAGCACCGGTATAGGCATCTGCAACCCAAAAATGCAATGGGAATGCGCCAACCTTAAATAATAATCCAAAGGTGAGCATAAAAATCGCAGCTTGGAAAATAACCTCTCGCCCTTCCAAAACACTGCTGCCAATTAAAGTGGTTCCAGTTGCACCATAAAACAATGCAATTCCGTATAAAAACACCGCACTCAAAGCCGCACCGCTGATAAAATATTTAAACGCAGCCTCATTGCTCTCCTTTGAATTGCGGTTCATAGCGATAAGCGAGTAAATGGGGAACGAGGCAAGCTCCATTCCCAAAAACAAAGGCATTAAATCTTTGGATAAAACCATAAGCATAATGCCAACCGAAGACAGCATAATGAGAGAATAAGCCTCGCCGCACAGAACATCTCTGTTTTTCAAAGTGTTTTGCAGAGCAGCCGTTCCAACCACTGTGCACAAAATAATCGCATAGAGAAAAATCTCTTTCACGTGATTCAGCGAAAATAAATTCCAAGGGTCTTCAAGTTGCACACCGGAAATAAGCCTCACAAAAACAGCAGATACAGCTAAAAACAGAATATTAATACAAGGCAAAACCTGGTGTTTTCCATCTTTGTTCAAAAAGGTTTCTGCTATAAGCGCAAATACAGAACCAACGCAAAGTACAATGAGAGGTAAAAGAATTTTCAAATGGTAAAAAGAAGTTTCAGTTATCATCGCCGGCTTCCTCCAAAGTGTCGTTTGCAAAACCTTCAAAAAACTCTCCCTCTTCAACCCCCTGATCTTCTTGCTCAATTAAAATAATATTCGCACTGTCCTGAGGAGGACCAAAAGAATTCAATATCGAAGCAGGGTGAAGTCCAAAATAAAGTATAAAGACTATTATTGGAATTGCCGCCGCGCCTTCTGAAAAAGAAAGAGAAATGCCTGCCCGCCTTGAATTTTCTGGAATAGGCCCAAACAGCACGTTTTTAATAAGCCTTAGCATATATGCGGCAGAGCATATAATTCCAACTCCGCCGATAAGAGCAAAAAATGGAAAACTAGAATAGAAAAAACCTTGCAAAATCAAAAATTCTCCCACAAAACCGATGGTGCTGGGAACCGAAATTGCCGCAATGCCAATAAAGCCAAAAATCGCCGCATAAATGGGATTTGTGGAAACAAAAGCACCATATTGTTTTATGTTTGTGCTGCCAGTCCATTTTTGCACTATGCCGCTCAAAAAGAAAAGCCCGCCCGCAGTTAAACCGTGCCCCACAAGCATAACGGCAACTCCAGCATTCACAACATCGTTAAAGCAAAACAAGCCCGCTACCGCAAGGCTCAAATGCGACATAGAGCTGAATGCCAAAAGTTTTTTCACATTTGTTTGCCTTAAGGCGAGAATTGCGCTATATAACATGGAGAGAAGCGCAAGGGCTATAAAATAAATATCGTAACTTGAGGTTTGCAATGTGTTTCCAAAAATCTGAATTATCCAAACTGCAAAACCAAAAACACCAACCTTTGCCATAGCCCCCGAAAGAACTGCCGAAAGCGGATATGGTGCTTCCGAATAGGTTATACCCTGCCAGCTGTGAAAGGGGAAAATAGGAGTTTTAACAGCAAATGCGAGCGAGAATGCCAAGAGCAAGGAGAGTTGAGTGGAAATTGGCAATACCCTCAAAGTCTCTGTTAAAATGCTGATATTATCGCTGCCGGCTTTGAGCATCAAATACCACGCGCCAAACAACAAAGGCACAGAACCTATCAAAGTGTAAAGGGTAAATACAACAACAGCACGCCGCCTTTTTAAACCTCCGTGCAAAGCCATTAGAATTGCCGCAGGCAAAACCATAGCCTCAAAGAAAAACAAAAACTGCACTATATTTTGAGCGGATAAAAATGCCCCTATTATTGTACCTTCCAGTACAAGCAAGCCTA
>Ga0268262_10007188_pt1 | contig 10471 bp, 7 predicted proteins | sample TergutNc150P3_FD_190354 | JGI IMG/M metagenome (GOLD analysis project Ga0268262, IMG submission 190354) | Nasutitermes corniger P3 segment gut microbial community from laboratory colony in Florida, USA - Nc150 P3 (SPAdes) (version 2) | ecosystem: Host-associated > Arthropoda: Insects > Digestive...
GCCTTCGCCGTTATTGCATAAAACTCTTATTACGATACGGTTCTTTCCTTTTTTAACCAATCCCTTGGATACATATTTTCGCGGCGGATAACGGTATCCCGTGTTTCCTATTTGAACGCCGTTAATGAAAACAGTATCTGAATCTACTATAGTACCGAGCCATACTTTAACTTCTTGGGCGGCGAAATCTTCTCCCGCTTCAAAATCTTTGGCGAGCCATAACGCTCCGCAAAATTTTTCAAGACCTTTGCCTGTAAAGTTGCCGGGCAGGGTAATGTCGTCCCATGAAGAAATATCAGTTACTTGATTTTTCCAATCTTTGGCAAGCCCGATATCTTCGTGCGCTAAATTTTTTTCCCATTCCGCGATAGCGGCCGCCGATTTACTCGTAACCTCTTCTCGTTTTTTTGCGTCGGCGTATTGAGCGCCAAGCGCTATTTTCTGCGGAAATTCCGAAAGAGCGTCTCGGCTCATCCATGATTCAATCGGAGTGCCGCCCCACGCATTATTTATTAATCCGATAGGGATGCGGTATTTTTCGTACATATTTTTTGCGAAGAACCAAGGGGTTGCGGTAATAGTTGAAAGCGTCTCTTTGGACGGTTTTACCCAACTGCCGCCTGAAATTTCTTCGCGCGGAGAAGAAAAATCCCACTCTTGAGGAGCTTTGAAATGCCGTATAATAGGAAACTCTTTTAATTCCCATTCCTCGCCGAAATTATCGCGAAGGCGATCCATCATCATTTCCATATTGCTCTGTCCCGAACAGAGCCAAATGTCGCCTGAATAAATGTCTTTTATCGTAACGGATTCATCATCGCTTTTTATTTGCATTTCAAAAGGACCGCCTGTCGCAACAGGATCAAGCGTTACGAGCCATTTGCCGTCAGCGGATTTTGCTTCATAAGTTTTTCCCAAAAAATTGACAGTTATTTTTTTTCTGCTCCAAATGGGAAAATTGCTATCACGCTGTAAAACCATACCGTCGCTGAAAAAAGACGCCATTAATAAATCTTTCATAGTAAACCCCTGTAATCCGCAAAAAGTATATCTGCGTAATTGCCTGTATTTTCTCCGTTGCCCGAGGCGAATATTCCCGCCAATGAGCCGACAAAACCGCCTGCGTATTCCGTGCTGAGTATACGAGCGTCCATATTGTCTTTTAAGCATTTAAGAGAATCTTTGTCTTTTCCGTAAAGAAAAGAGATTTTCATATCTTTATTGACGGCGGCTAAAACAAGCGGCGCTGCGTCCTTAGGACATTCAACAGAAGCGATATTTTCATCTTCTTTGCCTGCCGCTTTTATCAGACGGAGCATACAGTTTCCGTTAGGTGAAAGATATTTTTCCAAACGATACTGATAATCCTCGCTTTGCAGAATTATCAATCCTGCCGCCTCATTTTCTTTTTTGGGAGTAAATTCAATTAAAACGCTGAACGACCAATCTTTGTGCCTGATCCTTCTTCCGGTGAAAGCGGGATGTTCTTTTCCTCGCATTGTCGCCGCCGTTGTAAAAAGACGCAGAGAGTCTTTTCGCTCTGTCAAACTGAATGCGGCGTTTTTTCCGTCAACAGGCATTCGCAGAGTCAGCCAATGGAGCGGAAGCGAGTCTGTGTTAAAATAATCGCAGGAATCAAGCGGATCGCTGTTTTTGTTATCCGCAATATCTTTCTGCGGCGCTCCTTCTTCGATAAGACCGGAAGCAGTTGCGATAAACGGCCATTCGTTTTCCCAGATAATCGGAACGATAAAAGTTTCTCTCCCTAGCGGACATACGCCGTCAAACTGACGGGACGCAAGTAAAACCATCCACCAGTTTCCGTTAGTATCATCAACCAAATCGGCGTGTCCCACGTTAATAATTTTCGCCCTCTTTCCAAGATGCCTGTGAGTGACAACAGGATTGCTCCTTTTGCCCTCCCACGGTCCCTGTATTTCTTTCGCCCTCGCTATACAAACAGCGTGATCAAGACCCGTTCCGCCCTCGGCGTGCAGCAAATAATACCAACCGCCGATTTTATAGATGTGCGGTCCTTCAGGCCAAATCGCTCCTCGAAGAGCGCCGCGCCACAAGCCGATACTTTTGCCCGTTAGCGGATTTTTTCCGCAGGCAAGTTTCTCCGTATCAATTTCATGAATAAAAATTTCATAGTTGCCCGAATACGCTTCGCCTTCGGGAGCAGGGTGAGTGCCGATGTACCAAACTTTGCCGTTGTCGTCAAAGAAAATCGAAGGATCGATACCGTCCGCTTCTTTAAGCCAGATTGGGTCTGACCATGGTCCCTTTGGGTCTTTCGCTGTAATTATAAAATTGCCGCCTGTGTTTATCAGCGTGCAAAGAATGTAAAAAACACCTTTGTTCTCACGGATTGTCGGAGCGAACAGCCCCTGCGAAATATCATGTCCGTCAAAACACAACTGCCCGGGTCGGTCTATCGCGCTGCCTATCTGTTTCCAATTTATTAAATCTTTGCTGTGAAAAATCGGAATGCCGGGGAAATAGGCAAAAGTCGAATTGACAAGATAAAAATCGTTTCCAACTCGGCAAATTGAGGGGTCGGGATAAAAGCCGCTTAATATCGGGTTACTGTATTTTTCCATGTATTGATTTTATCATTATTTAATGTAAAATTAAATAGCCCTATGAAGGAGAGTATATGACAAATGTTCCGTTTTCACGAGGTTTTAATTTTTCCAAATGGTTTGAAGCCCGTACTTTTAATGATATCGATTTTAACAAGTTCAGTGAGCAGGATTTTATCGACGTAAAAAGTTTGGGCGCTGACGTTATCCGTCTGCCTGTCGCTTTTCACAATTTTTTTGTCGATGAAAAAAAGCATACTCTTAATCCCGAATTATTAAAATATCTTGACACCGTGGCGGATTGGGCGCAGAAACATCAAATCTATCTTATTATTGATAATCATTCGTTTCATCCTGTTAATCCGACGGACGACAATATCGATAAAATACTTATTCCCGTGTGGGAACAGATTGCCCGTCATTTCAAGAACCGTGATAAATATGTGCTGTACGAAGTTTTAAATGAGCCTCACGGAATAACAGATAAACGCTGGGGTGAAATCCAAAAAAAGACGGTAAAGGCGATACGGAAGATCGATAAAGATCGTCCGATTATCGTAGGCGGAACAAATTACAATTCTATCGCCAAATTATTTCAAATTCCTGAATACACCGAGAAAAATTTAATTTACACTTTTCATTTTTATGATCCGCATATTTTTACGCATCAGGGGGCGACATGGAATAAACCGTCGCTTGATCCGCTGTCAAATCTTTCGTTTCCCGCTCCTGAAAATTTTAATCCGCAAATCCATGAAACTTTTAAGGGTACATGGGTGGAAGAATCCTTAAAACATTACGAGCATGATTCAAAATATTCTGTATTGAGCGAAACGCTTGAAAAGGCGGTGTCTTTTTCCAAAGAAAGAAACGCTCCCGTATTCTGCGGCGAGTTCGGCGTATTTATGAAACAAAGCCCTAAGGAAGACCGTGTTAAATGGTATAAGTTTATCCGTGAAGAATTTGAAAAGAAAAACATCCCGTGGATATGTTGGGATTATTTCGGCGGTTTTGGGGTATTTAAGACCCAGTTTAGGGGGGCTTTTCCGGCGGATTTGGATACCGAAGTTGTTCAAGTTTTGGGGTTTAAGGTATAAAAGCATTATCAAAATATATTGACATTTAAGCGGATGTATGATATATTTTTGCCTGTAAACTGAAACATTTTTTTAGAGGGGTGAAAAGATGATAATAGATGTGCAAAAAGAAATAAACAAATACAAAGGTAAGGGCAGGGACGAGCTTGAAAAGGTCATTCAAGAGTACAAAAACCAGGCTATACAGCACGCTAAAGATTTTAGCTTGGCAGGGCAGTACAACATGGTGGCGCAAAAACTTAGGGAAATTTGCGACAAGCTTCCGGCTCCGACTTTTAAGCATATAGCCCATAATAAGCCGAACGCTCCTATTAAGACAGCGAATTTTTCCAACGAAGATGACGCCAAGATAAACGACGCGTGGAAACAAAGAGTGGGCGGAAAAAAATAACGATATAAATCGTTAAAATAGTTATAATGTTAAATATTATCGGCGCGGCCGGACCATTCTATTGCTTTTTGTCTTAGTTCCTGTATGCTGTTACATTGCAATTTAATTTTAATATGCTCCTTGTGCGTATCAATTGTCTTTGTGCTTAAATTTAACCGTTCAGCGATTTCGATAGTTCCCAACCCCTTGGCAAGGAATGAAAAAATCTGTAATTCGCGATTAGAAAGTAATTGAATTGAAGTAATCCAGTCTTTAACGCCAAGCTTGGATTTTTCCGTCATTGCCTGAAGTATTCTATCCCTTTCGTTTTCGCTTAAATATACCTTGTTATCCAAAACAGTATTTATTGCGGCCATTATGGTATCCGCGGATTCTGTCTTTAAAACATATCCTTTGGCTCCAAGACGAAGAACTCTTTCAGCGTAAAAACGCTCATCTTGTATGGATATTGTCAGTATCGTAATTTCAGGATTTATCATTTTTAATTTAGGGATTAATTCCAAACCGGTTTCTTTGCCAAGATTTATTTCCATAATGATTAAATTCGGTTTTTCTTTTTCAGCTGTTTTTAACGCGTCGGCGCAATTTTCCGCGATCCCGATAATATCAAACTTTTGCGTTTTTTCAATAAGAGATGAAAGTCCCAAGCAAAAAAGCGGACAATTATCAATAATAAGAACTTTTATATATCCTGTCTTTGCCATTATTTTACCTTTCCGTAAAAAGTTGTTATGGACATGGGGGCAAGAATTACTTCCGTGTTGTTACGTGATGACTGTTGTTTACCTATATTTTTAAGTTTTTCTTTTTCCGATGTACGCCATATTTCAAGCTGATCAAATTCCGCCCCCTCTAAATCCAAAGGAACAGAAAAATGAGTAATTGTTTCGTTAATTATTACTATCGCTATTTCTTTTGTATTTGGGTTTTTATACGCGCTTGAATAAATACCGCCCCTTGGGGATGTGTCGCAGTCAATTCTTTGCCAACCCGGGCGGATAAACCGCGAATATTGTCCCATAGCGTAAAGCCGCTGAGAGGTAATTATTTCGTCATCGTCAATTTTTATTAGAGCGCCCGGAAAATCGGCGGTATTGCCGCTTGTCCACAGCCACCAGTAAAGAAAGGCGTTTGTTTGCGCGAGCGCCATGTCCCAATGGATCATTCTGGCGTAAAAAAGAGCGTTATGAATTCCGGGACCGGTTGGAAGGGCGGAACCTGAGCCCGATACTTCCGTCTGCCAGAATCGCTTGCCGGACGCGGTAATTCCCGGAAATTCCATTGAGCCCGCTCTTGAAGATGAATCGCTTGTTCCGTTGTACTGATGCAGAGCGATATGCGTAATTATTTTTTCCGATTCAGGATTATCGAGAGACGGTTTTATCATATCGTTAAAATTGATATTAAAATTTTCAAATTCAGGCATCATAATATTAATGCCGCCGCTGCCGGCGATAACGCCCTTCATGGGAAAACGCTTGGATATTGTTATAATGAAGTCGCGTAAATCCGTCCCGTTCCAGTAAGTTGTTTCCCAAGCGGCATTCCAATTCGGTTCATTTTGTACGGAAAGTATGGAAAGGGGAGCGCCCATTTTTGATTCAAAATTTGACACATAATCGGCAAGAAGATCGGCGTAATCTTCATACTTGTCGCGCCGTAATCTTCCCCACCTGTCCGGCAATGACCAATTCATTGCATAATTAGTTCTTGCGTTGACGCCTGTAATGTCTTCTTTCCATCGCGTAACGCGGTTGTTCGGCGCTGTCCAAGGCGTACTCATTATTGTTAATTTTTCCGGTCCGTTGGAGCCGAGAGCTTTTATCTGCTCAATAAGGTTTCTTGTTCCCGATAAATCCCAGCTGTTCCAATTTAAATTAAATGTTTTTGTACCGTTCGGGTTTACGGTATAATCGTAAGTATTATCGTTTTTTCTTACGACAAAACCGTCGTTAACGCTTGGGTCGGTATCGCCTTCCAATCGCTCGCGGAAAGGAATGCGGTTGCGAAGAATTGTAAACCCCATTCCATCGGTTCTGGAAAAAAGAATTTTGACAAGTCTTCTCGCCGTTTCGGAATCGCGGGGAAGCCTTGTCCATGCGTTTGATCCGCCGAACCCGTCTATCGTCTGACGGCCTTCGTTGTATTTTATATTGATAGTTCTGTTTAGTTTCTCAACGCTTGCCGTTCCGCAGGCATATAACGCAAGTATCAAAACGGCAAGAATTGCTAAAAGTAAATATTTTTTCATAAACGTAAAGTTTTCTTTGGATCTACAACCGCCCAAAACGCCTGTTTAGGGTTAAGTCCGCCGTCCCAAAGACAAGGATTCCCCTTTGATTTCCAGCTGTATTCATCTTCCATACCCCACATTGTTACGCGCGATATGCAGTCTTTGTTTTCCTTAAAAACATTAAAAAGCTCGGCGTAAGTTATCGCCTGAGTACGCTGCTGTACCTCAGTTGTTTCGGTATTTTTTCCTGTTCCGGAACCACCGCTTCCTACGCTTGTTATTTCAACATCAAGTTCGCTGATCGCGATTTTAATTCCAATTTCTTTAAACTTTTGTATAGAGGTTCGCACATTGACGGCTGAAGTTGATGTCCCGTAATGCGCCTGCATGCCTATTCCGTCAATAAGATTGCGGCTATTACCTTCGGCTTTGTATTTGTCATTGATGTCTTTAATCATATTAACCGTTACCTGAACTTTTCTTTGGTTGTCCAGATTATAGTCGTTAAAGTAAAGCTGAATGTCGGGATCCGCCGCTCTTGCCGTTCTAAACGCAAGCTCGACATAATCCGCGCCCAACGCTTTAAACCATGCCGAATCTTCGCGAAGCTGAGTTTTCCAGCTTAAATCCTGATCCCCGGGATTTATTCTTTCTCTTATAGCTTCATTAACGACATCCCAAGAAATTACTTTTCCTTTGTAATGCGCCAAAACAGTGTTTATATAATTTACCATGTTTTCTTTAACTTGCGCGGCTGTTCCTGTTGTTATCCACGCCGGCGTTTGTTTGTGCCATACAAGAGTATGCCCGTGAACGGTTATTCCGTGTTTTAATACTCCGTCTACCATGTAGTCGGCGGGTCCGAAATTGTATTGACCGCCTTTTTCACGAGGAGCAAGGTTATCGGGTTTCATTTGGTTTTCGGCTGTTACCGTGTTAAAGTGCGTTGTAAGAAGCTCAAAATATTCAGCAGTCATGTATCTGCCGTTGATGATATTTCCTATGGGAAAATAATCCTTGTAAACGTCTTTAAGCGGCGGCAAATTTGCCTGTTTTTTTGAGGCTCCGCCCGGTGATGATCCGCAATTTGAAAAACCGCAAAGAAGAAAAACAAATAATAAAACCGTAATTAATTTATTCTTCATTATAATATCTCCTTAAATAAAACTGTTTTAATAAGATAGCATAAAATACCCGATTTAGCAATGACAGATTTTAATGACTTTTTAATCAAAAAATGATAAAATATCCGTATATTGGAGATAATCTTGAAGGATAATTACGCGGTTCTTTTTAACAATGACTGGAAATTCATGCTAGGGGACGCTAAAAATGCCCATGAGGAAAATTTTAACGACCTTACATGGAAAAGAATTGACTTGCCGCATGATTGGGTTATTTCACAACCCTTTAACCGAGGGGAGGATGGCGGCTGGACGCCCCAGAATATGCAGGGTTTTTTCGCATGGGAAGGAGTCTGTTGGTATCGCAAAGAATTTACATTGAAGGATATTGAGGGGAAAGCCGTTTATCTTTACTTTGGCGGCGCATACCGTAACAGTACGATTTATATAAACGGAAAAGAAGCGGGCAAACGAGCGTCCGGCTATTCAAGTTTTGAAATTGATATTACAAGCTTTGTAAAAGAGGGAGTAAATCTTGCCGCCGTAAGACTGGATAACGGCTGTGAAGCGCCCGACAGGTGGTATTCGGGCAGCGGTCTTTTCAGAAATGTCTTTTTAAAGATTGTTCCCGTTACGCACATTAAAACATGGGGCGTTCATATAGAAGCTGAATTGTCAGCTAACAAAAAATCCGCCGAAGTTACCGTAACCGCAACAGTTGCAAGCCGTGATAAAAAAGGCGGCGTAGTTGTTTGTATGCGTTTGCTTGCTCCCGACGGAAAATGCGCGGCGGAGAATTCAAGTATGCTTGTTTTTGAGGGGTATGAAGAAGTCATAGTAAAACAAAATTTGCGTATTCAAAACCCTGAGTTGTGGTCTGCGGAAAAACCGAACTTGTACAAAGCTGTTGTACACTTGGAAAAAAACGGTAAAGCAGGGGAGAGTATAGAGACCGTATTCGGCGTCCGTTCCGTAAAAATAGCGTATAACAAGGGAATGACAGTCAACGGAGAGAAAGTAAAACTGAAAGGCGTTTGCTTGCACCATGATTGCGGCATAACAGGCTCCGCTTACTATGACGCTGTTTGGCGGCGCAGATTAAATGTTTTAAAAAGTATAGGCTGTAACGCCGTAAGAACAAGCCACAATCCGCCCGCGGAAGAGTTTTTGGATTTATGCGATGAAATGGGTTTTTATGTAATAGACGAATGTTTTGACAAATGGAAAAGCGGATATTACGCAGATCATTTTGACGCTGACGCAGAGCGAGACCTTACCGATTTTATTCTGCGCGACAGAAACCATCCGTCTGTAATTATGTGGAGCGTAGGCAACGAAGTGGAAAATCAGGGCGCAGACAGCATGCTTGAAATACAAAAAAAATTAACCGCTATTGTCCGCAGTCTTGATACTCGTCCCGTAACCTGCGCCCTTGCCCCTCACGCCAATCCGCGCAGTCTTGTGAATGCTCCGCCGCAGGAACTTGTCAGCTTGACAAAAAAACTTGCGAAGGACGTTGACATATTGGGTCTTAATTACCATGAGCCGTTATACGAACATTATACAAAGTCGATCAATAAGCCCATTGTAGGCACTGAATGTTATGAATATTATTCAAGCGTAGGCACTAATTTTGAAGATGTTTGCGATAAAAACCCTTGGCAGTTTGTGCTTGAGAATGACAATGTAATCGGTCAATTTATATGGGCTGGAATTGATTATCTTGGAGAAAGCCCGTACCCGTTGAAAGGCTGGACAGGATCAATTTTAGATATTTGCGGCTTTATGAAACCAAACGCTTTTTTCCGCAAAAGCATCTGGACGAGTGAACCGTTTATCTATCTTGCGTTTTATGATCAATATAAAAAACCCGACTATTCGCGGGGACGCTGGTCGTTTCCTCAGCTTACTTCGCACTTAAACCACGGGCATTTTTCTCGCCGTACCGTAAAAACGGCAGTTTTTACAACCTGCGATGAGGCGGAATTGTGGATTAACGGCAAAAAAATGGGGCGTAGAAAGAAAATCGATTTTAAGAACGGAATTATAGAGTGGACAATTGAATATGTTTTGGGTAATATTGAGGTGAAGGGAATAAACAACGGCAAAGAAGTTTGCTCCTATATTTTAAAGACGGCGGAACAGGCGAAAAGGATAAAACTTATTTCCGATAACGCCGATTTGAAATCGGGCGAAATAGCCCATATCGAAGTAAATGTTACCGATAAAAACGGCATTCTTTGTCCGAATGAGGAATTGATTGAGTTTTCGCTGGAAGGCGATGCGGAATTTTTAGGATCATGTTCCGGCGATTTAACTCAAAATTCGGGTTTTACAAAAACAAAAGTTGTTACTTTTGAAGGAAGAGCGCTTGCGATGATAAAAGCAGGCGCTTCAAGCGGTAATGTAATGTTACACGCATATTCTGAAAACCTTGAAAAAGCGTCATTGCGCTTCAAGGTAAAGTGAGTTGAAAATGGAAATGACAATGCGTTGGTTCGGCCCCGGTTTTGATCCCGTAACTTTGGACAAGATACGGCAGGTTCCCGCCGTTACGGGAGTTATTACTACCCTGTACGGAGTTCCGCCGGGAGAGGAATGGAAAAAAGAGGATCTTCTTGCGCTTAAAAAAGAAGTTGAAGATAACGGTTTGCGTATTTCCGGAATAGAAAGCGTTAATATTCATGACTCGATTAAAACCGCAAGCCCTGAACGAGACAAATATATCGAGAAATATATCAACACGTTGAAGGTAGTTTCTCAAGCAGGTATAAATCTTGTCTGTTATAACTTCATGGCAGTCTTTGATTGGACACGCTCCGATTTGGCAAAGCCGCGCCCCGACGGCGCGAATGTAATGGCGTATCAGCAAAAATTTATAGATGAAATTAATCCCGATACTATGTTTGATGTAATTAACGCAAAATCGCACGGTCATGTGCTTCCCGGCTGGGAACCCGAAAGAATGGCAAAGATTAAGGAGCTGTTTGAGCTTTACAGTACAGTTGACGATAAAACGTTATTTGCAAATTTGGAGTATT
>Ga0268262_10007190_pt1 | contig 10469 bp, 8 predicted proteins | sample TergutNc150P3_FD_190354 | JGI IMG/M metagenome (GOLD analysis project Ga0268262, IMG submission 190354) | Nasutitermes corniger P3 segment gut microbial community from laboratory colony in Florida, USA - Nc150 P3 (SPAdes) (version 2) | ecosystem: Host-associated > Arthropoda: Insects > Digestive...
CCGTGGCGGCCGGGAAAACGGTGCTTTTTGTAGGTACAAAAAAACAGGCGCAGCAGGCCGTTCAAAAAGAAGCCGAACGCTGCGGAATGTTCTTTGTAAACAGCCGCTGGCTTGGCGGTATGCTTACCAACTTCGTTACAATTAAAAAGTCGCTTCTGCGCCTTAAAAAGCTGGAAAAAATGGAAGTTGACGGAACATTCGAAAACCTTACTAAAAAGGAAATCGCGTCCCTCGGAAAAGAAAGAATCAAACTTCAAAAAAACTTGGGCGGCATCAAAGAATTAAAGGAACTGCCCGGCATTCTTTTCATCATCGACACGCGCAAGGAAGCAATAGCGGTAGCAGAAGCGCAGAGGCAGGGAATCCCAATCGTAGCGGTTGTGGACACCAACTGTAACCCGGACGGAATTGACTACCCAATACCGGGCAACGACGACGCGATCAGGGCGATTACCCTCTTTACCCAAATTATCGCTAACGCTGTCGTGGAAGCGGATAACGAAGTCGGGCTTAAGATAATCGAAACCCTGGGCGACGAAGAAGAAGACATGGAAGGTCTTTTAACCGACGCTTCCTTAAAAGAAGAAGACAAGGAAATCGACATAGAAAAATACACGACGGAAGAAGCGTACCTCGCGGCAAAAGCCGACGAACAGGTTCCCGAAGAAGTTGATGACAATCACATTCATGTCGATGTCGATAAAGTTTATAATGACGAATAACATAAGGAGAAATAAATGGCGGAAATCAGCGCAGCGGATGTAAAAAGGCTCCGGGAAAAAACCGGAGCGGGAATGATGGAATGTAAAAACGCCCTTGTAGACAACGGCGGCGATTTTGATAAAGCGGAAAAGTCTCTTAAAGAAAAGGGGCTTGCCGCCCTTGAAAAACGCTCAGGCAGGGCGACCAACGAAGGCAAAATTTTTATTAAGATAAAAGACGATGGATCTTCCGCGGTTATGGCGGAACTTTCCACCGAGACAGACTTTGTGGCGAGAAACCCTGACTTTATCAAATTAGGCGGCGAAATCGCGGGCAAAGCTTTGGAAAAAGGCATAAGCGCCCCCAACGATGAGTTAAACGGCATGGTAACGGAGCTTGCGACAAAAATCCGCGAGAACATGGGGCTTAAAAGGCTCTGCCTTATCAAAGCGTCTTCCAATGAATACCTTGCGCAGTACATTCACGGAGACGGAAACATCGGCATTGTCGTAAAATGCGAATCGGACAAGCCTGAGATTTTCAAAACAGAAGACGTAAAATCTTTTGTCTTCTCTCTCGCGCTTCACATAGCGGCGTTTAATCCGCTCGCCCTTGACAGAAGCAAAGTCGATCAGGGCTTCCTTAAAGAACAGGAAGGTATTTTCAGCAAGCAGATGGAACAGGACGAAAAACTTAAAGGCAAACCCGAGAACGTGCTTAAAGGAATATTACAGGGTAAGGTAAACAAATACCTTTCCGAAATCTGCCTTCTTGAGCAGGGTTATGTGAAAGACGAAAAACTTACGGTTGCCAAAGCCATCGAAGAATGCGCCAAAAAATCGGGCGCGAAGCTTTCGGTAAGCGATTTTGTTTATTACAAAGTCGGCACGGCGGAGTAAATATGCAAAGCGTCATTTCATCACACGAAGAAAAGATGAAAAAAACGGTGGCAAGCCTGAAAGAAGGGTTTGCATCTTTAAGAACAGGGCGCGCTTCCGCGGCGCTTTTTGACAGATTGCGGGTAGACTGTTACGGAGAAAAATCGCCATTGAACCAGGTGGCGAACATTTCAATACCGGAAGCCCGCCTTATCGTCATTCAGCCGTGGGATAAAAGCCTTATCGGAGAAATAGAAAAGGCTATCCGCTCTTCCGAGCTTTCGCTTAACCCGTCAAACGACGGCAAGGTAATACGCATCTCCGTCCCTCCCCTTACCGAGGAACGCAGGAAAGAACTTGTAAAGCTCGCGAAGAATCAGGCGGAACAATCAAGGGTTTCCGTACGCAACATTCGCAGAGACGGCAATGACGAGCTTAAAAAACTTCTTAAAGATTCCAAAATAACCGAAGATGAAGAATCCAAAGATACGGCGGAATTGCAGAAGTTGACGGATTCCTATATCGCTCAGGTTAATCAGGTTCTTGAAGAAAAAGAAAAAGAGATAATGGAAGTGTAATGCAGAAACCGGTTCATGTCGGTATCATTATGGACGGGAACGGCCGGTGGGCAAAACAGCGCGGCCTTGTCCGCACACAGGGGCATCTTGAAGGGTTAGCCGCCGCAAAGAGAATTGTAAAAGCGGCGTCGGAAATGGGCATAAAATATTTGACGCTTTACGCGTTTTCAACCGAGAATTGGAAACGTACTGCCGATGAGGTAGGATTTATCATGAGCCTTATAAAACAATATCTTCGCGCGGAATTCGACTTCAGCAAAAAAAACAAGATCCGGGTGCGCCACGCGGGGGACATATCGGCGCTGCCCAAAGATATTCAAAAAGAAATTACGGATTCAATAAGTGACACTGCCGGTTTTGAGGGGCTTCAGGTAGTACTTGCGATAAATTACGGAGGCAGGGACGAAATTACAAGGGCGTTCAAAAAATTTGCGGCATCCGGCAAAGACGCTTCAGAGTTACGCGAAGAAGATATTTGCGCATATCTTGATAATCCCGACATACCCGATCCCGATTTAATCATTCGAAGCGCGGGCGAATACCGCACGAGCAACTTTTTGCTTTGGGAAGGAGCGTATTCCGAGCTTTATATTTCAAAAAAATTCTGGCCCGACTGGGAAAAAGAAGATTTACAGGCCGCAATAGACGACTATATGGGGCGTGACAGGCGTTTCGGCAGCGCGGAATCAGGAGTGAAATAATGGGAAAAATAATTAAACGGCTATTGGTCTTTTTTATAGGGGTTCCCGCGTTTGTTTTCATTATTTATTACCTCCCGTACATGAGGAATCTTCCGTTTAATATTGTAGTAATAGTTTTTACCGTTTTGGGCGCCGTTGAATTTGCCGCGATACTTGAAAAAAAACAACTGCGCGTAACAAAAGCCGAGGCGGTTATTTTCGGTTCTCTTATGCCTGTCGCCTTTACATTAAACGTATGTTTTGATTTTCCGCAGTGGATAATTCCATTATTTATCATGGCCGGTGTAAGCTGGATAATACTGTCTTTGGCGTTTTCAAGTCATGAAAACATGGGAAATACGCTAAACCGCCTTGCAGGGTGTTTTTCAGTAATTATATACCCCGGTCTGTTTATGTCATGGCTTGTAAAAATGAGTATCTGGGAAATATCAGGCGCCATCCTTCTTTTTATGTTAATCTCTTTCAGCAACGATTCGGCGGCATGGCTTGCTGGTTCTCTTTTCGGCGCAAAAAACAAAGGGATATTTGCCGCAAGTCCCAATAAAAGCATAGCGGGTTACATAGGCGGATTAGCCGGCGCAGTAGGCACTGTCCTTCTTGCAGCCAATTTTACTCCCTCTGTTTTTAACGGAAATTTAAATATTACCAAAATAATTATTCTAGGCATCATTACCGCAATTTTCGGAAACATCGGGGATTTGGCGGAATCCGCGATAAAAAGAAGCGCCGATGTAAAGGATTCAGGCAATCTTATGCTGGGGCGCGGCGGAATTCTTGATTCAATAGATTCTATCGCCCTTGCCGCCCCCGTATATTTCCTTCTTTTCAATTTATTTTTTATTAACCTTCAATGAAAAAACGCGTTTCCGTGCTTGGCGCGACAGGTTCTATAGGAAAAAGCTCTCTCGATATAATTTCACGTAACAAAGATGAATTTGAGGTGGTCCTTCTTGCCTCCCATTCCAAGGGCGAAGAACTTGAAAAACTAAAAACTAATTGGCCGTCCGCCGTTTGCGTACTGTCAGGCATTGACGGCGGAAAAGAGAAACTTCTTGCCGCGATAAAAAACTCAGGCGCGGATATAACGATAAACGGCATATCGGGAGCGGGCGGCTTTGAACCGTCCCTTGCGGCGATAGAAGCGGGCTCTGATCTCGCCCTCGCCAACAAGGAAACGCTCGTCATGGCGGCTCCTCTTGTTTTCCGTCTCGCGAAAGAAAAAAACGTAAAAATAATACCTGTAGACTCGGAACATTCGGCAATCTTCAATTTGATACATGCTCATTCGGACGAGAAAGACACAGTAAGCGAAATTATTTTAACCGCGTCAGGCGGCCCTTTCAGAAAAATGAGTATTCAGGAATTAAAAAATGTTACCGCAAAGGACGCGCTCGCCCACCCTACCTGGAAAATGGGACCAAAGATAACGATTGATTCCGCATCAATGGCAAACAAGGGACTGGAAATTATCGAGGCGTGCGCTCTTTTTTGCATGCCTCAGAAAAAAGTCAATGTGGTAATACATCCGCAAAGTATCGTTCACTCCATGATAAAGCTCTGTAACGGCGCGATTTACGCCCAGCTTTCAAAACCCGATATGCGTAACCCAATCCACGACGCCCTCTTTTGGCCCAAGACGTCCCCCTTAAGCCTTGACGCGATAAATTTTGACTGCCTTACTCTTGAATTTGAAAAGCCGGATTTACAAAAATTCCCCATGTTAAACTTGGCACGCCTTAGCGCAGAAAAAGGCGGCCTTTACCCCTGTGCCTATAACGCGGCAAACGAGGAAGCAGTAGCGGCTTTTTTACAAAGCAAAATAGGTTTCCTTGATATACCGGCTATAACAAAAAATGTTTTGGAACAGGATTGGTCGGGCGGCTGTACCGAAAAGGAAGAAATCCTTAACGCGGACGAGACGGCGCGGGAAAAGGCTATTTTCTATATAAATAAAAATATATAATATATGAAGGAAGATATATGCTGTTAATAAAAATTGTTCTTGGCCTGATAGGGCTTGGAATTGTGGTTTTTGTCCACGAACTTGGGCATTTTTTAGCCGCTCGTTTGGTTAAAATTGATGTTGAGGCTTTTTCTATCGGATGGGGAAAACCTATCCTGAAAAAAAAGCTCGGAACTGTAGAATACAGGCTTGGAATGTTCCCTGTCGGCGGCTACTGCAAAATGAAAGGAGAAACCGATTATAATGAAACATGGGAAGAAAGAAATAAAGGCGTAATGCCGGAAAAAGGCTCTTATCTTGCGGCAAATCCCGCCGCGAGGATACTTGTCTGCTTTGCGGGCCCTTTCTTTAATTTATTATTCGCGGTTCTTTTGTTTTCTTTTCTTTGGGGCATCGGCTTTGAGGTGCAAACGCTTGGAAATAAAATCGTTCTTGCCTCGGAGATAACGCCGGGCGAGGTTTTCCCCGCCGATACAGCCGGTTTAAAGACAGGCGACAGAATTATGGAAATAGAAGGGCAAAAAATTTCTTACTTCCACGAGATACAGGAAAATATAGCCGTAAACCCAAACAAGCCGCTGACCGTAACTGTTGAAAGAGACGGGAATTTAATTCAACTTGAAGTTACTCCCACGCTTGAAAAATCAAGCGGAGCAGGAAGAATCGGAGTTTCTTTTTGGGCAGACCCTTTAATTGAAAGTATAAAAGACGGAAGCCCCGCCGAAAAAGCGGGCCTTTTACCCGGAGATATTGTTACATCAGCCAACGGACAGCCACTTCGCAATGGGTTTGATCTAAAGAAAGTGCTGGAACAAAAACCCGATACCCTTGTTCTAGAATATAATCGCAACGGTCTTAAGGGACAGGCCGTGATTAACGCCGAAGATTTTAATGAAGAAATAGGGTTTTCATGGGCGTTAATCAGTTACCGCACTCCAAGCCTGTCATTCCCCGAAGCTGTCGTAAAGGGAGCTAAAGAAAGCATAAAAACACTTACCCTTTCAATAAAAAGCTTAAGACTTCTATTTATGGGAATAGATCTTACACAAGCGGTTTCCGGCCCTGTTCGCATAACGTATATGATGGGAGATATGGCGGCAAAAGGCGGACCGCGTTCTTATGTCGAACTTTTAGCCCTTATTTCCATCGCATTGTGCATGATGAACCTTCTGCCCCTGCCGATTATTGACGGAGGTATGATTATTCTTTTCCTTGTGGAATTAATCCGAGGAAAGCCGGCGCACCCGAGGGCAATCTCCGTTTTTCAAACATGCGGTATAGTAATTATTTTTTGCCTGATGTTTTTTGCCATATTTGGCGATATAATGTTTTTTGTAAGGAGATAGAATTATGAAACATAATATTGCATGCCCTTGCGGCAAGAATATGTCTGTAGACATAGAAGATGAAATTAATCTTGATGTAAAACAGGATCAACTTGATAAAATATGCAACGGGACATTTATGAGCTTTGACTGTCCCGATTGCGGAAAAAAACATAAACCTGAATACAGCATCAATCTTGTTTGGAAATCCAAAAAAATAAACTTTGAAGTATTGCCGGAGTTGGATCGCGGTGAATTTTACAGGAGAAAAAAAGACAAATCAGGTTATGAAACAATTATCGGATACCCTGAGATGTCGGACAGAATAACAGTTTTAAAAGACGATTTGGAACCTGTTGTAATTGAAGCTTTAAAATCGTTTCTGCTGGCAAAAGCCGAGGAAGCCTATCCCGACAAAGAAATATTCGCATGGTATATAGGAAAGACTCCCAAAGGCATTGAATTTCATCTTGACGGCATAAAACAAGACGAAGTCGCGGTAATGATAGTGCCTTACGAAACTTATGAAAAGACTCTTGCTGACTATAAAAAACGCCCTAAAAACGAAATTTTTGCGTCTCTGCGTTGCCGCACATATCTTTCCGTTCAAAACCTGTACAGACCAGACGTCTTAAAATGAGAAAGATACTAGCGCTCTATTTATTTTTTGTTTCATCCGCGTTATTTTGTTTTGATATCTCAGGCGGTCACAGAGGAAAAGTTACTTCTCTTATTCACAACGGCGATACAGTTATAAGCGCTGGCGAAGACGGTTTTATTGTAATTTGGAGCGTAAGTCAAAGGGCCGCAATGGAAAAATTTCAACTTACAATAAACGGCATAAATACGATGATTAAGCACCCGTTAAAGGACGAGATATGTATTATTGAAGCAACCGACATGGGCGGCAACAGAATTTCCGCATGGAATTATAAAGTTAAAGAAAAACTTTTTTCCGTACAAACAAGCGAACCTGTGTCTTTTATTAATTATTCGGCAAGCGGAAATTATATAATATCCGCCGCTTCAGACGGCTCTCATTTTTCTTTGTTTGATTCCTCTAATGGCAGCGTTCTTTCGAATGTGAATATTCCGTCAGGCGTTGTAAAATTCGGAATTACCGGAAAAAACGAACAAAGCATTCTTCTGTATCAGGGCGAAAATGAAGATTTTGAAGGACAGATACTGTATTTGGATTTAAAGTCCCTTTCCGTTACAGGACGTTTCAAAGCGCCGTCAAACCTTTCCAATTTAGCGGTTTTCGGCAACAACCGTTTTCTTGCGGGGATTAATTCAGCCGGCTTGATTGTTACGGACGCGGCTTCAGGTGTTTTGCTTGACAATATCCCCAATATAGAAAAGAACGCTCTTTTATACCCTGTTAACGACGGATTTTTTTGTTTTAGCAGGCAAAACAATATTTTGTACAGATTCACGGTAGATCGCAAAGGAACATTGGTTACACAGCAAAAACTGTCCATAATACCGGGGAAAGAAGAAACTATCTGCGCATTCGCAATTAACGGAACCGCGGTATTCGCAAACGAGGACGGCAATCTTTTTATGGCTGGCATTACAACCGGACAGCAGAGCAGGCTTTTTCAGATGACACATAACTTTCAAACCAGAATAACGGATATTGCAGTAAATAACGCAAGTATCGCCTTTTTGACCGAAGACGGAGGTCTGTGTTTTCTTCCGCCTGATTTCAAGCTTATCAAAGATAACGATAAGTTATCTCAAGAAAAAAACCGCAATTTTACCCGAATAACGGCTATAAACCCCTTTTCAGGCAGAAATAAAAAACGGGCGGATCCGTATATCTTGTGGCAAAATGCAAATGCACAGATAATGCCGAAAATTATTTATTCCGATTTTCAAACAGATGAATTGTCCCTGCAATTCATGATAAACCGCAATCCTATACGTTCAATTTCTTCCGGAAACGACAATATACTTGTTCTTGATTCCGCAGGACGGGTTTCTGTTTATAATTTACTTAATTTTTCCGGAAAAGCGGCTTTTACATTTTCTTCTGTCGGAGCTATTGACGCGGTGTTTATAAATGACAACTATATATTGCTTTGCCGAAGCGCTGTAAACGGCAACAGTCCCTTTCTTTATATAAATTACAACACAGGAGAAACTGTTCCCGTATTGATTCAGGCGCAGGCGGGTATTTTATCCTTTACGGGAAATTCGGGTAAAATTTACGCCGCAGGGGTTATAAGGAACACAGACAGCGTAAAGACGGAAATTTACACGCTTTTCCTAAACAAATCTGCCGTTGAAAAATTGTTTGAATATCCCGGTGAGACCGCCATATCGATTGCTGAATCTTCAGGAATTACCGCAATAGCGGCCGGCGGCGAGGGAGCGAAAATATACGCGAAAAAAACTATAAATTTTGAGCGGACTCAAGGACTGCCCGTAAAGTTATTGGGATTAAAGGATTTTTTCCTGTCCCTTGACAGCGAAGGGAATATTTCGTGGCACGATACAGACGGAAAATTGCTTTCGGTTTTCAGAATTTACAAAGACAGATGGGTATTGGAAACCGGCGAGGAAACTATCGGCGGAGCGCTTGAGTAAAAAAAGAATTTAACACCCTGCGGCTTCCGCAGCAAGGTGTTTCTATCATTTTGGTATTAATTCTATGTTCTTTATTTCATAAACAAAGGCATTAGCGCTAGGAAAACCAAACCCTATTTCTAATACTCCTTCAGAATTAGCGGCAAACGAACCTGATAGCGGTATAGTTATGTCTTTAAAATCTGTAGTTAATAAAGAGGCTACGCTGCCAAGTTGGGTACCGGTAGTAATACCGGCCCATGCCCTGAAATCTTTATAAGTATAATCTCCGCTCACTCCTCTTATATTTACTTTGATACCGGAATAATTGGAAATATTGCCTCCCGTTCCAACACTAAACGGCAATACAACCGATACAGTCGAAGAAGATGATGTTTTTTTAATTATCAAAACTCCTCCGGTTATTTCCGCGGATATGCTTGAGCCGCCGTATTTCGGGTATCCTGAAGGCAATGAATCGGCTGTAAAGTCGTATTTTACAAGCCCTCCGGCGCTTCCGCCTTCAGAGATTTCCTTTACAGTGATAACAAGATTTTGTGTTGATCCGGCGCTGAATGTGAAAGTCAGAGTTGTAGTCCCTAAAGATTGCGCCGCCAAGTATTCTTTCTTAATTGTTACAGTACTGCCGCTTACGGTATAATTGGTGCCGCTTGTAAGCGTTGTTGAGCCGTTTTTAATGTTTAACAAAGTATTCCCGTTAAGCGTCATGGTCACGGAAATGTCGGCTTGCTGAGCGGTCTTTTTATCGAATGTCGCGGTTGTAGGATTAATAACGGAACCGGGAACAGGTGTAGTATTAGAGGAAAGATACGCTTTAAAGTTGCCGCTTAAGTGAAGCATGCACATCATATACAAACATCCGTCATAGTAACGGTATTTCCCTGTTGTCATGCTGATATTCCAGAAGTCTTCGATAAATTTCCACGTATTCACATTTGTCGCCGCAAGTGAGGCAACCGCGTTACAGCCAACAAGACCCGGCGAGTGATCACCTTCAATCACAGTTCCGTCCAATTTCCACTGATTTTTATATGTGGTAACTCCTTTACTTACAAAGAACGCCTGAATTCTATCGGCAAATGTTTTTTGCCACGTATCTGCCGCCCACCACGCGTAATCCATACCGATATTCATTGCGATACGCCACGCATCAAAACGGAAATCCGCATGGTTTCCGCCTGTTGGCGCTCCGCTAAACTCAGCGTAATCCGGTCCAAGTCCCGTTGTGGAATTTGTTGCTTTCTGGAAGAAACTACGGCTTGTAATAGCTGTTTGTTTATAGAAATCAATATCGGTTTTTAATTCGGACAAAGTTTTCCAAGTATTAGTAGTATCGTATAGTTGATTATTCTTCCAGTCATTTTCCAATTCCAATGCCCAAACTTCATAGAATGACGGCAAATGGTATGAAGGGTCTGTATGTTTGGCTGAGTTTCCATAAGGAACAAATACAACCTGTTTTTCTGTCAGGTCAAACATTGTGGGAGCGCTATAAGGGTCAACACTCCCATTCGGTGTACGGTGGAGCATATCATAGAGAACTTGCCTTGCCCACTTTCCGTAATTAAAATCGCCTGTTCCGTCTCCCCAACGGGCGGACGCGAATAACAACGCTGTAACAAAATATTCTTCACCGTCAGGGGCGGGATTCACATCTTTTTTACTGCCGTCTGTACCGCATTGCCATGAAAAATATCCACGCGCATTCTTTCCGCCGGCTGTTGTATTGT
>Ga0268262_10007191_pt1 | contig 10469 bp, 7 predicted proteins | sample TergutNc150P3_FD_190354 | JGI IMG/M metagenome (GOLD analysis project Ga0268262, IMG submission 190354) | Nasutitermes corniger P3 segment gut microbial community from laboratory colony in Florida, USA - Nc150 P3 (SPAdes) (version 2) | ecosystem: Host-associated > Arthropoda: Insects > Digestive...
TACGCTGTCCGCCGTGAAATCGCCCCGTCGTTGAGGTACAGGCTTGGAAATAACTTCTCGGATAAGACGGACAAGCTATACCGCGACATGGCAATAAACAATTTTTCGTCCAACCTGCAGATTTTCGCGGGCCTTATAATGGAACTGTACAATAAACTTGTCGAGCTTGACACAATGGCCTCAAAAGGCAAACGCCCGCTTTACAAGCAGTACGCCGAACTGAATGACATCCAGGATATGCTTATGGGCGATCGGGAACTGATGTTCAGTGAACTCCCTTCGACAAGCTCAGGGAGCGCTGATCGCTGAGCGCTGAGCCTGTCGAAGCGTCATTCTTAATTTTTCATTTTCGCCGCTGTCTCGTAAATCTTTCCGTAAACGTCGGCGATTTTTTCCTCGTCTATGCTTGAGAACGCCACGCGGATACAGCCCGGCCCAAGGGCTATTACGCCAATGCCGTGTTTTTGCAGCAGCTCCTGCCTCAGGGCCTCCGCGTTTACAGAGCAACGGAAGCTCATAAAATAGCCCGAGTTAAAAGGCATGGGTTTTAACGTGCTATGGTTTGGGTTGTTTTTTATAAATTCCTTTACCATGTTGTATCGTGTTCGCAGTATGGCCCTGTATTTTTCTTTTTCACCGGGCGTGCGCTTGTCATCCATAACCTTGAGCATGAGGTGCTGGGCGCTTGTATTGGCGCAGGACACCGAAGACCTTATCGCGCCCATCAGCTTTCTGACCAGCGCGTCATAATGTTTTTGTTCCAAACCCTTTGACCCGAACGTGAGGAAGCCCACGCGGAGCCCCCATACATAGTCTTCTTTTGTCGGGCCGTCCAGTTTGACCGCGAGAATTTTCTCATGCAGGTTCGCCAGTTTGGCGAACAGCGATTCCTTTGAGATATTGTCCTCGTAGAACAGGCCGTAGTAAGCGTCATCGCAGATCGCCAGAACGTCCGCTCCGCCGTCCGCGGCTTCTTTTAGGAGTTTCACAAGGGCGTTCGCTTCTTCCGTCGTGGCGGTGTAGCCCGTGGGGTTGTTAGGAAAATTGAAAATGATTCTTACCTTGCCGCTTTTGGCTTCTTGTTTTACAGCCGCGCTTATCGCCTCCATATCGAGGCCGGGCCCCTCACCCAGAAACTGCACCGGGATTATTTTCGCCTGCCTGCGCGTCTCAAAAATAAGGCTGTAGTTGTCCCAGCATGGGTCGCTCGAGATAAGGTTTGTGCCTTTGCCGATAAAAAGGTCGGCGGTACATGAAAGGCCGGCCGTAAGCCCGGCTATTACCGCGGGCAGGGATATTTTTTCGGGATCAAGCGAGGGGTTTTTCTGGATCATTTGTTCTTTCCAGGCCGTTCTCGCCTTTTCAATTCCAGCTGTGGGCGCGTAGGCGACAGCCTCATCCGGGCTAAAGGCCGACATGTTGTCTGCGATCGCGGACAGGATCAAGGGCTTGCCCTGTTTGTAGGCCATGCCGATAGTGCCGTTCGCAAAAGCCGCGGATTTTTTTGCCTCCGCCGACTGTGCTATAATGCCCTTTGGAAAATAAAGGCGCTTCCCCATATTGGAAAAGAGCCTGCCGGCAACTGTCCCGTCAAGGATTTCATTAAGTTCTGTCGCTAAAGGATTCATAACAAGGTAATTTTTTCATAATTAAAGAGCTATGTCAATCGGAAACCCCTGAACCCTGACCCCCGACCCCCGATCCCATTACATCTTCACCAGCCGGTACGCCTTAGTTCCAAGACCAATCTTCTCCGCGTGGTCAATGGTTAAAAGGCCGTTCCTGGATTCGATGCGGTCGACAATGTCTTTGCCGTCTTTCGCAGCGTAAATCAGATCCACGCAGGCCTTGTCCAGGGCGACCGGGTCAAGGGAGGCGAGTATGCCGATGTCGGCCATGGTCGGTTTGGCGGGGTTGCCGTTGCAGTCGCAGTCAACAGAAAGGTGGTTCATCACGTTGATATAGATAAACCTTCCCTTGTTGGTGTCGGCAACGGCCTTTGCCGCCTCGGCCATTGATTCAAGGAAGTCATTCTGGTTCCCGCCCCACATGCTGGTCTTGCTCTTCCCGCCCGAGTGTATCCACATCTTGCCTTTTGATGACGCGTAACCGATGGACATATTCTTCAGCGCGCCCCCGAACCCGCCCATCTGGTGGCCTTTGAAATGCGACAGCACAACATGAAAATTAAATTCATTGAAACGCGCGCCGACAATATCCTCTTTAAGGTGTTTCCCGCCCGTGACCGGAATGCTGATGTCGTCTTTTTCGTCCATGATCACAACAGGCGCTATGGCGGTGAAGCCGTGGTTTTTCGCCACCTGGTAATGGGCTGCCGCCGTGGCGCGCCTGCCACCATAGGCTACGTTGCACTCAACAATAGTGCCTTTTATTTTTTGTACAAGCGATTTAATCAGATTGGGGTCAAGGAAATGCGTGTTGCCCGGCTCTCCTGTGCTTACTTTAACGGCAACCTTCCCGCTGGCCTCCAGCCCCAAAGCCCCGTAAACCGCCATTAGCCCTTCCGGTGTTATGTTGGGCGTAAAATAAACAACAGACGGCTCAGCGAACACCGCCCCGCCAAAAATCACAACGCAAAATATTGATAACAAAATTTTTCTCATAATACCCCCTCTTTCTTCCCTCTGTTCCCTTTTACCTGTTCCCTGTTCCCTTCTCCTTCGTAAACACCCGTCCGCTGTTTATCAAAACCAAAAACGCGCCTATGTTATGAAAGAACGCGCCCATAATCGGCGTAATAATTCCGGCTCCCGCGAGGAATATCATGACGATACTTACCGAAAAAGCCAGGACAATGTTTTGATAAATAATGTTTTTTGTTTTCTGCGCCAGTTTCAGCGCGAACGGGATATTGGAAAGATTATTGTTCATTAACGCTATATCCGCGCTTTGAATCGCCGTATCCGAGCCCATCGCTCCCATCGCTATCCCTATGTGCGCCTGTGAGAGAGCGAGCGCGTCGTTAATGCCGTCGCCAATAACGGTAACCGTATGAGCCTTCATCATTTTCTTGACATGATTTAGTTTTTCTTCCGGCAGTAATTCGCACCACATTTCGTCGATTCCGACAGCGTCCTGTATTTTTTTCGCTGATTGAAAATGATCCCCTGTTAAAAGGCAGGTTTTTGACACGCCCAGCTTTCTAAGCCTGTCTATTGTCTCGGCGGCGTCATCGCGTGGGGTGTCTTTAAACACAATGCACCCCATTATACTGTCATTTTTAACAATCCAGTCGCAGATGCCCGCGTCCTCGTATTGGGCGTTTACATCGTAGCCCAATGAGCGTATCCAGTTGTAACTGCCGATATAAATTACATTATCTCCCTTTCTGCCCTCAATCCCTTTTCCTATATGTTCTTTTATTTCATAATCTCTATCTATGTCATTCTTTTCACATAACGAAACAATTGACTTCGATATCGGGTGAAGCGATCCGTGCGCGACGCTGGAAGCGATCATGACAAGCTCGTTAAAATCGCGGGCCTTATCAAGGTGATAATTGCTTGCCTCCAGAATGCCGTTTGTTATTGTTCCAGTTTTGTCAAAAATAAGGTAATCAGTCTCGCCCAGATGTTCCACAAAAGACGAGTTTTTTATCAGGATTCCCCGTTTGGCGGCGGCAGCCAGAGCGGCGATCATGGGGGCGGAGTTTATAAGCAGGTGTCCGCAGGGGCAGCTCGCGACAAGAATCGCGATGGCCCTGTTAATGTCCTGCGTGAACAGCCACACCAACAGCGCCGTAACAAGCGTCAGCGGAATATAGTAAAAAATAAACTTGTCTACAATTTTGGTATCCGCGATCTGTATCCGGCTTGAATCCTCAAGCAGTTTTACAATTTTTTGAAATGAAGTATCCGCGTACTCCCTTGTAACCCTGACTTTTATACTGCCGTCGATATTTATTGTCCCGGCGAACACAGGATCATCTATCCCGACCGTTTTCGGTATCGATTCGCCCGTAAGCGATTTTTGGTCTATGCTTGACGCGCCGAAAACAACCTCGCCGTCTACGGGCAATGACATTCCCGGCTTTATGATAATTATATCGCCTGTTTTTAATTCCTTCGCGTTGACCTCAATTTCCTTTTCGTCTTTTATGAGAATCGCCTTTTCGGTCTGCATTGTTTTCAGGCCTTCAATGGCGTCGCGCCCGCCCATAACGCTTTTTTCTTCGAGAAAATGAACAAAGGTAAGTATAACGGGAATTAAAATCGCAAGCAAAAATTGCCCGCTTAACGTTGAAATGATCATAGCGATAGAGACGAGTATTTCCATGGCGTATTTCATGTTCCTGGAAACCAGCCCCTTCAGCGCTGTAATCAGCATGGGGATCCCGATTACGCAAATGCCGGCAAGGTAAATAAACGCCTGAATTACATCCTGTCGTGAAAACAATTTTCCGTAAATAAGGGCGGCGGCAAGACAGACTAGCGCGCCAGAAACTGACAAAACGCTGTTTCTGAATTTTTGTTTTTCGTTATCTGAAAAAACAATATTGACCGTGTTATTCATCGGTCCCCCTAGGGCAGCAGGAAAGTCGGCGGTTCCCCGCCAGCCGGAATCACTATTGACTTGCCGGCTTTCTTTAAAACCGCGCCAACCCTCTGTCTGAAAGTCCCGGACATGATAATCTGCGGGTTTCTCGCGTATTGCTCGTACAGCCCGTTGAACTCCGCCATTTCGGCGCGGGCTTTGGTCAGTTTTGCGGCCTGTTCGGAAACGGCGGTTTGTTTTAGGTTGTTCGCCGCTCCCTGGGCGCCGAGGACCCTGTTGGAGGCGTATTCCCGCGCCCGCTGGTAACTGGTCGCCTTGAATATGGCGGCGTTTCTTACCTCCTCAAAATACCTGATCGTTTCAGATGGCGCTGTAATTTCGGTTAATTCCACGCCGGAAATAAGTATCCCCAATTTTAAAGCGTCCGTTATGGCTTGTGAATTTCGCGTAACATCATTCGATAATTCCGCCCTGCCGGTTGTAAGCACGGAATCTATGTCGGAACGCGCCGCTATGCAGCTTAGCTCCCCGCTGATTATGCCGTCAATTGTTTTGTCCGCGTCGTTAATAAACAGCGCGTAACTCACCGGATCATTTATTTGATATTTTATTTTCGCCTTTATAAGCGCTATATTTTTATCACCGGTTAATACATAGCCGTTTTTTTCTATATCGGAGGAGGCTACGCTTCCTCCCGGTTTATAATGCGTGGTAACCTCAATTTCCCGCACGGTACGCGTTGGAATTTTAATAACCTTGTCAATAAAAAACGGGAAGGCAATATGAAGCCCCGGCTTTTTAACCTGTTTTTCCGGCGAGCTGCCGGCCAGTTTTCCGAAACGAAGTACGACGGCGGTCTGGCTGCTTTCAACCCGGTATAAGCCTGAAAGCGCGATTAACACGACGGCGAAATACACGGTCAGCTTGAAATACCTGATAATGTATTCAATTATTTGGGTAAAAACGTAAAACCACCTGTTTTTCATAAGCGCCTAGTTTGACCCCGTGATAATGTCAAAGGGGGATTCATTGGCCCGCATAATTACGGTCGTGTCCGCGTTTACGGAATTCTCAAGGGCCATTAATTTTTTCAGGAAGACAAACAGCCTTGAGTTCCTGTCGTAGGCTTCTCCGTATATCCGCGCGACCATTCTTTCCGTCTCGGCGTCAATTTGAGAGGCTTCAAGTTTGCCTTGCGCGTAAATTTCAGCCGCTTTCGCGTCAGCCTCGCCGGTGATTATAGCGGAGTCGCGCTCGCCTTCAGCTATGTACTGTGAGACATACTTTTGCCTGTCCGCTATCATCTGGTTAAAAACGCTTTTAAGATTGGCCTCGGGCAGGGCGAGCCGCTTTATCTTGAGCTTTTGAATTTCAATACCGTAATTGGCGAGCGCTGATTGGGCTGTTTTTTCCTCGATAGTCCGGCATATTTCGTCTATTTTGATTTCCTCGATATTCGTTGACACCAGCGAGGAAAGCGGGTAATTTCCAAGAACGCTGTTCTTTGCCGTAGCCGTCAAATCGTTAAGGTGATTTCGCGCCGTGTCGTAATTCCCTATGCTTGTGTGAAACTTTTTTACATCTGTTATACGCCACACAATATAGGTTTGAAGGATAATATTGATCTTGTCCTTGGTAAGGGTTTCGTTGTAACCGGAGTCCATGTATTGATTTCTGGTATCATAAGTTATTACCTTGTCTATGGGCCAGGGCAGCTTGAAATACAGCCCGGAGTTGTTACACACATTAACTATTTTCCCAAAACGCGAGATAATGACGCTGTAGCCTTCTTTTACGGTAAATGTGAATCCGGCCGCTATTACAATAATAACAAAAATCAGAACAAATAACGCTTTGTAAATTTTATTCATCGCCGCCACCTCTGTTTACATCTAACGGACTTGCCGTATTAAATTTTCCAATAACAAATTTTGATATAACGCTTTCCGTTCCGCGCGAAAACACGTACACCTTTCTGTCTTTGATAATTTTCTGGTACACCTCAAGTTTTTTCGCCAATTCATAAGAGTCAGGCGAGATTCTGTGAGCGTCCGCGGCCGCGGAAAAAACAGCCGCTTCTTTTCGCGCGTCGCTTGTCCTGTTATGCTGATTAGCCATCGCCTGATCAAGGGCGGTCTTGCTTCTCCTCGCAGCTTCTATAACCTTTGTCTCAGCGTAGGTATGCGCTTTGGTAATCGTTGTGGTTTTATCAACGGAGGCGCTCACGACTTTTTGATAAACATCGGCTATATCCACCGGGGGATGTATGCTCTCTATAATAATCTGCGCTACGGAAAACCCAAGCCCTTCCGATTTACAAAGAGCGTTCAGCTCGTTCAGCAAAGAAGAGGAAAGCGAGTTCCTGTCAACGCTTAAAAAGGAATCAAGAGTGGTATTGACGGTTCTGTTCATCAGAGCGTTATAGGCGGCGGCGCTCAATACATCTTCCGCGTTTGTACAGGTTTTTATATACGAGTATAAATCTGAAATGACATACACAATTTTTAAATTTACCGCCACCATTTCATTCCCGTTGCCCAGAAGCAGCATGTGCTCGCCGCCGTCATGCGCCTGCGTCCATAAAAAGTTAGCTGTCCCCGATGATTCATATCCTATTTGCATGGAAGCCGCGCGGCGCACGTCGTATATTTCAACTTTATCTATTGGCCATGGAAATTTTATGTGAAGACCCGCGTCTTTTATTGAAGATTGTTTAAGTTTTCCAAAACGGAATACCGCCGCCTGTTGATGGGGCTGCACGGTAAAAAAGCTTGTCGCGATAAATAAAACAAAAACAAGGGCGAAGGCCAGAGCGGGCAAAATTTTCAAGGTATACCTTATTGTATACAGCGATTTTAATGATATTTTCCATTGAGCGGTTGTTTCAGCGAAACGGCTGGTTTTATCTTTTGTCAGCGATATTTTTGGAAGCAGCGTGTAATCAAAACTTAAAATATCGCCTTTTAAAATCGTTAACAAAATATTAATTCCAATCGCCACTATCAAATAAACCGAGACTGAATAAAAAACCCACGGTAAAACAACGGTAAAATTTATTTTCAGTATCGAAGAGGCCGCGATGACCGCCGCGTAAATAAATGAAACCCATGAAAAAAGGCAAAGTATATCGCTGGAAATTTTCTCCATTGGAGAAGAATTGTCTTTTCTTATTTTAAGGTAGAGGGCTGCAATACACGGGAAAATAAGCAGCAATACCGCGTTGGCTGTGACGAGTTTGTAATTATCAACATAAGGCAAAGGAAAAACCTTAAACATTCCCCTTAAGCGCCAGAACGCTATACCCAAAAAAGCTAAAATATAAACGTATGAGTATACGCGTTTTTCAAGACTTACGCTTTCCTGACGCGGCGTTGAAATGTTTTCTTTCCTTATTGGGGTTAGGCCGTCCTGCTGCGCGTAGTTTAGTTCGGTTTTTTCCGCTTCCAGGAGTTTCTTTTCTGTTTTTCCGCGTTTGTTAAAAATCTTGTTAATAAAAGCGGCGATTTTTTTATAATGACGGCCCTCTATTTTTTTTATTTCATTAAAGGCTGTTATCAAAACAAGGAATACGAACATGGTAAAGGTAAGGCCGCGGAGGCTTAAAACTATGGCGGAATTGCCCATGTACCGTGATAAAAAATATAAAAAAATAAAGGCGGCAATTCCCAATATAACAGGAAATAATTTTATTTTGTTGTTATGCGATTCCATATCTTTATTTTGCCGCTACTTCGTATTCATCCAGTTTTTCACCGGGGCCAGTTCCGTCAGCCAGCAATTTTATAGCTGTAACCTTAAGTTTTTCTCCGGTTACTTTGACATTTACAAACACGCCGGGCGCTGAAGCGTCCGTCTTTACCGTGAAATACTTTTCCACATCAACAGGTTTTTCAATTGTGTAAAATTTTGGCCCCGTAGCGCTGACGATTGTGAAAATCGTTCCGTTGGGGGTTGTATTGAAATTCTGCTGAGCAAGACCGGAAGTTGTGGTTGTTGTCCCGACGATCTTAATGGGATTCGAGCGGCAGTACACATGGTCATGCCCGGCAAAGAAAATATCCACGTTGTAATCGGTGCAAATTTTACCGTACGCGGCGCGTACCCCTGGCGTCAGCCATCGTTCAGTGCTGCGTCCGGAAAGGGGACTGACATGGGTGAGCACAATTTTGTACCTGCTTAAATTATTAACCTTGTCGTTTTCCAGAATTGTCCTCAACCAATTTGCCTGAGATGTATGAACTGGCTCAGTAGTACCGGCGTTATTACTCGTGGCCATAGTGTTGAGTATGATAAAGAGCACTTTGTTGTAATAGAAATAATATGATTGGCTCCTGTTCGCCTTGTCCGCGTTGGTATCCCAGCCGTTATCGGGGAATGTGACAAAGGCGTTAAACACAGTGCTTTCACCGAAACGGTATTGATTATCAGTACCGTTATCATAATAGGTATCATGGTTGCCCTGCGTCGCGGCTATGGGCCTGTATTTGTTAAATTTACTTGCCACGTTGGTATAGCTTACAATTTCGGCGGGAGTTTTCCCAATCTCGTCTACAAGGTCGCCGCCATTAAGATAGAATCTGCCGGCAGGATCAAAAGCGTCAGCCGCGCTTAATGTATTACGCATGTCTGAGTGCGCCCCGCTTTGCGGGTCAGATACTACGGTAAAGCTAAAATCGCCGGCAGTACCGCTTGATGTTAAATGATGGTAGGTGTCCGACCATGCTCCCGTATCGCCCACGCGGTATTTATACTGTGTATTCGGAGCGAGGCCGGTTACTTCTGTTCTAAAAACATTCCTTGCGGCAAAATTACCGGTTTTACCTGATGTTCCTTCAAACTTTTTACCCGTCACCGTTATTGTTCGCGCGCTCGTAAAATTACCGGTCTCCGTTACTATCTGTAACTTCTGCGTATCTACACTTGCGTCATTGTGCCATTGCACCAAAAATGCCGAAGACGAATCCTGGCCAAAGTTATTGGTGATATAATACGGTTCCGGGGGCGTGGGTTCCGATGGCTCTGGTTCCGAAGGCTCTGGTTCTGATGGCTCAGGATCCGATGGCTCTGGCTCCGATGGCCCGGGTTCAACAATCGGCGTATTGTTATTTTGGTTGCTTGGATTATCAACATCTGTTTCCGTAATGGTTGTCTCCCCATTATCGACCATCGGTTTGTCAGTGTCATTGACCTGAATATTTGTTACAGAACTATTATTTGGATTAGACCCGCCACAGCCCGTGATTAAACCGAAAAGGCAAAGCGAAAAAACAAGAGAAACCGCCAATATTTTAATTGTTTTCATGCGCCCTCCGTAAAAAAATATACAGATATATTATTAATATACTGTTAGAAATTGAATAATAACATAAAAAATTATACTTGTCACCCAAAAAAGCCCTCTTTCTTACCCATATACCCATATACCCCTATACCCATATACCCTTATACCCTTATACCCTATATTATTACCAGATGAAACAAACCGGCTTCCTCGGCAACATGGCAAACCGCCAGTTTACCCCTGACCTGACCCTGGATCTGGCGTCTTCGGGCGGGCGGGCGCTTATAATCAGCGATTTGCACATGGGCACCGGCAAACGTGACGATCTCGCCGATAACGGCGAATTGCTGATTAACCTCCTTGAGAATTACTATTTCCCACGGGGCTGGTGCCTCATACTGAACGGCGACATAGAGGAGCTTCAGGGGTATTCATTGGATCGCATAAAGAAAAGCTGGGAACGCCTGTACGAGGTGTTCGACCTTTTCGCCTGGCACAACCGCCTTTATAAACTCATAGGCAACCACGACGACGAACTGCTTCTGAACAAAAACTATAAGTATCCCCTGTACGGCGTAATCCGTATCGAGACAGGCTTAATTCCCGCATACGTGTTTCACGGCCATCAGTCGTCGTTTATTTACAGTAAATACAACAAACTTTTAAGAATTGG
>Ga0268262_10007192_pt1 | contig 10468 bp, 11 predicted proteins | sample TergutNc150P3_FD_190354 | JGI IMG/M metagenome (GOLD analysis project Ga0268262, IMG submission 190354) | Nasutitermes corniger P3 segment gut microbial community from laboratory colony in Florida, USA - Nc150 P3 (SPAdes) (version 2) | ecosystem: Host-associated > Arthropoda: Insects >...
GCGCAATAGCATTTCCTGTTTTGGCAATAAAATTATTTTACTAAATCTTGGCATAAATAATATCCTCTATACGCTATAATATAGTAAATTTTTGTATTGTATAAGGGATATTAATGTAGTTTCTTTTGCCTGAACCAGAATGAACCTCAATTTTACTCACCCTGCCATTTTCACTTCGTGGGCAGGGTTCTAACAATGCCTTTGACAGGCACGGACGTCCATCCAATTTGCATTTCGCTGGCGAACAGCCGTAGGCTGGTCATTTTTTTCTACATTCCAGTCGCCCTAATGTAAAATATAAAAATTAGGAGATAGCGTTATGGGCAAAAAAGAGACCAAAGGCGAACTTAATGAAGAAGTGGTTATTTCCAAAATGGAAATAACCACTCAGCATGGTGCTATTGCCGAAAAAAGAGATTAGTGGCATAAAGATTTTGTATATTTGTAGAAAATAACAGTTTTTAGGCAATTTTTTGTCATTTGCTGGAAAACCTGAGAACTAAATCAAAGTAAAATTAAAACGAGGATAAGACAATGGAAGAAACAAACGAAGAAATAATCGCAAGGTTAACAAAACTAGCAGAAAAGCAAGAAGCGAACAAAGAATACGAGCGAGCTTTTCTTAATTATGTAGCTATATTGATGAGAAATCCTAAAGATAAAGAAACTGCTATAAAAGCAGATAATTTAATGTTTGAAATAGGCAGTAGTGGTAAATATCATAACATTTATCAAGTTATTTGCAAAATTATCATAGATTCGTAATAAATAACATTATGATTAAGTCATGGCGTACTTATTTTAACGAATATCTTAAAGAAGAATATGAAAACGGAAAATTTGGTAGTTCTAATGAAAAAATAGAAGGAACGGAAAAAACAGAAATAGAAAAAGCAAAAATAGAAAAAATGATTAGTAATTTTTTTTGGAAAAATGATATTCCTACAAATACTTATTATCAATATGATTATTATGAATATAATGATAAAGCAGAAAATACAGGAGAAGTAGAAAATTCTGAGGCTGAAACTGAGGCTAAATCTAAAAATATAATTATCGCAGCTTTATATACTAAACCAGAAGGAGGCACACTATACCTTTTAGAATTAGAATATAATGAAAATTTTTTAGGTTCAAATAATAAAAAATATGAAGATATAGATTTTGAAAGTAGATACATTAATTTTATAAAAAGTGATTTGGATATTGCTTGGCATATTGCAACTAAAGAAGACATAGAATTTTATGAATCATTAAAAAAAGAAAATTTTTACAAAAATATAATAATGCCAAAAACAATAAAACCTGAGGATATAAATAAAACTAAAATATAATTCCCAAAATTTGAAACATCCGCAAGGTGTAACCAATGGGAATAGCATATATCCCCAGCCTACAGGTGAGGCTCGCACAGTTTGCAAGCGGTAGGAATTTTACTCACCCTGCCAGCTTCACTTCGTGGGCAGGGTTTAATGCCTGTTTTCTTGGCAAAGCTTTTGGACAGGCTCAAAAATTTTTTCTATATTTTCCCCTATGTTATCCCTCTCCCAAATATGGTTCCTGGTACCAGCCTCGGCCATAGTCGCCCTTATATGTGCCTTGGTTTTTTATAAAAACCTTATGAAAAAGCCCGAAGGCAATCAAACAATGAAAGATATTGCCCAATACGTGCGCGAAGGCGCAATGGCTTATCTAACTCGCCAGTACAAAACCGTCTCGATTGTGTTCGTGGTTTTGTTCGTAATCCTAGTGTTGCTTGCAGTGCTAGGCATCCAAAACCCCTTTGTGCCGGTGGCATTCCTAACCGGAGGCTTTTTCTCCGGGTTATGCGGATTCCTCGGCATGAAAACTGCAACTAGCGCAAGCAGCAGAACCGCAAACGGGGCTACGCATAGCTTGAACAGCGCGCTGCAAATAGCTTTCCGTGGCGGTGCGGTTATGGGCCTTGTGGTGGTGGGTTTTGGCCTGCTGGACATTTCGCTTTGGTTCTTGTTGCTGAACTACGTTTTTGACCATAACGTACTAGGTTTTGGCGTGGGCTTTACACCGGAACAAAAAATGGTTGAAATAACCGCAGTTATGATTACATTCGGAATGGGAGCAAGCGTTCAGGCCTTGTTTGCCCGCGTTGGCGGCGGCATTTACACAAAAGCCGCAGATGTTGGCGCAGATTTGGTTGGCAAGGTAGAAGCTGGCATTCCAGAAGACGACCCTCGCAACCCAGCAACCATAGCTGATAATGTTGGAGACAATGTTGGAGACGTTGCCGGAATGGGTGCAGATTTATATGAGAGCTATTGCGGTTCCATTCTAGCTACTGCGGCTCTAGGCGCAGTTTTGCCGCAGCTTGGAGTTGATGCGGTGCTTGCCCCTATGTTTGTTGCCTCGCTTGGAATTTTGTTCTCTTTGGTAGGTATAATGATGGTTCGCACAAAAGAAGAGGTGAGCTCTAAAAATTTGTTGCGTTCGCTTTTGGTTGGAACTCTCGGCAGTTCTGTTTTGATTTTGATAGCAGTTGCAGTTATGGCAGGGCTTGGATTGATAAGCTGGGGCATTTTCGGTTCTGTGGTCTCTGGTTTGGTAGTTGGAGTGATAATAGGGCAATTCACTGAATATTACACATCGGATATCTACAAACCAACACAGAGCATTGCAAACCAAGCAAGGCTTGGCCATGCAACCACAATAATAGAAGGCATAGCGGTTGGAATGAAAAGCACAGGATTCCCTGTTGTTTGCATTGCGATTGGAATTCTCTTGGCATTTGGATTTGCAGGTGGTTTTGGCAATTTATCCATGGGACTTTACGGTGTTAGCTTTGCCGCAGTTGGAATGCTCTCAACTCTTGGCGTAACCCTTGCAACCGATGCCTTTGGCCCAATAGCAGACAACGCAGGCGGAAACGCAGAGATGAGCGGATTGCCCAAAGAGGTTCGCAAACGCACAGACGAGCTAGATATGCTAGGTAACACCACCGCTGCAACCGGCAAGGGCTTTGCCATTGGCTCTGCCGCCTTAACTGCCATTGCGCTTTTGGCAGCATACATAGAAGAGGTAAAACTTTGGCTTGGAAAAATTGCAGCGAGTTCAAACGGAACATTCAAAGCAGGCACTGTTATATTTGCAAGTTCTGAAGAAAATCTCGCAAACTACCCCTTTACCTCAGACCTTGCCGTTAGAATAATAGACAATGGAAACAGAGCGATAAGCGAAGACGGAACTTTGGTGGGTTTGGTTGCGCACAGCGCGAATATATCCGATTTTCTTGTTGCATATAATTTAACTCTTATGAACCCAACTTTGCTCTGCGGATTATTTATAGGCGCAATGATGGCATTCCTTTTCTGTTCAATGAGCATTCAAGCGGTGGGCAGAGCGGCAGGTGCAATGGTGGAAGAAGTTCGCCGCCAGTTCCGCGAAATAAAAGGCATTATGGATGGAACAGGCAAACCAGATTATGCGCGTTGCGTTGCGATTAGCACAGCGGGTGCGCAAAAAGAAATGGTTTTGCCTTCTTTGATGGCTGTTATAATTCCCATTTTGGTAGGTTTGATTTTAGGCGTTCCTGGTGTGTTCGGGCTTTTAGCTGGCAGCTTGGCGGCAGGTTTTTCACTTGCGACTATGTTGAATAATTCCGGCGGTGCATGGGACAATGCCAAGAAATTCATAGAAAAAGGCAATCACGGTGGCAAAGGTTCAGACACTCACAAATCTGCCGTCACAGGCGACACCGTTGGCGACCCATTCAAAGACACCGCAGGTCCTTCGCTGAACATTTTGATGAAGCTGATGACTATGGTGAGCGTGGTGTTTTCTGGGCTTATAGTTAAGTACAGCGAAGTATTTATGGGGTTGTTTAAATGATCCGCTTCGCACCCCCCCCCCCCCCCCCCCCCCCCCCCCTATCGTCTAAACCACGATTCACCGAATTATTACGTAGGGGCAAGGCTTGCCCTTGCCCAAAATTTGCATTATCGCATTTTCAATTTCACATTCCTTCAACAACGGAGTCACTATGAAAACTAATCGTTTTCTTTCATTGGCGGCTATCTTCGGATTTGCCTTGGTATTCACATTTTCTTGCTCTTCTGGTGGTGGCGACGACAGTAGTGGTGGTAGCAAGTGTAACGGGAAAGAATACACTATATCAACGGAGTTCTGTTCAGGAACTATAATTTACCGTAAATGTGGCGGCTTGGAATATACCCCTTTAACGCAATTCTGCTCAGACGATAGAGTTTACTCTAAATGTGGTGGTAGCTCATATAATCCCATAACACAATTCTGTTCAAGCAGAGACAGCAAAGTTTATTCTCTATGCAGCGGTTCAGAGTATAACACAGAAACGCAAGGATGCCAAAGCGGGGTTATTCAAAGCAAATGCGGGACAAGCGGGTATAACACCGAAACGCAGTTTTGTTCAAGTAATACAATTTACTCTAAATGCGGAGGCAGTTCATATGACCCTTCAACGCAATTTTGTTCAAGTAACACAGTTTACTCTAAATGCGGCGGTAGCTTGTATGACCCTACAAAGCAAGGATGCCAGAACGGGGTTATTCGAGGTAAATGTAGTGCTACCTACTACGACTGTTGCAACAGTTCTAGTAATATTTCTGCCTGTCTTAATGCCTATTCAGCCTGTATAGAGTCTGCTTGTATTAGCTACTATAATGCCGCGATATCTTGTGCCAGTAGTGCTTCTTCTGCTGCACAGTGTGCGAGCTATATTAATGCCTACGATACCTGTCTTAATGAACAATGAGGCTTGGTTTAGTGATGCCGAGAAAGAATTTGTGTCGCGGTGGTGTGGATGTTAAGCGGTTTGTTTTTCTATTCGCAAATTGCTGGAGTTGAACTAGGGTAGATGGGAAATAAACGGCTAGGCTTTGCTAAATGCAATAATCTGTTCTTTAGGAAGCTTAGTAATGCGAGCCACAAGTGCAGGCTCAAGCCCATTTTTAAGCATAGACTTAGCGGTTTGCAAAATACCTTTTTTCACACCCCTAACCTCGCCTCTAGCCTCAGCTTTTTCCTCTGCATAAGCAATAATCGCTCTCTGGTCGTGTCTGTTCATCATAGCTGCCTCATACTGCTTGAGTTCTCTCTCCGTAAAATTAGAAATTCTTGCCACCTCAAAAATCTGCAAAAGCTCCTTCTCCTTGAAGCTCTTAGGAACACCTTTGAGTTTGTGACCATTTTTGAGAGAAAAAATAATCTTATCCATAATCGTTTTGCACTCGCTCTCTTTCTTCTTGAATCTAGGCAAAATTACATAGATCATTTGCAGAATATCGTAGCTGATTTCAGGGTGCTTGTCGTTCCTCAGGGACAAATACTGGATTACCTCCGTGCAGCCCTCCCCAAAATCAAGCTCAGACTCCAAGAAACTGATGGAATAGAGCTTGGGAATATTGAAATCATACTCTTTCCCCTTCACCGCAAGACCGCATACAATTATGCAAAGATAAAAGAAAGTCCGCTTTATGAAATATTTTTGCTCCCTAACCTGAACTTCCACAACAAACCTTGTGCCTGCGGCATCTTTGCAATAAACATCAAAAACGGCATCTCTATTGAACCTCGTTTTTCCAAACAGCTCGTGGTTAATATTGATTACCTCTTTGATAGGGCTTTTCAGCTTCTCGGCGAGGAAGGTGTTGAGCAGGAACAAAAGCAATTCCGTGCTTTGCTCGTTAGCAAATGCTTTTTTGAAAGTGGAATCCAAAGTAAGCGGAGCAAACTTCGACAGTTTTTTGGACATAGCAATCCTCGTGGAAAAAATGTATGTGATATAATAAAACCGCTCCCTTGCAGAGCGAATGTAGAAAAGAGAAATATAGAAAATTACAAATTATAACCAACTGAAAACAGAGAACGTTTAACTAAATCTCCTCATAGGTATCAAAGAAAATTTGCCGATTCACAATGTAGCAGTCAGACAAATCTGTTTCGTTTGCGGTTAAAAAATCGCCCGTGACTGCGGAGAAATATTTTTCTGAATCCCAGTAAGAGAAAACTTTTGTGGGTTTTTCAACGGCGGTGGCTCTTACGATTTTTTCGCCTTTGGGAAGGCAAGAGTGCGCAAAATCAACGAGCATAAGTTTATTGCCCGATATTTTGTCTATTACTTCTGGTATGTATTCGGTTTTTAAATTGTATGGAGTGTCTAAAATATCGTAGTTCTTTTCAAACTTCTCGCGCTTGATTGGATAAACCTCACCTACAATGCCTATCATAACATATATGTCTTTGCCTGCGCGCAAATCTATATCGCCTTCCAAAGTTCTGACAGTAATAGGCCAGTCTTCTTTGAACATATCCTCAGTTTTTACAAAACCAACGGGAATGGATTTTTTGCGCCAGCGTTTCATAGAAGCAAAATCAACTTGCGTTTTGCCCGCATAAATCAAATCATAGTTTTCTAGATAATCCCTCACTCTTTGAATAAAATAATCCTCGTCTGCTTTTAAAAAACCACCCGCCATTTCAATATTGCCGCCGCCGCTTCCAACTCCAGCGCAAATAAAATTTGCAAACTCACTCGCCATAATCTCGCGAACAGAACTCCTAACAGAAATTTTTATGCTATCTCCCACAAGGCAATACACCACGCAAGCATCCAGAACATCCACCTGTTTTGCAATATCACTGGTAAATCCCAAAATATTCGGGTCGCAAAAATCTTCTGCCCTGAACAAACCAACTCTTTTATTTATCTTTTTATTTTCAATCCTTCTTGAACCGTCAAGGGCGGCAGAGACTATTCTGAGTTCCTTTATTGTGAGTGCTGCATTTTTTAATTTTTTAATCAAAGCCTTGTCAAAGTCTATATCTGCCAAATCTCTATCCAAAGGGTGACGAAGTTCAGATAGCCCGTTTGTGTCTGTGAAAAGACCGTAATACAAAACATTTCTGGCATTTTCATCTTTATCAAAATCGTAGCCCTCTTTTCTCATCATATCCCATACAAGCGTTGAACAGCTTGAAAGCGCGGGTCTGATTTCTGTGTTTTCGTCTTCTCTGATTTCTGCGCGGTGATGGTCTATAACGGCAAATTTTCTGCATTCATATTTTTGCACATTGCCTGCACCATATTGGCAATCCACCGTGAGCAAGAATTCCGGCTCATAAGGCAAATCCGGTTCATATTCTATATCTATTTCCAACTCATTTATCAACATGAGCAAACTCGGTTTTGATATTTTTGCCTTGCCTCCATAGATTATTTTACTTTCACGACCGTGAAATCTAAAAAAACGCTGCAAAGCATAAGCACTGCCTATGGCATCTGCATCGGGAATATCGTGGCACTGAATAAGAATGCTCTTATTTTGAACTAAAGATAAAAGATTCATAGCATAAAAATTAGAAATTTTTTCTATATTTTTTTAGAAATGCTCTCCACAGAAATAGAACGCTATATTGCATATTTAGAAACGCAAAAAAAATTCTCGCCACACACGATAAGGGCTTATGCTCGCATATTAAAAGATTTTGCGAATTTTTTGCAAGAGGATATTTCGCCAAAAGATTTAAATTCAGATTTGATGAGAGATTGGATTTGGAGCATAAAGGAAAATAAAAAAGCCATAGCCACGCAATCGCAAGCTCTTGCCTGCTTGAAAAGTTTTGGGAAATATTTGGTTCGTATGGCAGTGCTCTCGCATAATCCGGCTGCGGTTATAAAAACCCCAAAAAAACCGAAAAGGCTGGTTTCTTTTTTATCTCAAAAAGAGATTAGCGAGCCTTTTAAAATTGAGGATTTATTCAAAACGGAATTTGGCGAAGACGAAAACACCCTGCGGGCAAGAACCATTTTGGAATTGCTTTACGGAACGGGGCTTAGAATTTCTGAGTGCGCGAGTTTAACCTGGGCAAATTTGAATTTTGCAGAGGAATTGGTTAGGGTATGGGGCAAAGGCAGCAAAGAACGTGTTGTGCCTTTAACTAGGGATTCAATAAAATGGCTTTGCAAGTTCAGAGACTTTCAGAGTAAAAATGCAATTCCGTGTTTTCCCTCTAATTATGTATTCTCAAAAAATGGCGAAAAGCCTTACAACACCCGCAAACTTTACAGCGATATTCATAATCTTCTTCGCTCAATAGGCTGGGAAGGCAAGGCAAGCCCACACGTTTTGCGGCACACTTTCGCAACGCACTTGCTGGAAAATGGCGCAAATATAGTGACTGTTCAAAAACTTTTAGGCCACAGCAACCCAAACACCACGCAAATTTACACGCACGTGAGTGCAGAGATGCTGAGAGATAGCCTAAAACAAGCTCACCCTAGGGGATAACTTATTTTTTATCTTGAATAACTAATTCAACCCTGCGGTTTTTCGCACGGCCTTCTTCGGTTTTGTTGTCTGCAACGGGTTTCTCCAAGCCATAGCCAACAGATTTCAGGCGTTTTTTATCTATGCCTCTCTCTATCAGATATTGCATAACTGCGTTTGCTCTCTGCTCGCTGAGTTTTTTATTGGTTGCTGCGCTGCCAACGTTATCGGTGTGCCCTTCTATTACTATGTTGGAATTGGTTAGCAAGCTCTGGAGAATTGCGCCTATTGCCGATAGATTTTCCCTTAATTCGGGTTTCAAATCGGCCTTTCCGAACTCAAACAGAATATCGCTCATAGAGAGTATTGTACCTCTGGCATCTCTGTAAACGCTGATGGTTTGGCTGTTCAAAGCATCCAGCTTTGTTTGCGCTTCAGCTTTTTGTGCTGCTAGCTCGTACTCTTTCATGGCAAGAGCTCTTTGGCTTTCGGTCGAAAGGCTGCGCTCTATTTCCAAATTTTTGTTCAAAGAAGCATTCTCAGCAGCAAACGAAACTATGAGGTCATTTCTCACTTGAGAAATTTCTTTTTGCACAGCTGCGTATTGCCAGGCCAAAAGAGCTCTCTCTATTTCTGCTTTGAAAATCTCCACAGACAAACTGCAGGCTTTGAGTTCAGATGCTTGGCGTTTATCTTTGGCTATGCCTTCCAAAGTTTGGATTCTTGCTTCTGTAATGGCATAAAGACGGTCCGAGGCGGCATCGCGCACGGCATAATTTTTTAATGCATCGTTAAGAGAAGCGCGGCAAGGAATGGTTTCTGTTTGCGCAAATAAGCTTGCGACACAGGCTAAAACGGTTAATGTTTGAATTTTCATAAAACCTCCTTATTTTTGAACACTTTGGTTGTTGCGTGTTTCAAGCAAACTACGAACGATGGCCAAAGAACCTGTTGCTATTCCCAGACTATCCGACAAATTTTTATTCTCCTGCTTTAAAAGAGCAAGCTGGAGTTGCAAGGTTGCTTCGTCTGCGAGTGCCAAAGCATTTTCTGGCTTATCTTCTTTTTGTTTTTCTGCAGAGGTAATTAAATCGGCAGTTGCGGCAGGAACTTCAACACCCCTGTCTTTTGCCACATTTTGCAGAGTTTTAGCTTCTGCTATTGCAGAATTTGCTATGCCTCTACTGGATGAGCACGATATTAACGCTACCGCGCATAATGAAATGAGTAATATTTTTTTCACAAAAAAATCCTCCTTTGGTTATAGGTGAGAGTAATATAGAATTGTCTGAACCACATTTATTGGCTTTTCGCTCATTTAGCGAAGCCGAAATGAGCGAAATCTAAATAAAAATGCACAAAATTCACTTTTTTTCATTTTTTTCACTTTTCTGAATTTTTTTTCCCCTTTTTTACGTCTAAGTAAGTGAAATCTATAATCGTAGCGGATTTTGATTTTGTCCCCGAATCGGAGAAATGCCACACTATTTTTCAAACGTTGGAGAAGGACGAGCATTTCCCGTTCAATGATTTGGAGGAGATACACGTTCTTTGCTTGAAAAAATTATCTAGATTAAATAATGAGAGGTTGCGTGAATGGTTGAGGTTCATTAACTCTGAGAGCAAAGAGGAATTTATGGAATTGGCAGGAATAGATCCAGTGTTTGTGAAAGCCGTAGAAGTTTTGGAGACGTTTAGTGCAAACGACTATAACCGTATGCTGTATGAGGCTCGGTTAAAGGAGTGGCGGGATAATAAATCTAGGATAGAGGGAGCCTACAAAGATGGTCGTAACGAGAATAGCAACGAAATTCTCGCCCTCATAAAGAAAGGCTATACTGCTGCTGATATTGAGAACCACCTTCTCAAACAAATCCGCACAACAACTGCATAGACAAACAAAAAAACGCCCCCCTTTTGGGAAGCGGCTTGCGTATTTTGCTAATATGGGTGCTTCTGTCAGAACCCCGATGACCCCGATTAAAGGATTTACAGGATTTCCCCTTATTTATTCCTAACTAAAGCGGTTGAGATAAAAGAAAGTTCGTCAGTACTCAACACCTTTGAATACAATTTCTGTACTTGCCACAATCCACTTTTTTTAATTTTCTCTATAGGGCTAAAGTTTCCAAGCCAGTTAGAAGTTGCCGAACAATCCGAGCAACAAGAAACAGTTCCTATGAGACGGG
>Ga0268262_10007193_pt1 | contig 10468 bp, 5 predicted proteins | sample TergutNc150P3_FD_190354 | JGI IMG/M metagenome (GOLD analysis project Ga0268262, IMG submission 190354) | Nasutitermes corniger P3 segment gut microbial community from laboratory colony in Florida, USA - Nc150 P3 (SPAdes) (version 2) | ecosystem: Host-associated > Arthropoda: Insects > Digestive...
TAAGAATCCGATACCGCCGGGGGCAACTATCTTTACCGCCTGGGGAATAATCTCTACCAGAAGGCTGGTGTCAAAAAACACCTCCCCGTCTATGTCTACCAAAAGCGGATCTTTAGACTGGATTTCGATTCTTTTAAACCGCTTCAAGGTGAAGTCATTGGGGTAGCGCCTGAACTCGCCTTTTGTAAATTTAGTGATTAGGCTGGCTGTTCTTGGAACGCTTTTGTGTTTGAAAAATATTACGTCAAGCAGGCCGTCATCCGGCATTGCGGTAATAACCGGGTGCATATTCCCCCCGTAACATGGGCCGTTGGCAATGCTGATAGTTGCGTAATTGCCGCTAAAATCTTTTCCATCAATGTCTATTTTGTAATATTGTCTTTGCACTTTTTTATTAAATGCCGAAACAAAGCCGCCAAAATAAAACAGCGAGATGTATACAAAGTAATTTACATTGTGAAATTTTCTTAGCTTTTGGGGAAGTTGGTTGTAAATATTCAATGAAGTCCTAATGGCATCTGATTCCATGCCGACTGTACAAAAATTTAAGGCACAGTTGTTCCCGCAACGGATGACGTCAGTTTCTATCGTTGGCGAAAGGACCTGGAGCCGGATGTCCCTGAACATGGCTTTTTTGTCTTCGCCAAAGGCCCTTATAAAATCATTGGCCATTCCATAGGGTACGGCTGCCAGCTCTATATTGGGAAGCCCAACGATCCCGTTTAAGCAGTCATAAAGAATTCCATCGCCCCCTACGGCATATACCCGGACTTTCTCACCATATCGAAACTCTTTAATCTTTTTTCTGATTAGACTGATTGCATTCCTGGGATAACGAGAAGTCAGGATTGAGAATTCCTCTCCTTCCAGATCGGTGAAACAATCCTTTATTTCTTTTAAGACTTTGTCCAGAGCAGTCTGTACCGGAAAAGACCGTGGGTTGATAACAAAAAGGTGTTTCACCCCATACTCCTTTTACTTATCACCGTCTTGGGTAGCGCCTTTTCCGGTTTCTACGCGATCCTTTATGCTGGTTATGCCTGCAAAAACCATTATAAGGCCTATTAAACCAAAAACAACAGGCAGCGCGCCGCGGAGAAACGATAAAACGTCTTCTCCCCATCCCAGCCCTATCGGTAGAATTGCCAGAACCGCCGCCGCGATAACCACTAAACCAAGTATCAAGGCTTTCATGCGTTTATCTCCTAACGGCGGCGGTATTTTCGCAGCGTCATTACAGAAAAGGCGGCAATTATAAACAAGGTTGGCATACAGGACAACAAAATTGAAATGATTAAAAGCGCGTTTTCGGATAGGATATTTTCGCTAATTACACCTAAAAGATTCAATATGGAATATATAACTTCCACATAGGCCATTATTGCGCTGATTATAACGAATATCCAGGCCGCGTCTCTGGTTCTTGACCAAAGCAGGATGGCCAAAAACGACGAAATGGCGCCAAAAACAAGGCGGCATAAAATATAAGTAGTATTTCCCAAATCCATTGTTCTATTTCCCAATTACTACTTTATCAGCCTTCCTACCCTATCCAACAGCTCATCTTTGTTGATTGGCTTCTTTATAAAGTCAACCGCTCCAATTCTATTCGCGTGAGCTTTGTCGTTAGGATCATCTGATGCTGTGAAAATAGCAATCGGAACTTTGTGTATCTGGCTGATATCCCTGATTCTCTCGTAGGCTTCCCATCCGCCCATGTCGGGCATGCTCAAGTCCAATAACACCAAATCTGGAGTGTATCCCTGATAGAATAACTGCAGGGCCACTTTACTGGATTTAACGGCGTTCAATTCGTATTTCTTTCCAAGTATACCCTTTACCATTGCAAGGATGGGTTCATCATCATCCACCACCATGACTTTCTTCTTCGCGTCGACGGTGTCTACCTTGAATTTTTCCGATTCCGCTTTTAACTCGTCGAAGTTTTTGCTGTTCTCGGCGCTCATATCATCTACATGCTCTACCGCGATCTTTATCTCGCGCATGGCGCCGTTCACTATATCGTTCATGCCTTTTACCGCGGCATTGCTGATCTTGATAAAATCGCGTGTCTGCTGAATTAGCTGGTTGCCTGCCTTCAACATCCCTTTGGACCCGTCCTTGACCGACGCGTTTAACTCCTTAAGGCGATCAATGGATTCCAGTATCTGCTTTCCCCCGACTTCCTGTTCTTCCATCGCGTTAAGAATATTTTGCTCATGCTGAGATACTGTCTTAACGCCGGTGTCGATAACCGCAAAGCGGGAAAGAACTTCATTGGAAGATTCGGTAATGCTGTCTATTGACGTTTTTATCTTCTTTAACATTGCGGCAGTCGTGTTCGACTGCTTGCCTGAAGATTCGGCAAGCTTGCGAATCTCACCGGCGACAACGGCAAAGCCTTTTCCCGATTCTCCGGCATGAGCCGCTTCTATCGCCGCGTTCATCGACAGGAGGTTTGTCTGGCTGGCGATATTCTCCATGACCGAGTTTATTTCCAACAGCCCTTCAGAGTCCCTGGCGATTTCCTGTATCTTTTGAGCCACCGCCTGGAGCCCTGTTTTGCCGTTTTCAGACGCGCTCGTCAACTGGGCAACATTCTTGCTGTTTTCCATCAGGGTCTTTGTTACCGAATGAATATTGGCTGTCATTTCCTCAATGGCCGAAGATGAAGTTTCAATGCTGTCAGCCTGTTCTTCTATTTGTTTATTCAAACCGTCGATATTGGAATTAATCCGTTTTACAGCGCCATCCGCTTCCGCCGCGCTCTCTTCCTGTTGGCTCATCATGGCTTTCATGTCATTAAAATTTGCCGAAATTTGATCTACCGCGCTGGAAGTCTTGTTCATATTGGCAGAGAGTTCATGGCCCGTATTCGTCAGGGCGTTGACTTTGTATTTTATCTTTCTAATGAGATTACTGATAGAATCCAGTGTCTGGTTGAAATACTTGCCCATGTCGCCAATTTCATCGTTATTGGTAATAGTCAGGTGTTTGGTCAGGTCGCCTTCGCCCTGGGATATTTCCTTAAGCACCTTTGTCGTAGAATGGATTGGCCTAATAAGCTGAAGCATAACGCTAATGCCGTTTACAATAATCGCGCCGACTATAATTATAGCCGCGATAATACCAATATGGAAAATTTGGCCTAAAGTGTTCTCTTTGATAACTTCTTCAATTGATGTCATTTTTATGCCAACAAACTTAATGCCAATGACATCCTTGCCGTTCGACGCGAAGATAGGGGAATACTTGGTGATGTAATTATGGCCAAGAATAACGGCGTTTCCCATATATTCCTTGCCTGCCTGGATGGACGGATAAGCCGCGCTGCCGGATCCAAGAAAGGTATCCACTGCCCTTTGCCCTGAATCGTTGATAATGCTGGTGGTAATCCGGCGGTAATCGTTATTATCGCGTATAAAAACAGTCGCCGAAATGTCCAATTCCGAACTTATCTTATCTATCATTTCGTACTGATGTTTTAGCGCTTTTCCATCATTCCCTACCAGATCGTCATTAACAAGGCTCAATTGCCCATATTCGCTTTGAAGCCTGTTTTCAAGTATAAGCATATCGCTGTAGAGCTTTTGTTTTCCAATTATGACAGCGGTCTCAAGGCTTGATGTTTCCACATCCTTGATGCTGACAAAAGAAAAGGCTAAAACTGATAAAATGACAAAAATGACAGATATGCCTGTCATTCTTATAAGCAAACTAACACGCAGACCTTTTTTCGAGTTTAATACGTCCATAAACCAGCGCCTCCTTGCGAAGCAACCCCTATATATATTAAAATGCCTTAAACATATCCCTTTTATAAATTGAGTTTATAGTATATATTTATGAGATATGTTTGTCAATCAAACTTCGAAATCCGGTAAGAAAGGGTACTATTGCAGGCTATGTCAACCAAGCGCCATATAAAAAGCCCATTACACGCCCAAGTGCCGCTTGTAGCGCTGGCATTTGCGGTGATGATTGGCCTAAATTTCTGCTTTACGGGCAATATTAGCCAAAAACTTATCCTTATAGCTTCGGGAATCGTGCTGGCGGCGATAGTCATCGCCATAATGCTTCGCGTTTCCGCGGAAAAACAAAAATCTGACGCCAAGTTAGAGGAAGCGGAAGAAAGGGCGGTTATTGCCAACCGCGTTAAAAGCGATTTTCTGGCAAGGGTTAGCCATGAAATACGTTCGCCTATGAACGTAATTTTAGGTATTACCGAAATGCAGCTTGAGAAAAAAGACCTGCCGCAAGACACAATGGAAGCGCTGGAAAAAGTGCATAATTCCGGCTATTTACTGCTTAACGTAATCAACGACATATTGGACCTTTCAAAAATAGAATCGGGCAAGACAGAATTGGCGGCGGTTACTTATGATTTTTCCAGCATAATCAACGATACGGTTCAGTTTAATATAACGCGTTTCGAAAGCAAACCCATTACATTCATTTTGAAACTTGATGAAAACATTCCCTCAAAATTGCACGGCGACGATCTGCGTATCAAGCAGATATTGAATAACATAATTTCAAACGCGTTCAAGTACACGGAATCGGGAGAGGTTGGGCTGACGGTTTTCGCCGAGGTGTCGGGAACGGACAGCACGGTAACGCTTATTTTCCGTGTGAGCGATACCGGCTATGGCATGACTCGTGAACAAATAGTCAAGCTATTCGATGATTATTCCCGTTTTCATGAGGAAGACAACCGTGAAATAGCGGGTACAGGCCTGGGCATGAGCATTACAAAACAGCTTGTGGATTTGATGAATGGCGAGATCGCCGTTGAAAGCGAGCCTGGCAAAGGTTCGGTGTTTACCTTGCGATTGCCGCAGGGTTATGTAGATTCAACTGTGTTGGGCAGGGAAGGCGCGAATCGTCTGGAACAATTGTATATTGGAAAAAAGGTAGAATCAAAAAGCGCGCCTCAAATAACCCGGGAATATATGCCCTATGGCAAAGTATTGGTTGTAGACGATATGGAGCCTAATCTTTATGTCGCCAAGGGACTTCTTTCTCCCTATGGACTGTCAATAGACACCTCAACGAACGGACTTGAAGCGATTGAAAAAATCAAAAGCGGCATGGCATTTGATATTATTTTCATGGACCATTTCATGCCGGTAATGGACGGTATTGAAGCGACCAAAATAATACGCGGTTTGGGGTATACGAAACCCATTGTTGCGCTGACGGCAAACGCCCTGACAGGCCAGGCGGAGGTTTTTTTGGCAAACGGTTTTGACGAGTTTATTCCAAAGCCTATTGATACACGCCTCTTAAACTCAACATTGAACAAATTTATACGCGACAGATACCCTGCCGAAACAGTTCAGGCCGCACGGCAGCTCAAGGAAAAGCTGGATAAAAAATCCAGCACTGAACTGCCGGATTTAAGCCATTTAAAGGCGCTGGTTGTAGACGATTTCCTGCCAAATCTGAACGTAGCCGGCGGTATGCTGAAAAAGTATAAAATGCAGACGGATTTGGTATTAAGCGGGAAGGAAGCGGTTGACCGTATAAAAAGCGGGGAAACGAAATACGACATTATTTTTATGGACCACATGATGCCGGAGATGGATGGCGTAGAGGCGACCCGGCTGATACGCTCCATGGATACGGAATACGCGAAAAAAATACCAATTGTCGCAGTTACGGCAGTTGTAGCCAGCGAGGCTACCGAGAAGGAACAAATGTTTTTGGATAATGGTTTTCAGGCAGTTATATCCAAACCACTCAGCATCGCGAAGCTGAATGCCTTTATTAAAAGCTGGATTGGTGATACAATTGATGGCAAAGCTAACGCCGACAAGGAGAAGAATATGAAGATCGACATACCCGGAGTGGAAGAGAAAAAAATAATGGAACTGTATGACGGCGATATGGAAATTTTTCTGCCTGTATTGCGCTCATATCTTTCTGTTATACCCGATTCTCTGGATCAAATGAGCAACGTTACCGCGGAAACATTAAAAGAATATACTATAAAAGTTCATGGCGTTAAGAGTACCAGCGATAGCATCGGCGCGGAAGAAGCCAGAAAAATGGCCCTGGAGCTGGAGATGCTTGCCAAGGCCGGTGATTTAGCCGGCGTACAGGCAAAAAATGGATCGTTTTTACAATACGAGAGAACTCTTCTGGGCCATATAAAAACCTGGTTAGCGAAGTACGACGCCCAATAAAGCCTTAGATTAGCTTCTTGACCCTCTTCAATAACTCGGTCTTATTAACAGGCTTCGATATGTAATCGGCGGCTCCCATTTCTTTCGCCTGCGCCTTGTCGTTCGGGTCTTCCGAAGATGTGAAAATCGCTATCGGTACTTTGTGTATGTTGCTTATGGCCCTTATTCTGCTGTAGGTATCCCAACCGTCCAGCCCCGGTATGTTCAAGTCCAGCAGCACCAGGCCGGGCACATAACCCTGGAAGAACAGCTTAAGCGCGTCCTTGCCGGACTTGACGGTGGTTACATCGTAGTCGTTGTCCAACATTCCTTTCGTCATGGTAAGGATTGGCTCCTCATCGTCAATAACGATGACTTTTTTCTTCTCGTTGGCTGTGTCTACCTTGAATTTAGAGGTTTCCGTTTTAAGCTCTTCAAAGTTCCGGCTGTTCTCAGCGCTCATCTCGTCTACAAGGGTTACCGCGGTTTTTATCTCTTTCATAGCGCCGTTCACTATGTCGTTCATGCCGCTTACAGCTTCGTCGCTGACCTTTATAAACTCGTTGGTCTGCCTGTTCAAGTGATCGCCGGACGCCAGCATATCCCCGGCTCCCTTCTTTACGGATACGCTTATTTCTTTAAGCCGGTTTATGGATTCCAATATTTGCTTCCCGCCTACTTCCTGCTCTTCCATGGCGTTGCGGATGTTAAGCTCGTGCGTTGAAACTGTTTTTACGCCTGAGTCAATCACTTCAAAACGGGAAAGAACCTCGTTGGACGAAACGCTAATGCTGTCTATGGACGCTTTTATCTTCTTCAGCATCGAAGCCGTTGTCTTAGACTGCTTGCCAGACGATTCGGCCAATTTGCGGATCTCGTCGGCTACAACGGCAAACCCTTTCCCGGACTCCCCGGCGTGGGCCGCCTCTATCGCAGCGTTCATTGACAGGAGGTTTGTCTGGCTGGCGATGTTGTTCATTACCGCGTTTATTTCCAGAAGCCCCTCGGAGTCTTTGGCAATTTCCAGTATCTTTTGCGCCACGGTTTGAAGCCCTGTTTTCCCGTTTTCGGACGCTCCCATCAATTCTTCAACGTTCTTGCTGTTCTCTATCAGAGTTTTGGTTACCGAGTGGATGTTGGCTGTCATTTCCTCTACGGCGGAAGACGATGTGTTGATGCTTTCGGACTGGTCTTCTATCAGTTTGTTCAAGTTACCGATACTGTCCTTTATGACCCTAACCGCGTTGTCCGCTTCGGTGGCGCTTTCTTCCTGTTGGCCCATCTTAGTCTTCATGGCCTCAAAATTCATCGAAATCTGGTCTACCGTTTCGGAAGTTTTTTCCATGTTCTCTGAAAGCTCGTGTCCGGTGTTTGTAAGCGCGTCAACCTTGTACTTTATTCTTTTTATAAGGGTACTGATGGAGGCAAGGGTAGCGTTGAAATACCTGGCCAGGTCGCCGATTTCGCCCTTGCTGGCGACCGCCAGTTGTTTGGTCAGGTCCCCTTCTCCTTCGGAAATATCTTTTAGCGCTTCGGCAATGCGAAGTATCGGCCTGGTAATGATCATGCTGAAAGGCAGGGAAACAAGAATTGCCACAAGGGCCAATACCGCTCCTATAATAATGGTGATTTGCAAGAGCCGCCAAAAGTCGGCTTTCATTTCAGCTGTTGAACCGGTGGACACAATATACCAGTCCATGCCTGTTACGGGCATGGAAGCCCAGTAAGTATTCCCCTGAACCGTAACTTGCACACCGGATGAACCGGTGATTCGTTCCTTCAGTTCCTTGCCGTCAGTTTCAAAAAAATTGGCGGTCATTACTACCTTATTGTCCCGATGTACAAGATACAGGCCTTCTTTAGCAATAATAAACGTATTTCCGTCACTGGTTATTTTGCGGCTGGTAACAATATCAGTAAGAACGGAAAGAAACACATCCGTTCCCACGACACCGATAACCTTCCCGCCGTTTTGCACTGTTCTGACCATACTTACGCAGATTTCGCCTGTAGATGAATCTTCGTAAGGGTCGGTAATAACTGTTTTGCCGGAATTCTGCATTCCGGTAATGAACCATGGCCGTTTTACCTGATCCCATTGGGGGTTGGTTAAATACGGCCTCCAGTCTGTGGCGGTAGTAAAACTGCCGCCGTCAAAACGGGAAATTGCCGTACCATAGTACAATTCAAAAACAGCCGGAACCGAGGGCAGCAGATCGTGAAAAATCAATTCCATTTGGGATTGGGGAAGAGAATCAATCTGGGGAACCATAGCCGCCACGCTGTTTGTCAAATCCAGTGACGGCAGGATCGCGTTATTTATATCGAGATTTATATAACGCATGGTCAGTTCCGCGGTGGATTGCAGATTCCTGTCGGTGATATCCTGAAGGTTTATTAGATTTACTACGGTAAAGGTAATAGAAATCCCAAGCGTCAAGGAAAGGGATAAAAGGGCTATCTTCCTTGCTAGAACGCCGAAACTGGCTCGGCGGGCAACGACCTTCTGATTATTCCCGACATTCATATTTTCTCCCTATTAATGATGACGCTAAATAACGCCTTAAACCAGCTTCTTTACCCTTTCCAATAGCTCAGTCTTCTTAACCGGCTTCGATATGTAATCGGCGGCTCCCATCTCTTTCGCCTGCGCCCTGTCTTTCGGGTCTTCAGAAGACGTGAAGATCGCTATCGGTACTTTGTGTATGTTGCTTATGGCCTTAATTCTCTTGTAGGTGTCCCAGCCGTCCAGCCCTGGCATGTTCAAGTCCAATAGCACCAGGCTGGGCACATAGCCCTGGAAGAACATCTTAAGCGCGTCTTTGCCGGATTTAACTGTGGTAACTTCGTAATCTTTGTCCAGCATACCCTTCGTCATGGTAAGGATGGGCTCTTCGTCGTCAATTACGATGACTTTTTTCTTCTCGTTGCCTGTTTCAACCTTGAATTTTGATGACTCCACTTTTAATTCGTCGAAGTTCCGGGTGTTCTCGGCGCTCATCTCGTCTACAAGGGTTACCGCGGTTTTTATCTCTTTCATCGCCCCGTTCACTATGTCGTTCATGCCGTTCACGGCCTCGTCGCTTACCTTTATGAACTCAATGGTCTGCTTGCTAAGGTGGTCGCCGGACGACAGCATGTCCCCGGCCCCCTTCTTTACGGATACGCTTATTTCCTTCAGGCGGTTCATGGATTCCAGTATCTGCTTTCCGCCCACTTCCTGCTCTTCCATCGCGTTGCGGATGTTAAGCTCGTGCGTGGAAACCGTTTTTACTCCGTTGTCTATGACTTCAAACCGTGAAAGAACCTCGTTGGACGAAACGCTAATGCTGTCTATGGACGCTTTTATTTTTTTCAGCATCGACGCCGTTGTCTTTGACTGCTTGCCTGACGATTCGGCCAGCTTGCGGATTTCATCGGCGACGACGGCAAAGCCCTTCCCGGATTCCCCGGCGTGGGCCGCCTCTATCGCCGCGTTCATTGACAATAGGTTCGTCTGGCTGGCGATGTTGTTCATTACCGCGTTTATTTCCAGAAGGCCCTCGGAGTCCTTGGCAATTTCCAGTATCTTCTGCGCCACGGTTTGAAGCCCTGTCTTCCCGTTCTCGGACGCTCCCATCAGCTCGTCGACGTTTTTGCTGTTCTCGATCAGGGTTCTTGTTACCGAGTGGATGTTGGCCGTCATTTCCTCTACGGCGGAAGACGAGGTATTGATGCTTTCGGATTGGTCTTCTATCAGCTTGTTCAGTTCGCCGATGCTGTCCTTTATGATCCTCACCGCGTTATCCGCTTCTGATGCGCTTTCTTCCTGCTTGCTCATTTTGCTTTTCATGCCGTCAAAATTTGCCGAAATCTGGTCTACCGATTCGGAAGTTTTTTCCATATTCTCTGAAAGCTCGTGTCCGGTGTTGGTAAGCGCGTCTACCTTGTACTTTATCCTTCGTATAAGGGTGCTGATAGAGCCAAGGGTCGCGTTGAAATACCTGGCCAGGTCGCTGATTTCGTCGTTGCCTGAGACCGCCAGTTGTTTGGTCAAATCCCCTTCGCCTTCGGATATTTCTCTGAGGCTTTCAGTAACCCTAACGATTGGCACGGTCATGGCGTTAAGGACAAAGTACACAATTACCGCCGCCGCCACTAACGCTATTACCGCTAAAACAATGGTAAACGGGATTATCGCCCTGACATCTTTTAATACATAGGAATCCATAATTCCTATTAACACCATCCAGCTAACGCCTGAATCACCGATGGTGAACGGCTGCATTATAAAGTTGGAATCGTCCTTAGTATTCGGATCG
>Ga0268262_10007194_pt1 | contig 10466 bp, 13 predicted proteins | sample TergutNc150P3_FD_190354 | JGI IMG/M metagenome (GOLD analysis project Ga0268262, IMG submission 190354) | Nasutitermes corniger P3 segment gut microbial community from laboratory colony in Florida, USA - Nc150 P3 (SPAdes) (version 2) | ecosystem: Host-associated > Arthropoda: Insects >...
CGAGATGTACTGCGCCTAGCGTTTTTTCGTAATGGGAGATAAGCGCGGTTTTAGAAATAAACACAATAACTCCGCCAAATCCATATTCCATTGATAATTTACAGCCAAATGCGGTTAAATTACCACATACTCCCAGATATTTTTTTCTTTTCCTCTGTTGCATGGGGCGCTTTCTATGAGGTACATAAACACGTAATCTTTCATTTTTTTCAACGACACTAAGCCTTGTATGGTTTGCGGTTCTTTTTCGGTAACGAGTCTATACACTTGACGTTCAGGTTCGGAAAGCTCCTGTTTCCAGTCAAAAATCCAACCGTTTTTTATGACGGTTTCTTTCAAGTCTGCTTGCGTTACCGGTAAAACAAGGGTGTTAAGGGCTTCGCCCGTTTCGGCGTTTTCGATTGATTCTGTGATTTTGTCTACTTCAAAATCAAGTTCCATGCCTATAGTATACGGCATTTCTCATTTTTACTCAATGAGGTAACGCAAGGTGCCTGACACACAAATTTCGTAGTAGTCTGTAACAACTAAATATTTACAAAGCATTATTCCCAAATTTTATCTCGCAGAGGCGCGGAGTTGTTGTTCGAAATATTATCGTTATACCTTCATGATCCTTGTTTTAAAGATAATATATTTTGTATAACAAAAATCTATCGGACAAAAACTTCGCGTCCTCTGCGCCTGCGAACCAAGGGTTCGATGCGCCTCTGCGTGAGGTCTTCTTCAATATATCCTTCGCGGACGGAACAAGAAACGAATTTAATGTTTCAGGACCTCTGGAAATAATCTGGAATGACCGCAGAACAATTTGTGTCGCGCTTATTGAACCGACCGCCGATGAAGTTCTGCTCGGCGCAATTCCCATTGAGGCTCTTGACCTGACAATAAATCCGCGTAAAGAGGAAATAACGGGAGCCCACGGAGACCAGCCCCTTCACAGCTTAAAATAAACATTTTTTTATAGAGCGCCAATGCGGACTCCATCAGCGTGTGAATATATGGCTCTTTTCCCATACCCCGACGCGACGTGCCTGGCGGCGAATTTCACGCTTGCTGGATTAATTTTGCCAATGAAAATTGCTTAAATACCCTATTTAGTGCTCGTTCTTGGCTCCAAAAACCCCCGTCTAGACGTTCTTAGACAGAATGGGGCGTTCTTTTCTTGGGCTTAAATAATACAAAGTAGGGGCAGGGGGAACTCCTAGGGATAAATCCCTGCCGTTTCCCTTGCCGAACCCCATGCGAACCCTTTAAAAAATTTACTGTAAAACGTTTGACTTATTTCAAATTGGGTATTGACAAATAAAATTTTAGTTGTACAATATAAGTTAAAATGCTTATAAAGAAGGATAAAAAATGAATAAATTAGAAAAATTCGCCGTGTGCTTGTTAATGCTTGGTTTGGGGGTATTCGGCGCTGGGCAGGTGGTGGCGCAAGATTTGCCACAGGAAATGATCGTTGGAGCGCCAGGGGTAGACCTTAAAAAAATTTCGCAAGAAATCATAGCGGGAGTAGAGATGCCAGCAGCTGTTAAAACCTTCGTTCAAGGGCTTACCCGAGAACAAAAGCGTCTCTGGGATAATACGGTCGCTACTGTGATTGCCAGAGGCGATGATTGGTGCTATGGACTTTATTGCACCGAGGATGAAGAGAAACAGCATGTCGCAAGGTTTTTGTATAAATACTATAAGTGGGTTGAAGAGTTGAATAGCCAGGTGAGCACCGACCGAAGGAAAAATCCCATAGACAAAAAAGTTATAATCAATCAAGCATTTATAAATGCTTATAATGTTTTCAAACGCGAACACTTTGAAAAAGAGCCGAGCACGGAACAAGAGATTCACAATTTGCCAAGCCAGGCCAAGTAAAATAATATTTGCTGACGGGCAACGGTGTCAGATACTCAAAATCCTAGTACTCTGAATATTTTTTATTATACAGTGCCAAGGCGGACCCCATCAGCGCGTGAATGTACGGCTCTTTTCCCATACCTTGAATCACTTCATCAGCGTTGACTAAAACAACTTCGACATACTCGTCTTCGTCAAGCGATTGTTTGCCGCAGTTTGTCAGTTCTTCCGCGAGAAAAAAATGCACCCTGTTGGACATTATCGCCGGGTTGGGGCTGAACTCCCCAATCTTTTCAATCTTCTGCGGAACGTATCCCGTCTCCTCGCGCAATTCCCTGATTGCCGCATCCTTGGGATTTTCCCCCTCCTCAAAAACGCCGCCGGGAAATTCAAGGCTTAAACTTCGCGCTCCGTGCCGCCATTGCCGCACCATGACAAATTGCTTTCCCTGCGCTCCTTCGATGACAGGCACAACAATAGCCCAGTCCTTCGCTTCAATAACCGAAAAAGTATGAGATTTGCCATTTTCCTGCGTCGGCGGTTTGCAAATAGATTCCCAAACAGAAAATACCTTGCACTTAAAAACTTGTTTACGTTCTTTTTCTATCCATTTTAATTGTTTTTCTTCCATAATTAAAGAATAGCGTTTAATAAATATTAAGTATAGAGTTTTCTTTGTAAATGCTTGCCCGTAATAAATCTTCAATGTACAATAGAAAAAGCTAAAAATGAAAGCGTATATTGATATAGTTCAAAAAATTCTTGATTGCGGATTTCGCAAGACTAACCGTACCGGGGTTGACGCGCTTACTATCGCGGGGGCTATGTTTGAACATGATATGGCGGAGGGGTTTCCCTTGCTGACTACAAAAAAAGTGCCTTTCCGGCTGGTTGCTTCTGAGTTGGAGTTTTTTATCCGCGGCGTTACCGACAAAGAGTGGCTTAAAGAGCGGAATAACCATATCTGGGACGAGTGGTGCAGTTCTGATGCGGTTCCTTACGGTAATGACGAGCAGACGAAGGCAAATATGATGAAAGAGCGCGAGCTTGGCCCCATTTACGGCTGGCAGTGGCGCAATTTCGGCGCGGGATATACGGCGCATAACGTTCCCGCGCAGGGACGGGGTGTCGATCAACTGGGTATGCTGGTGCAAACACTTAAAACAAATACTGATAACAGGCGCATGATTGTAAGCGCGTGGAATCCAATCGACCTTCCGCGTATGGCGCTCCCGCCGTGCCATTACGCTTTTCAAGTAACGGTAATTGACGGCAAGGTGAACCTTCTCTGGAATCAGCGTTCTGTCGATGTCGCCCTTGGACTTCCTTTTAATATCGCAAGTTACGGATGTCTTCTTCACCTGCTTGCGAAAGAAGCGGGGTTGGGCGAAGGCAGGCTGATAGGCTTTTTGGGTGATACGCATATTTATGTGAACCATGTCGAAGGGATTCGTGCGCAAATAGGGCGCGTACCAAAGACTTTGCCGCGAATAAAGACGGAAAAATTTACTTCTATTTTTGATTGGCATTACGGGGATACGGTTATAGAGGGATATGCTCCGCACCCTGCGATTAAGTTTGATATTGCGGTGTGAATAATATGAGAAAAGATCTACCACGAACCAACACGAACCAACACGAACGGAAGAAAAAAGATTTTCAACAAGAAATAATTATAATTGCGGCGATGGCTGAGAATAGGGTTATTGGGAAAGACAATGCCATGCCGTGGTCTATTAAGGAAGATATGGCGCGTTTTAAAAAACTGACAAAGGGGTGGCCTTGCGTTATGGGAAGGAGGACGTGGGAGTCCTTGCCTGTAAAGCCGCTTCCGGGGCGATTGAATGTTGTCGTTTCCGGAACTATGACTACTGACGGCTCTTTTCCCAATGATGTAAAAATTTTTCCCTCTCTGTCCGCCGCCGTTGAGAATTGTTCCGGTTATGAAAAAGTTTTCATCATCGGCGGAGAGACGGTTTACAGGCAGGCGCTTGAGTTGGCGGACAAGATTGAGTTGACTGTGATTCATAAACAATATGAAGGAGACGCTTTTTTTCCGGAAATAGACGCGGCTTGCTGGAAAGCGTCCAATACCGAAGATTTTGACACTTTCTCATTTATCACATACACTAGAATTAATAAGAAAGGAGAGTAAATATGAAAGGACCGATTTTAGTCGTGCTTGCCGCGGGTATGGGAAGCCGTTACGGCGGACTTAAACAGATGGAAAAACTGGGGAGAAACGGAGAAGTGCTGCTTGATTATTCCGTGTACGACGCTGCTAAATCCAGGTTTGAAAAAATGGTTTTTATTATTCGTCATGATATAGAAAAAGATTTCCGCGATTTGGTATTGGCGCGGATGGGTTCAAATTTAAATTGCAGTCTTGCTTTTCAGGACCCTGACAGTTTGATACCGCCTGATATTTTCCGCGCCGCGCAGGAAGCTGGTAGAAACAAGCCCTGGGGTACTGGACACGCTTTGCTCTGCGCGGCGGAGCATATTGACGCGCCTTTCACCGTGATAAACGCCGATGATTTTTACGGCAGGGAAGCTTTTGCCGTTATGGGAAAACATCTTCTCGGACCGGATGCCAATACGGCTTCGATTGTGCCTTACCGCCTTGATAAAACGCTCAGTCCTCAGGGAACCGTAGCGCGCGGCGTCTGTGAAATTGATAACGGTTTTCTCGTCAGCGTGGACGAATTGACCGCCATCGAGCAAAAGAACGGGCGCATTTTTAACACCGCGCCTGACGGCTCCGTCCGCGATCTTGCCCCAGATACTCCGGTATCAATGAATTTTTGGGGGTTCTCACCTGGTATAATTCCCGAATTTAAAAAATATTTTGACGATTTTCTGAAAACTTTCGCGGCGGATGTTAAAGGACAGATTAAAAGCGAATGTTTTATTCCAAAAGGCGTGGATTATTTTATCAGGCATGGCACTATCAAGGTTAAAGCTCTCCCTGCGGCTTCAAATTGGTTTGGCGTAACATACAAGGAAGACAGGGAAGGCGCTGTTAAAAAAATCGAAGAATTAACATCTTCCGGAGTATACCCGCCTTCGCTTTGGGGAAATTAATGAGCTTTCCTTTAATATTATCAATTACCGCGTTTTTGTCTTTTATGCCTATTTCTGAACTGCGCGGCGCGATTCCATTTGCGATAGCGAACGGAATCCCCTGGTATTGGGCTTATATGTATGCGGTGATTTTAAACGCCCTTGTCGCTCCCGCCTGCTGGATATTTTTGGCTACCGTACATAAACTTTTGTACGGCGAAAGCGAGGAAAAAGGTTTTCGCTGGTATAAAATTTTCTTTAACCATTTTGTTGAAAAAGCGCGTAGTAAACTTTCCGAGAAACTTGAAAAATGGGGATGGCTCGGTATCGCCGTATTTGTGGCGATTCCCCTGCCCATAACAGGCGCATGGACGGGAACCCTTGGCGCGTGGATACTTGGCGTAAGTAAAAAACGCACGATGGCGGCTGTAATTTTAGGCGTCGTGACGGCGGGAGTAATTGTAACCACAGTGGTTGTTTTTGGAATTGAAGCCATGAATTTCTTTATAAAGAAGATTCAATAATTTTTATCTTGTTTACATAGTCTTTTTAATTTATACTGAAATTGTTCGAAACTCCGGGCTGGCTGAAGGCTTGAAGTTTACGGGCGAGATCAAATCAATTTAAAAGGAGAGTATTATGGCTGAATTAAAAGGTTCAAAGACGGAGAAGAATTTACAGGCTGCGTTTGCAGGTGAGTCCCAGGCGCATGTTAAGTATCAGTATTTTGCTTCAAAAGCGGAAAAAGAAGGCTACCAGCAGATTGGCGCGATTTTCCGCGAGACTGCCCATAACGAGAAAGAACACGCGAAAATTTGGTTTAAATTTTTACATAACGATGATGTTCCGCCGACCACCGATAATCTTAAAGCCGCCGCGGACGGCGAAAATTATGAATGGACAGATATGTACGCCGGTTTCGCGAAAACCGCCAAAGAAGAAGGCTTTGACCAAATTGCTATGTTATTTGAAATGGTCGGTAAAATTGAGAAAGAGCATGAAGAGCGATACCGCAAACTGCTTGCCAATGTCAACGGCGGCCTTGTGTTTTCACGGGACGGCGACCAGGTTTGGCAGTGTTCCAACTGCGGGCACATTATCGTCGGCAAGAAAGCTCCGGAATCATGCCCGGTGTGCAAACACCCAAAAGCGTATTTCCAGCTTAGGGCGCAGAATTATTAATCGTGGAAGCGGGAATAAGCCGGCAGCGGGCATGGGAACTGCTTAGACAGTACAACAAGGACTCATTTCATTTGCAACACGCCCTTACCGTTGAAGGGGTAATGAGGTGGTTTGCCGCAGACCAGGGGTTTGCCGGTGAAGAAGAGTTTTGGGGCATTGCCGGCTTGTTACACGACATTGATTTTGAGGAGTATCCCGATCAGCACTGTGTTAAAGCGCCTGAACTTTTGCGCGGTGGCGGAGTAAGCGAAGAATTAATTCACGCCGTATGCAGTCATGGTTACGGATTGACCGAGGTTGAAACAAAGCCTGAGCATCTTATGGAAAAGATTATGTACGCTTCGGATGAATTAACCGGCCTTATATGGGCGGTCGCCATTATCAGACCGTCAAAGAGCGTAATGGACATGGAAGTAAAATCAGTCAAAAAGAAATATAAAACTCCCGCCTTTGCAGCCGGTTGTTCGCGGCAGGTAATTGAAAACGGAGCGGCTCTGCTTGGCTGGGAACTTGACGTTTTGATCGAGAAAACAATTCTTGCCATGCGGAGCTGCGAATCATCAGTTAATGCGGCGGTCGCGGCGTTAAAGTAAATATGGCTGACAAAGCGGTAATCGCCATGTCGGGCGGCGTTGACAGTTCTGTCGCCGCCGCCCTTATGCTTGAGAAGGGTTTTCAATGCGTTGGCATAACGCTTAAACTTTACAAGAGCGAAAGCCGCTGCTGCTCCCTTGCGGACGTAAATGACGCAAGGAACGTTGCTTTCAACCTTGGCATGGATCACTATGTCCTTAATTTTACCGAAGAATTTGACAAACAGGTAATCCGCCATTTTATAGAAACTTATGAGCATGGCGCGACGCCCAACCCCTGCATTGAATGTAACCGCCATATAAAGTTTAATTTGCTCCTTCTTCGCGCGCGTCAGCTTGATTTTGACTTTCTTGTTACGGGGCATTACGCGCGCATAACGCATGATAACGCAAGCGGCAGGCATCTGCTTTTAAAGGCGTTAGATGAAAAAAAAGATCAAAGTTATGTGCTTTACTGCCTTACCCAACAACAGTTAAAAATGTCCCGCTTTCCGCTGGGAGAGCTTTCCAAGAATGAAGTGCGTAAAATCGCCGAAGAGCGAAAATTTGTAAACGCGGCGAAGGGGGAGAGCCAGGACATTTGTTTTGTGCCTGATGGCGATTACGGCAATTTTATAGAAAGTTACACGGGTAAAACATACCCGCCGGGCGACATTATCGACATGGAGGGGAAAAAAATAGGCAGGCACAAGGGAATTATCCGCTACACTATCGGGCAGAGGCGCGGATTGGGCGTCGCCGCCAATGTTCCGGTTTATGTCGCCGCAAAGTCAATTGCCGCCAATACTGTAACGCTGGGTACTGACGACGCTCTTTTTTGCAAGTCGCTTTCCGCCAAAGACATCAACCTTATAGCCTGCGAAGACTTAAAAAAACCGATGCGCGTAATGGTAAAAACCCGCTACTTGCAGGCCGCCCAAAGCGCGACAGCGGAACAAACCGGAAATGACGGCCTGCACATTGAATTTGATTCGCCCCAGCGCGCGATTACGCCGGGGCAGGCGGTTGTTATGTACGATGGGGATATTGTTGTCGGAGGCGGAACAATAGAGTAGCATGCTTTGTAAAAGCAGTTCCCTATGATGAGGAGCCGTCTAAAATTTTTGTAAGCGTCGGGAATGAAATCCAAAGGGTTACGGGATCGCTTTTGCGCGTGTTGACTTTCAGGTGGATATATCCGCTTGGTAATTCCCAGCAAGATTCATAAGTCCGCATTTCGGCGAGTAATTTTTCTACGCGTCCTGCCGACGGCGGAGCAGAACCGTACAGCGTAATAAGATCATCCTGTACGGCGGTATAGCACTTCATTAATTCTTCCAGGTTATTTGTGTCAAAATAATACGCCCCGCCTTCCAGGCCTTTTTTGGAAAAATACGCGACCATAAAAGCGTTATATCCCGCTACGGATATATCTTTGTAAATCAGCGATTGAAAACCATTGGATGTTTCAACATGAATGGGATTGCCCATTTTAGCCTTAAACGCTTCAATGCTTGTTCCCCATGCAAAGTTGTGTAATTTTACGGTTACTTCTTCCTGCGCCTGTGTCTGCGCGTACAGCGCCGTTGTCATAAACAACGTGCAAATAAAAATTGGCAGCTTTTTAATGGTACACCCCCGTTTTATTATCGGCATAAGACTGGGTGCCGTTTAAAGTTTTTATAACTTTTTTATGCAGATCGAAAAAAGTGTCATTTGAATTGTTTTTTAGACGATAAGTAAAAAGACCTTTTTAGGCAAGGTCATATTAATAATTTTGGAGGTATAGCGATGATATATGGCTATATAAGAGTAAGCACTGACAAACAAACGGTTGATAATCAACGGTTTGAGATTGAACGGTTTTGCACAAAAAATAATTTGAAAATTGACGAATGGATTGAAGAAACTATCAGCGGAAATAAAACACCTGACAAACGGCTTTTAGGTTCGCTTCTGGAAGAGGTAAAGACGGGCGATTTGATTATTTGTACGGAATTATCAAGGCTTGGAAGAAGCCTTTTTATGATTATGTCGATACTTAACCAGTTAATGATGAATGAGGTAAGAATATGGACAATAAAAGACAATTACAGGTTAGGTGACAATATCCAGTCAAAAGTTTTGGCGTTTGCTTTCAGTTTGTCGGCTGAAATTGAGCGTGATTTGATTTCTCAAAGAACAAAGGAAGCGCTGGCGCGAAAACGCGCCGAAGGCAAAGTTCTTGGCAGGCCCAGCGGCAGGAAATCCTCTTATGTAAAACTTACCGGGCGCGAACAGGATATAAAATTGCTTCTTGACAGGCAGTTTTCAAAAAGCGCGATAGGCAGGATTTACGGCGTTAACAGAATGACTGTGGACTCTTTCCTGAAAGAAAGAATGATGATAAAAACCGTTAATCAAAGCTGACGGGAACTTATAACAAACGGATCTTTACCCAACATCAATAAAAAAAGCGGCTGCGTAAAACACAGCCGCTTAATTTTTGATCTAATGTAAGGTTAATAACTTACAAACAGTTATTATTCGTTATCCTGCAAAGCGTCGTATCCTTGCTCTCCCGTGCGGACCTTAACGACATTTTCAATATCCGAAACGAATATTTTACCGTCGCCGATATTTCCCGTATACAGTACCTTTTTCACCGTGTCTATTACGGTTTGAGGCGGTATTTTGCATACGATTATATCAATCTGAACTTTGGGAAGCAGTTTTATGGTTACAGGAGTACCACGATAGAATTCAGTATGACCTTTTTGCATACCATGACCAAGTACGTTGGTAACCGTGAGGCCTGTAATACCTATGCCGTCAAGAGCGGTATGAAGCCTTGTAAGTTTATTGGTATTGGTAATGATTGTTAATTTTGTCATCTTGGCGCCAGGCTTTGAGTTGTTTACAACAGGAATTGCCACATTGGCGGGAACTGACCCGGTTTCTTTGGTACCTGCTGCCGATACTATAAAGTCCGCATAACTGCTTTCGATGTTGTGTTCGGTAATATCCATACCGGCAATTTCTTCGGTTGGCGATACGCGCAGACCGACTGTTTTCTTGATTATCGTAAAGATAATGCCCATGGTTATTGCTACCCATGCCGCTACCGAAACGACGCCGAGAGCCTGAATTCCAACCATCTTCCATCCGCCGCCGTAAGCCAAACCGAACAAATTCGGGTCTTCCTGGCTGCCTGGAAGGGCTAATATACCTGTAAGAATGGTTCCTGCCGCTCCGGCAAGACCGTGTACGCCGATTGCTCCGACAGGATCGTCAACCTTTAATATTTTGTCTACAAATTCAATTCCAAATACGATAACAAACGACGCTACGATGCCGATGATGAATGCGCCGAAGGGCGATACCGCGTCACACCCCGCGGTAATTGCCACAAGGCCGGCAAGGGCTCCGTTTAATGTCATTGATACATCAGGTTTTTTGTAGCGGATCCATGTAATGAACATGGTAAAGACAGCCGCTGTTGCAGCCGCTAAGTTTGTTGTAACGAAAATATTACTGGCAGATACAATGTTATCACCTGTCATGGAAACAGTAGAAGCGCCGTTAAAACCAAACCAGCAGAACCAGAGAATGAAAACGCCGAGGGCGCCGAGTGTTAAGCTGTGTCCGGGAATCGCGTGCGATTCGCCTTTTTCGGAATATTTACCGATACGAGGTCCGACAATTGCAGCGCCAACCAAAGACGCTACGCCGCCGACCATGTGTACTGTGGTAGAACCGGCAAAGTCATGGAAGCCGAGCTCTCCAAGCCAGCCGCCGCCCCATATCCAATGGCCG
>Ga0268262_10007195_pt1 | contig 10466 bp, 12 predicted proteins | sample TergutNc150P3_FD_190354 | JGI IMG/M metagenome (GOLD analysis project Ga0268262, IMG submission 190354) | Nasutitermes corniger P3 segment gut microbial community from laboratory colony in Florida, USA - Nc150 P3 (SPAdes) (version 2) | ecosystem: Host-associated > Arthropoda: Insects >...
CATACGCGGCCGCAATTGAAAATTGTTCTACCCATATAGCTCCGTGGTATATAGTGCCCGCGGAAAAAAGATGGTATCGGAATTTGCTAATCGCACAGGTACTGGTAGAAACTCTGGAATCAATGGATCTTCATTATCCTGAAGCCAAATTTGATCCTAAAACAGTTATAATTCCTTAATATATTACCGGCAAACTATTGGGATTTTGTGGGTCAGGCGCCTCGCGCCTGCCTGTATCCAGTGTTAGGTACTATTTTACCGGACGGAGAACTTTCTCCAAACAACTGCATTTATCACAGGAAAAATTGTCTGAAATGGTTGACATATCTGTTATGCACTTGAGCAAAATCGAAAGGGGGTTAACGTTCGTGTCAGCCGACCTCCTTGACAAGCTGGCTGAAAATCTTAAAATAACGGCGGCTCATCTCTTTTGTAACCCCAATGAAAAAATTTATGATGATAATATATTCAAGAAATTTGACTGGATAACAGAAAAACATCTTATTAAAGCAATGGAAGGGATAAAAGACGATATAAGGCAAGACAATACAAATCAGGCATCTGATACCGGAAACGTCTAAGTGCCAATGATTGCCATATTATCCTCCGAATCATCCCGTATTCCGGGGCCGGGTTTCATCCACCCACATATGTACCTTGATTCCCTGATCAAAAGCCGCGTACACCGGGGAAAGAGCCGAGCCATAATCCACAAAGGCAAGCCATCCGGCATTGCAATGAGTCAGGATATTGACTGGTTCGTCATTTTAAGGGCTACAGGGGATTTACCAAAATATATATAATTCTTATTGTTTGAAAAGTTAAATCTAAAGTTGATTTTCCAAAAACTGAAGTTTTGGAAAATCCTTAAGTATCGAAGGATAAGGGAGTAGATTATGAAATCAATAACCAAAGAGCTTTGGTTTAACACCAAAAAGCCGCGGGAATTCATCAATATAACCGGCGAGGTAGAATCCCTGCTGCGGGAATCAGGCATACAGGAAGGGCTGTGTCTGGTAAACGCCATGCACATTACCGCCAGTGTTTTTATCAATGATGACGAATCCGGCCTGCATTACGATTTTGACGTATGGCTGGAAAAACTTGCCCCCCATGAGCCGGTATCGTCTTACCATCACAACACCGGCGAAATAAACGCCGACGCCCACTTAAAACGGCAGATAATGGGCCGTGAAGTTGTTGTCGCTGTTACCGGCGGCAAACTCCACTTCGGCCCCTGGGAGCAGATTTTCTACGGTGAATTTGACGGCCAGAGGCGCAAGCGGGTACTGGTGAAGATAATCGGGGAATAAATTTCCCGGCTCTCGGGCCTGCGCTTACGGGGCATTTTTAACCAACGAATAAATTGCCGCCTTTTTGCCGGAAAGCAGAATGGGAATGATTTGACGCACGGTAAAGCGGTTTTGGGCGGCTTGAATCAGCGTGTCTGTTCTGTCACCGAGGATTATTACCCGCCCATCGGCTTTGAGCAGCAGGTCAAAAACGCGGAACATATCTTCGTAGAGTTGTGTAACGGGAATCTCCTGATAATGACCCCAGGGCGGGTCGGTAATAATGGCATCCACGCTGTGCGCGGGCAGGAGAGCGGCCAAAGCGCGGAAGTCCGCCTTGTGAAGGACAAAATCGGCGGGGCGATTTTTGTGCCGGGCGGCGGTATAGGCGGCGGCTTTTTCATTTGAATCACAGGCAATACATTGCGCTATGTGAAAAAATTTAAGCGCCGCGTGGGGGATTGAGCCATAGCCGCACAAGGGGTCAAGAACTATGTCGCCATGCTTGAGGTTTCCCAGGCGGCAGAGCGTCCAGGCAAGAGGCGGCGGCAGCTCTCCCGAATGGAGGGATTTTTCCCAGGAAGGGCGCATGGTCAATCGTTTCATGAAAACCGAAAAGTCCCGCCTCTCCGGCTTGTTTTCCGGCTGACGCTCCTGGCGGTATAAAAACCAGAATTCCGCGTCAGGCCGGGCGCGATCCGCCTTAAGGCCGGACAGCCGCGCGATGTACTGTTCCGCCTCCAACCGCAATTTTTCATGTATCGCCACGGGCGTATTTTCCCGTGACATAACAATTCTGAAGGTGCGGAATTTTGCGCTGTTGTGCGCTATTACCTGCTCAGCGGCGGGTGAAAGGCCGTTATGGATAACGGTCTTTAGATGCGCTTCCGGCGCCCCGTCCGGAAGCGCTCCTGAGGGAGCGGTATGTTCCGTTAAATCGACAACTGCGAAAATATTGTTAAAGCATAAAAAGTTAAACTTGTCATACGTGACGGAAGTCTCAAAAAGAATCGCCCCGTCAAGCAGGCGGTGAATTACCGCGTCACGCAGGCGTTCCCGCACTATTTCCGCAATGAATTCCTGCAAACCGGGGATAAAACTTGCGTAATATAAGGAACCCGCATTTTTAATCACGCTGGGCAGCCAGAAGAATTAACGAAAGAATAAAAGAAAACGCCAGAATGACGATGAGCGTTGTAAGGGCAAGGGAAAAGCCCAAATTAAGAATCAATGAAATACCGAGGCTGTTAAGAACGATACGGTATAGATATACCATGCCGTTAAAAACTATCGGCAGGACGGGGAGCAACAGCACAAAAAAGTAGCGTGGACGGTATTTGGCGCGGTAACACCAGCCAATTACTATGGCGACAACCGCCATGGGCAAAAAGAACAGGCAAGAACCGAGGCGGTTGAGAATCTCCGCTTCAAAAACTTCGGGAATGTAACCCATATCTCCGGCTATATTGGAAGCGGCAAAAAGAGTATCAATGTGCAGGCTGGGCAGCCCCTGCCGCATTTCCGGCAGCATGAGGAAAGTTTCATAATCTATGTTAAGCGTAATTTGTGCCATTTTCGGCTGATACACGGTATTGTTTTGCGCGCTCCATTCCGGTTCCCAGCGTCTGGTACGGTCATGGCGGTCGAGCGCGCGCATCAGGACGATAACCCGCTGTTCATCGCCAAGTGTAATCGGCAGGAATTTGGCGTAAGGCGCCTGCAGATGCAGCAGCGGGCGCGCATCGGTATCGAAAACCATGTATTCAATGCCTGTTCCGTAGGCGTAATCAGGGGAGTAAGAAAAACTGGTTACCCGCATTACCGACCTGTCCTGTCCCCTGTTTTGACGGGCGGGCAGGGAGAAAATGGTGTTGGTAAGCGTCTCGTCAAGCGACATATCCATTTCATCTATAAAAAACGCGATTTCTGTGGTTCCCTTTTCACAGACAGCAAAAAAATTTCTTGCGTCAGGGTCATTGGGAGTCAGGCCGAGAAGTTCCTTAAAAATATAATATGCCCGTATCCAGTCACCGGCAACCATAGCTTCATAACCCGACAATTTAAGTTCATAAATCGAATACACATGGTTTTCCTGGTCGGTTGGCTGCAGCGATGCAATTTGATTCCATGCGCGGGCCGCAAGCCAGGAGGCCTTTGTATTTTCAGGGCTGCCTTCTTTGGCAAGGCGCCCGCCCAGAGTAGCAAGCCAATGGGCGTCAAACAGCCTTCCTTCAGTTAACGCCTTTTCACCCAGCGCAATCGCTTCAGCGGCATCCACCGGCTCCCGCTGTCCGGGCAGAGCCGAAAGCGAGGCGCTGTTCGGCGCTCGGGCGGAATCTTTACTGCCCGGATTTTTTTCCCCAAACCGTATTTCATCCATGTGATATTCAAGTTCTTTTTGCAGATCGGCAAGCTCCGGGCTGTTTTGCCAAATGCTGTTACAAACGCCGATAAACTGGGATACCTGAAGCCAATCCCCGTTTTGTTTATGAATTTCCGCCCGTTCTTTCGCCAAATGGTACATATCACCCTGATAGCGTAAATTTTCTTCATAATTTTGCGCCAGAGGAAGAACCAAAAAAAACAAAACGGCGTACAGGCCTGCCGCGCACATTGCCGTGACAAGCGGAGTCATCAGACGCTGGAAAATATGCTGGGAATAACCGGAACGGTTATCATCTTCGGAAACCATGCCAAAAGGGAGAACCAGAGCGGAAAAAGCCAGGGCGGGAAACAGGGCAATAATATCAAGCAGACCCCGAATCAGCCGCCAGTCCCGCGCAAAGATAGGCAGCGGTGAAACTTCACCGGGATAAATAAGACGGAAAATCAGAATAAGAAAAGAAGCCGCGGCAACATACGCAAAAGAAATCACCGGCGGCGAATGAACCGTTTCTTTGTTAAGAGGCATAACCACTCTGCCTTTTTACCAGATAAACCAAAAATGAGTACAGGAGAGACAGCAATCCGACGATGCAGAAAATCAGCGGAACCACCAGTGAAAGGGGCAGACGGTTTTGCAGGAACGAATCAAAAACATCCTGTATTTCAGGCGTTTTGAAAAAAAGTTCCAGGGCAAGTATACCCCGAAAAGCGAGGCAGCCCAAAAACAGGTTTGCCAAAGGCCACATGCTGAATTTAAGAATGAACAAAAGCGAGCATAACAGGAAAACCAGCGTCCCGGTATACATCAAAAACGGCAGCAGACCCGCGTTCACCTGCCGGCGCAAATTTTCGGCGCTGAGCCGCAGATCAATGGCGAGACTTTTGAGGAACCAGGGGCAATTATCGCTAAACGGCGCCGGCGGCAGGCTGATAAGCGACAGGTCTTTTCCGGCAAATTTCTCCTGATACAGCAGAGGTTTGCCGGGAGTTGCCACGACGCGGCTTCCGCCCGGCTTGGCAGGCCCTTCCAGCAGCACCAGAACGGTACTGGCTGGCCGTACATTATTGGAAAGGATAAGCCCGGGACCGCCCAAAGGTTGAACTGTAGTTCTGGCGGGCGGCACATTTTCCCAGCTTTCTATTAATTGGCCAATACCCAACGTAAAACCGATGGTCATCGCGGCCACGCACACAATCGCCGTCGGCGCAAAAACCTCCTTGCGGACGGCATAGCTTAACCCGAGAAGTATTCCGCCGTAAAGCGACAGCGACAAAGCCCAGCGGGCGGCGGTTATGAGTTCAACCAGCATAGCCTCCTGTTCCTGCGATAATGCCCGTACCCACTCAATCCGCAGCACCAAAAAGCGCGATACTGTCGCAACAAGGAACAAAATCGCAAAACTGAGACTGTAAAATAGCACTAATTTGAGCAGTTTTCTCACCATATTAAGCATAACACGGGAATAGCCTGAGTGCAAGTGCGCCATGAAACCATTTTTTCTCCACAAATTATCCACAGGCAAAACGGCTCAAATATTGTATAAAATCAGTATTTTTGAGGGTGCTTTCATTTATTTTTAACGGAAAAAACAGCCGGTTGCCCGGAAAAAATCATGTAAATCCTTATCCTGTAAGGAATTAGCGGGCTGTGTTATTTGTAATATTTATCCGGTGCGGATTTCTGTATGAAAATAGATACACCCCATGAATTTTTCCTTATATTGTGAACAAGTTTTCCACAGGTGTATGGGATAGTAACCCTGGGGTAGTAATCTAAACTTGACCCACAAATATATGCGAAAATTTGGCAAAGGGAGGGCAGCGGGGGCGGCAAAACGCTTGTAGAATCCGCCTACGGAGCCTCCCAGCACTTAAATTACCATGCACATCGTAATACTTTGAAATCATCATCGTATTTAAGTGCTGGGCTTTTATTGTCCCTACCCTCGTTACTATTACCCGCTGATCTCCTCCGGCGGGGGAACATACTACCAGCGCCCTGTCAAAGGGCGTTTACGGAAACAATATAACCGGTTCCGGCGCAAAGGAATTCCACTGTTTACATACCGGTAGCACGCCTTTAGGCGGGCGTACGCGCCGCGGGCAAATGTTTTGCCGCCCCCGCTGCCCTCCCTTTGCCAACCTATTTCAGAAAATTGTGGGTCAAGTTTAAGGAAGTAACCCGGGGACATTAGCCCAGTGAAACCGCGCCGGTGTTGTCAACGGCAAGGATAGTTTTGCAGTGAGAACAGCGAAAACGGCCGGGTTTTACCGCTTTGAGGTTTTTGGAACAGAAAGGACAGGCGAATATTTTAGGAAAAACTTCAGTTTCCTGCGGTGTTTCATTATTACGGAAAAAGTCTATGGATTCATTCAGATCGGTCTGGATATTAAAAAATTGGGAAAAACCGAGTAATTGAAGCACTTCGTATACTTCGGGCTGAATATTAAGCAGTATTATGTCGCCGCCCTGGGCTTTTACCGCCTTCAGGAATACCGTCAGGGAGCCAATCCCCGTCGATGAAATATGTTGAAGGTCGTTGCAGTCGAAAATCAGCCGGATATAGCCCTCATCAATAGCCCGTTGTACCCGGTCTTGAAAAAGGGTTGAATTGTACGTGTCAATGTACCCATGAAGTACTAAAACAAGGCAGCCTTCAAGATCAGGCACATCATGGAGTTTGATTTTAAGGTTTTCATCCTTTTCGTTATCGAATCCGGAAACTATATCATTATTGGTCATAATATAATTGTATACACTCCCACATGAATTTGTCAAACTGTGAATAAATGGTCTTGTCGGATGTGGTAATTATTTTATGCCGCGCCAGTGAACCGGGCAATGTGGGGGCCGTATGCCGGGTGATGAAAAACATGGGCCTTTCCCAACTGCGGATGGTAGCGCCGGACCCGCTGGATGAAACCCCGCTGCTGGCGCGGGTTGTCCATGCCGAAGACGTATGGCGCGCCGCCCGCTTTTTTGACACTCTGGCGGATGCCGCCGCAGACTGCTCGCTGGTAGTGGGAACCACCCGCCGCCGGGGCAAAAAACGGAAAGGGGTCACTCTGGAACCCCGCGCCCTGATGTCCTGGCTTGCTCCCCGGCTGCGCCATTGCGCCGCCGCCCCCCTGGCCCTTGTTTTTGGCAATGAACGCACCGGCCTTACCGACGATGAGTTGAATTTTTGCACTATTGCCTCGCATATCCCCGTTTCCGAAGCCTTTCCCTCCCTTAACCTTTCCCATGCGGTGCAGATATACGCCTACGAGCTGTTTCTCGCCTTTGGGGGGGCGGCGGAAAACCCGGTAAAAGGGGAATGGGTTCCCCTTGAACGGACGGCGGTTAATGAACTGACGGCGGAAATAACCAACACCCTTGCCGAACTTGGCTTTTACCAGCGCCGCGGACGCGGGGAACAGACCCGTTTTTTGCGGGATTTAATATGCCGCGCCGGCCTGACTGAACGGGAGGGGCGTTACCTCAGGGACATTTTCACCAAAGCGGCAAATCTGGGTAATAGACAGAACACTAAGCGTACTTAATGCTATTGATAACCTTGTATGTTTTCTCGGCAAAGGACCTTTTGTCTATCGGTTTGACGATAAAATCATTGGCGCCGAGTTTTAAGGCTACAATTACATTGGCTTTATTACTGTCGCTGGTAACCATGATGATAGGCAACTGTTTAAATTTATCTATTTTCCGGATTTCTTTGAGTACATCCAGCCCTGTCATCTTGGTATTAAAATACCAGTCAAGAAACACAAAATCAACGCGCCGGTTTTGCACCATATCCAGGGTATTTTCGGGGCTTTCAGACTCTATAAAATCAGGGGGGGCGTCAAGATCAAGCTCACTTACATAACTTTTGAGAAGATTGCGGGTAGGCCGTGAATCATCGGCTAGCAAAAATACCATACGAACATTCTCCTTACCACCAAGAAATTATAAAGATTTTTGTGAATGATGTCAACAGTATAACGCAGAATGGCGTTATTCCTGCAAATTCATGCTCAAAAGCCGCTCAAAATGCGAGTCCGTCTCTTTTTGCTTTCGTACACGTCCCCGTGTCAATCACCACAATGGTGCGTAGGGCACATATCGTTTATCTTTTTTTCACAAAACTCAAGAATTTTTTCCGCATAATTAATAGCTTGTCCGGTAATGCTGTCATCAACAGCCAATTCATTGGGATAACGTACCTGAACTCCGTAAGGATTGAGGGAAACACAATATGGCAGAATCGTTGAAAAATTCGTTTCCTGGGCAATACAAAGCCTTATTAGCTCTACCAGGTCATGGATATAGGGAGGGTCTGTTTCCCGTGCTATCAAGTAGGCTTTAAGGGACTTTTCGGCGCATTGATGAGTGTGATAACAGGAAATTTCAGTTTCTTTTGGGATAACATCCATGAACATATGCCTGGCAGTATTGAGGTCGCTTTTTGCATACCGAAGCCATTCTTTTGCCAAATCAAACGTGGTCATAGAGAACGATTCCTTTTTGGGCAATAGTTTTCTCAATAGTTGGCAATTTGCTTCTTACTTCAAAACGGCTTTTATAATTTGCAAGAACATCAACTGCTTTATAATTTGGATTCTGAGCCAGACCACGGTATATATTTTGTAAAACCAGGATAGGTTTTTCTGTGCCGTCCTTAAGAATAACAAAGACATCATAGTCACTGCCTTCTCTGGGCATTCCATAAGCGTAGGAACCAAAAAGGATGATTTTTTCACAATCTTCACCCACTGTTTTCAGGATGCTGTCTTTTATTGCGAGTATTTCATCGTTTACCATATCGGTTAAGTATAGTCCACAATTCTGCTTAATAAAAGAGGTAACACAATGGCGTTATTCCTGCAAATTCATGCTCAAAAACCGCTCAAAATGCGAGTCCACATCGGCAATAATATCTTGTTTTATATTCTGCTGTAATTGGATGAGCCAATGAAATAATAATTGGCTGCGATCTTGCTTCCGTATTTCAATACCGGGAGTGAATAATTGAAACACTTCAGTTCCCAAAGCTTTGGACAGGGCAATCAGGGTTTTATCGCTTACCCATGCTCTGTACCCTTCAATACTGTTAACCATTTGGACGGACAAATGAGTCATTTCGGCAAGTTTTTCCTGGGAAATTCCCAGTTTTTTCCTTCTATCTTTTATATTGGCGGATAATACTTTGCGTAATTGTATCGTATCTATGGCTCAAACCCCTTAATTTAAATACTACGGTAATATTAAGTGTTGACAAACCAATGACAGTAGGTTTATGCTTACTTAATAATATTAGGTATTTTCTACTCAATATTGATTTATACAAGGAAAACCGGCCTAATCAGGAGAAATAAATGAAAAATAAGTGTTTTTTCGCGGGAATTGTCAGCATACTGCTGATATTCGGGCTTTTGGGGGCAGGATGCGGTCAGTCAACAGACAGTATGCCGATTATTCCGATTCCTCCCCCCGTTACGTTTTCTGCCGTTACGTTTACCAATTTGACGGCGAATGGTTCACCCACGGCAACCACCACCAAACTGACCTTAACGTTTGATAAAGACATTGACGGCTTAAACGCGGCGGACATTGCCCTGGACGCGGGGTCTACCAGGGCAGTTAAAGGAACATTAACCAGAACCGGAATGGGGGTTTATGACCTTGCCGTCAGAGGTATTAGTTCAGGCGGCAGTGTTACTGTGGCAGTTTCAAAGTCCGGTTATACCATTACCGGCGGGTCGAAAACCGTTATGGTATACCACTACACCGCGCCTACGGATATAACCGCCATGTTTACCGGTTTATCAGCGGACGGGTCAAGCACCGCTACAACCACCAAACTGACCTTAACGTTTGACAAGGACATTACCGGCTTAAACGCGGCGGACATTGCCCTGGACGGCGGGTCTACCGGGGCAAGTAAAGGAAGCCTGACCAGAACCGAAGCGGGTATTTATGATCTTGCCGTCAGCGGCATTACGTCAACCGGCAGTGTTACCGTGGCGGTGTCAAAGTCCGGTTATACCATTACCGGCGAGTTAAGCGTTATGGTATACCACTATACCGCGCCTACGGATATGAGCGCCACGTTTACCAATTTGACGGCGGACGGGTCAAGCACCGCTACGACCACAAAACTGACCTTAACATTTGACAAAGACATTACCGGCTTAAGCGCGGCGGACGTTGCCCTGGACGGCGGTTTTACCGGGGCAGTTAAAGGAAGCCTGACCAGAACCGGAGCGGGTATTTATGACCTTGCCGTCAGTGGTATTACTTCAAGCGGCAGCGTTACCGTGGCGGTGTCTAAGCCCGGTTATACCATTACCGGCGGGTCGAAAACCGTTATGGTATACCACTACACCGCGCCTACGGACATTAGTGTTATGTTTACCAATTTAACGGCGAATGGTTCGCCCACGGTTACGACCACCAAACTGACTTTAACGTTTGACAAGGACATTACCGGCTTAAGCGCAGCGGACATTGCCCTAGACGGCGGGTCTACCGGGGCAAGTAAAGGAAGCCTGACCAGAACCGAAACCGGGGTTTATGATCTTGCCATAAGCGGTATTAGTTCAAGCGGCAGCGTTACCGTTTCGGTATCAAAGTCCGGTTATAACATCACCGGCGGGTCGAAAACCGTTATGGTATACCACTACACCGCGCCTACGGATATAACCGCCACGTTTACCGGTTTATCAGCGGACGGGTCAGCCACCGCTACGACAAGCAAACTGACTTTAACGTTTGACAAAGACATTAGCGGCTTAAGCGCGGCGGATATT
>Ga0268262_10007197_pt1 | contig 10464 bp, 19 predicted proteins | sample TergutNc150P3_FD_190354 | JGI IMG/M metagenome (GOLD analysis project Ga0268262, IMG submission 190354) | Nasutitermes corniger P3 segment gut microbial community from laboratory colony in Florida, USA - Nc150 P3 (SPAdes) (version 2) | ecosystem: Host-associated > Arthropoda: Insects >...
GAGGCAGATTGACCGTTAGGAGGGAAAATCATGTTTGAAAAATGCCCTTGTGGTTCCGGCAAATTATACGCAAATTGTTGTAAACCTTTTATAAAGCGAAAAGAGAACGCGCCGACACCCGAAGCTCTTATGCGGAGCCGTTATACCGCCTATGTGTTACATGAAATCGACTACATCATGGATACTTGCAAAAAAGGTGTAAAAATTATCCGCAGTAATGTTGAGGAATGGAGCAATAATTCAAAATGGCTCGGGCTTGAGATTATTTCCAGCGATCCGGCTGGAAAAGTAGAATTCAAAGCCGTGTATGAACAGGGTCAGCTTAAAAACGTCCACCACGAAATCGCGTCTTTTGAGAAAGAAGAAGAACGCTGGTATTACGTTTCTGGGAAATTATTCAATGTTCCGGTAACTCGTTCTGATACTAAGCAGGGACGTAACGAATACTGCGCCTGCGGTTCAGGGAAAAAATACAAACACTGCTGCGGCAGATAAAAGGAGAGGAAAAATGCAGAAGGATGAAAAGGTTGATTTTGAGAAAGATTATCTCATAGTCTACAAAAACGTAAATGGCCATTTGGTGAATTGGAATTGGTGGCAGACTGATCTTACACCTGAACAGGTAAAACAAAAAATATTGGAACGTAACGCGAAGCAAAACATTGAATCATTAACTTTTAATACCGCTGAAATGATTACAGACCAGCTTGTTCGGGAAATTTGTGCTTACAAGAAAAAATCGGAGCCTCTTGATGACCTAATCAACGAGATTAAAGAAATACAGGAAGGCATAGAAGCAACAAAGAAATTTCTCAAGTCAGCGTTGGATTCTCTTAATCATATAGGAGCATGGGAATGAAAAAAGAAATTAAACACCTGACTTTTCTTAGAATTATAACTTATGTCTCGGGCGGTATTGAAGCTAAATTCTATCCCAGTGATGACTCATTATACATTACAAATAACAACAAGCAAAGAATAAGTATTTCCGGGGATCATTTGGATTTTTTGATTAAGGTGATTGAGGAGGTTCAGGGTGAAAGAGGAAAGTAAAACTAACAAAGTAACCTGCGCGGAGTGTAAATACGGCATAGATACAAACGTAAGCGGCCGGGTCAAATTATGCGACCCTCCGCGTGGTCATAAGATGTTCAAAAAGAAATTACAAAAGCATGGGCAGCGTTTCTCCTGCGGTTATGGGGTGATGTGGAACGAGGTATCGGTATGAACGAGAAACCGATTATTTTCAAACCGGAAATGGTGAAGGCTATACTCGAAGGCACAAAAACTGTAACGCGCCGAGTAATCAAAACTCCTCCATGTGAAATCCATGAGCAGGGAGACTTTATAACCGTAACGAAGCCGCGAAAGTTCAAAGATGAATATGCGAGGTTTTGTCCGTATGAGCCGTATCATGTCGGCGATATCCTTTGGGTAAGAGAAACATGGAGCATACACCCTCTTACAAAGCCTGATAATTTGTCTGAATTGGGCTATTGCAGTGCCTGTACTGCTTGCAAAAAAAGAAAAGGAAAATACATATATAAAGCCTCATTTCCTAAATCTTATCCGTGTACCGGATGGAAACCCTCAATACACATGAAACGTGAAGCGGCGCGTATTTTCCTTGAAATTAAATCGGTAAGTGTGGGGCGGTTGCAAGATATAACCGACGCAGATGCCCATGCAGAGGGCATGGATTCACCGAGTTACCCGATTATACAATTCAAGGATTTATGGGAAGAAATTAACGCCAAGCGTGGCTACTCATGGGATAGTAATCCTTGGGTATGGGTAATTGAATTCAGGAGGATTGATAATGGGACTTAGTCTATCACCTGGTGGCGCGAGTTGGAGTTATTCAGGATATATGGATTTTCGCATAAGGCTTGCCAAAGAGATAGGTATAAACCTTGCGGAAATGGAAGGTTTTGAAATACTAGGAAAACACAGCGGAGTAGAAACTATAAAGTCATGGGAAAATGTGAATGACGATATAAAAATATTACTCGTTCATTCTGACTGCGATGGAATTATGAAACATAAAAAGTGCGCTAAAGTTTTACCGCGTTTAAGGCAGTTAATTTCAAAATGGGATGATAACGACTATGACAAACAACAGGCATTAAAACTTATTAGTGGAATGGAAAAATGCGTAAGAAAAAAAATAAATTTGGAATTTATATAGGAGGCTAATGTATGAGAGAGAGATTAGAGAAAATACTTGAATGTATCGAAGAAACACTTGGAGATGCATCTGGTGTTTCAGCAATTTATTGTCCCGGATGGATGACACATCTTAAAACCGCGCAGGATGAACTTCACGAGCTTATTCATGACGCAGAAATTGAAGAAGAACAAATAGATTTAATTAATAGCACACATATTCGCGGTTTCCATTGGTCAAATAAAGCATGGTATGCCGAAGCTAACGGAATGAAAAACGGCGAAATTAACTTTGGTATTTACTGTACCGAAGGCGGTTGTACCGGCGAAATGACAATGAAATGGTTTGAACTATGCGGAAAACTTGTTCCGAAGTTGGGTGCGTTTGAGGATTCATGGAATGTCCTCGCAAGTTTCAAAGACGTGATAGATGCCCTGGGAAAAGTATCTGGTAAGAATATCACGGAAGATGAATTTGTGAAAATACTGCTCGGTTGTGGTTTTACCGATCTTACAAGATATACCGAAGGAGAGAGATAATAATGCCATTAAATCCTCAAGCTGGGAATATGTACAATTTTATCACCGACACTTGGAATGTCATCAAAGGAGCGTGTCCTCACGACTGCTCATACTGTTACATGAAGAAATGGGGAAAGTTACGCGATATTCATTTTGACAAAAAGGAATTGAGAACAGACCTCGGCAACAACAAATTTATTTTTGTCGGAAGCTCCTGCGATATGTGGGCCTCCAATATCAGTATCGACTGGATCAACAGAATACTTGAGAAAACTTTTGACGCTAAAGAAAACAAGTATTTATTCCAAACAAAAAATCCTGCGCGGTTTGATGACTTCCTTTTGAAAATTAGAAGGCAGGACGTATTAGCAACTACCATCGAAACAAATAGGTTTTATCCAGAGATGGGTTTTCATACTCCGCTACCAGAAAAAAGAGCAGAGGCTATGGCTTGCTTAACCAATACCATGATAACCATTGAGCCTATCATGGATTTTGATGCTGTTCCTTTAATAGATTTAATTCAAAAGTGCAAACCTTTCCAGGTTAATATCGGCGCGGATAGCTGCCATCATAATTTGCCTGAACCACCGAAAGAAAAAATAATCGAACTCATATCAGAGCTTGAGAAGTTTACTACCGTATACAAAAAGGATAATTTACGGAGGTTATTGGCGTGACGTATAACCGTATCTTACCCGGGAACAACATAGATACTCTCAAAACGATACCGGACAGGACGGTGGACTGTTGCGTTACTTCTCCGCCTTATTATATGTTACGCGATTATGGAGAATTTGAAGGTCAGATAGGTTTAGAAGCAACTCCAGAAGAATATATCGAAAAATTACTCATAGTTTTTAGAGAAGTAAAACGCGTTCTTAAAGAAGAAGGAACGCTATGGGTAAATATAGGTGATTCCTATAACGGCAGCGGAAAAAATAATGGAAACACGAAACCATCATTTGATAAACAGGCAAGCAACACAGCAAGCCATGCTGTAAAAATATTGAAACTCAAATCTATGGCTCCAAAATCTCTCATAGGTATTCCCTGGCGTTTTGCTCTTGCCATGATGAATGACGGTTGGATATTAAGGCAAGATATTATCTGGTCTAAACCTTCTGTAATGCCGGAAAGTGTAAAAGACCGTTTCTGTAAATCCCATGAATATATTTTTTTATTTACAAAAAAACCAATATACTATTTCAATTTTCAACACGCTCTTGAACCAGCAACAGGATATGACGGTCGTAAAAACGAAACCGTTACTAATGGTGAATTTGATCAAGTAGTATGGGGACATGAAGCTGGGAAAAAACGTGAACGCTGGCCACAGCGCGGATATATTACAAAAGACGGAAAAACAGGTCTAACTGAACAACACCATGGAGTATCTATCCCGACCAATCCATTGAGGACAAAACGTGACGTGTGGGTTGTCGCCAGCGAACCTTCCGAATTAAATCACTTCGCAATGTTCCCACAACGGCTTATTCTCCCTTGCATAATGTGTGGCTGTCCTGAAAATGGGATTGTACTCGATCCGTTTCTTGGCAGCGGAACCACGGCGGTAGTGGCTATAAAAAATCTTCGGAGATACATAGGGTGCGAAATAAATCCGGAGTATATAAAAATTGCAGAGCAACGGATAGCGAATGAGAAGGGTTTATTCAATGACTAAAGAAAAAACCATAACCCACACACAACTCTGCATGGCAGTAGCTAAACGCTATAACAAAAAAATAGCTCTATACGAATACAAAAGCACAGCTTCCAGTGAAGAACCCGATGTTCTGATATTTGACTTCGGTTGTACATATCTTTTTGAAATAAAAGTTTCTCTTGCTGATTTCAAGAAAGATCAGAAAAAGGACGCTCGGAAAAAGTACAAATTAAATTGGCATATTGAGTTTTGGCATCAGAGGTACATTGAAGATAAAATGAATGCACAAGTAAAAAGACAGTATTGCAGAATGATAAAAGAACACCCTGAATTGATTTATATAGAAGATAAACATCTCGGCAATAAACGGTATTACGTCTGCCCTTGGGGACTTATTCCTGTAGAACTTGTTCCGGAAGGTTGGGGACTGCTGTATTACAAGAACGGAAAATTTTATCAGCAAAAACCATCTGGAAAGTTCCGGTCCAACCTAAAAACAGAAAATGACCTTGTTGTTCATGCTCTGCGCCGCTTCGCCAGCGGAGACAGCACCGGCATTTTGGTAAATACCTATGGAGGAGATAAATGAGAATAATCCGTGTATTTCCTCGCAGGACAAACGCCACACCAACAGACGAATTAGCATTTGTCGGTGATCCGACAATGTTCGCAGAAGCTGACGAGGTTCATATTTCCGTAACTTTTTCTTGGGATATACCGGAAGCTGAACGTCTTGAGAAAGCATGGCGGTGTATTGCACCAGTAAAAATAGGCGGCCCGGCAATAGGTCAACGAGGCGAAGATTTTATTCCTGGAATGTATCTAAAGCGAGGGTATGTAATAACGAGCCGTGGCTGTCCGAATAAATGCTGGTTTTGTAATGTTTGGAAACGAGAAGGCGATATTAGAGAATTGCCAATAACAGAAGGCTGGAATATTCTTGATGATAATTTACTGGCTTGTTCAACAGAACATATAAATAGTGTTTTCCTCATGCTCTCAAGACAAAAGCATAGACCATTATTCACAGGTGGATTAGAAGCGGCGAAGTTGAAATATTGGCACGTCTCAAGGATGGCAGAATTAAAACCAAAAGAATTATTTTTTGCCTATGACTGCCCTGAAAAAAGAGAGCCGCTTTTTGAAGCCGGAAAATTATTATTACAAAATGGATTTTCAAGAAAAAGGCAAAATCTCCGCGCCTATGTTCTTGTCGGGTATCCAAAGGATACTTTCGAGGCGGCAGAGAAACGCTTCATAGAATGTATGGAGGCTGGTTTTATTCCGATGGCTATGCTCTACAGGGATAAAACTGGAATGCGCGATCCGGCATGGGTAAAATTTGCATGGCCGTGGATACGTCCTGCGGCAATGTCAAAGAAATATCGGTCTTACGAAAAGGAGAAAGTATGACTTATTTTGATGCGATAAGCATTCAGCAGGATTTAATTGTCAATATGCAATACGCAGATGCTTTGCAAAAAACACCAGTAGAAGCTCTCAAAGAAGCTGCTATGAAATACTCAAATGAGCAGTATGCACAAGCATATAAAATAATCTGCGATAAATTGGATGAGGATAAAAGAGACCTTAAAAAATTATTCCTTCTGGCAGTAAAAAGCAAATCATTGCCAGATGAAAAGAAAGGGGATAAACAATGACAAAAATGACAAGAGAAGGAGCGCGGTTCTGGTGGGGAATAGAACTTCCTAAAGGCGTTATTTATATGTTCAACAACGGTGTAGGCGGTAATGCGCTTAACGGTGGCATAGGTGGTAAGTGGGAAGAATATACCATAGCCGAGCATAACGCAAAAAAGAAGGAACAACAGGAAAGCAACCTTAGAAAAAAGCGATACCATACTTTTAGAGTGCCTTGTTTAATACACGTCTTTAAGTTAGATACAGATTTTTTTTACGGCGGTTATTTTTATATCGTTATTTGGTCTATGTATGGTATGTGGTATCTGAATTATAAGACAAGGTGGGAACATGAAGATTTTTTCCCAAGAATAAAAAGGCATTTACCCTTTGGGCTGCTACCTTTTGATGATGACGATGATGACGTATGGTTTGAGGAGTTTTGTAAACATTACCCTATGGAACCAAAGGGTATACAGAAACCGCGAGGTAAGTATCTTACGCATTGCAAGATCGACACTTATCACAATCTTGTCGACATAGAATTGAAGGGGGAGAAGAAGAAAAATGAATAAAAAAATTAAAAAACGCTTGGATGCGTTTTTGAAAGATGTTCTTCAAGTATCGCTAAAACACCGATTGAAAATAGAATCTTATGGGAATGAGTTTACTCCGTATGTAGAAGATATTGATACAGGGGAAGGTCTTTGTTCCAGCGCGACAATTATTGATGACCGTTATACATACATGGAAGCAGATGCGTTACCGATAGAACTTGATCCAGACCAACCTTATTATTCTGTCGGACTAAATGATAAAAAGGAGGACAAACAAAAATGTATTGGATAGGAGGCATCGTCGCTTCACTCATAGGATTTTATTTTGGTTATCGCAGGGGAAAAGAAGTTGGATTTATTCTTGGATGGAATAAATGTGCTGACAGAATGAATAAGGAGAGTATCGAAGAATGAAAACAGTATTTTCGGAAAAATTAAAAGCTGCTCGTGAGGTTCGGAACATGACACAAGCCGAACTAAGTACAATCACCAGCATTGAAACAACACAAATTGCACATTTTGAAAGTGGCAATAGAAATCCCTCAATAGATAATTTGAAAAAATTATGTGTCGGATTAAATGTATCTGCGGACTATCTTCTCGGTATTTCCGAGGAGCCGTTCATCACACAGCAGACCATTGTGAATAATTTATTAAGTGCTTTGTCTAACAGGGATTTTGACTTAATAATGAACCTTTTACAGTTTATGAATAAGAAGGGGGTTATATGAAAGATTTTTTAAAAGGTTTTTGGTATGGCTGGAGTTCCGCTATGACTGGAGGAATTATTTTATTGATTGTTCTCCTAATCTTGGAGAAGATATGAAAAAAACATTCAACGTGGTAGATATGTTTTGCGGTGCGGGTGGCGAAAGCACCGGCATTATGCAGGCTGCTCTTGAGATGGAAATGAAAGTCAATTTACTCGCGATAAACCATTGGGAACGCGCAATGGAAACCCACGCCGCCAACCATCCGAGCGCGGAGCATCTCTGCGAATCCGTGGAGCGTATAGACCCGACACAGGTAGTTAAGGGAGGGAAGCTCGATCTGCTTTGGGCTTCGCCGGAATGCACCCACCATAGCATTGCTCGCGGAGGCAGACCGAGAAGTGACCAGAGCCGGGCCAGTGCGTGGCTGATTCTGAAATGGCTCTCGGAACTCTATGTTGAGCGCGTAATAATTGAAAACGTTCCGGAATTTCTTTCATGGGGGCCTTTGGATAAAGAAGGTCGGCCTATACAGAGACAGAAAGGGAAAACGTTCATGGCGTTTATTTCTTCCCTCAAGAGCCTCGGTTATCAAGTGGATTGGAAGATACTCACCTCAGCGGACTATGGAGACCCGACAACGCGCCGGAGATTATTTATTCAGGCAGTCAAAGGTCGAAAGCGCATTATGTGGCCGCAGATTTCCCACATGGACGGAGACGGTAATAACCTGATGGGGTATCAGCCGTGGATAGCGGCGCGTGACATCATTGATTGGAGTATTCCCGGAACTTCAATATTCGACCGCAAGAAACCCCTTGCTGACGCGACTATACGGCGCATAGCGACCGGTATTGAGAAATACTGGGGTGAGTACGCAAAACCTTTCCTCGCGGTTCTATACGGTACAAACGATGTGCGTTCTCTGGACTTGCCTTTACCAGCCGTTACCGGAAGCGGCGCACACCACGCTCTGATCCAGCCATTTATGCTTGGACAGCAATCCGGAGCAACGGCGCGGACTGTAGACCAGCCTGTACCTACTGTGGCAGGGGCAGGAGCAATCAGTATGATACAGCCCTTTATCACGCGCTACCAGGGCGACCATGCCGGACAGCAGGACGGCGACAACCGAAACCATAAAATTGAGCGACCGCTGCCCTGCGTGGACACATCGAATCGCTATGCTTTGGTGGAACCTCTTATCATGGAGTATTACGGAAACGGTCAAACAAAGCCGGTAAGCAATCCAGTGGGAACAATCACAACTAAAGACCGCTTCGCGCTTCTTGAACCTTTCATGGTGAAGTGCTGCCACGGCGGTGGAGAGGAACGGCGCGTACTGGATATTAAAGACCCTGTGCCAGCCCTGACGTGCAGTAATGAAAACGCTCTTGTTCAGCCATTTGTTTTCAACATCGGACAAGGCTCGGCCATGGACAGGTCGCGTTCCATAGATGAGCCATTATCCACCATCGTTACGAAGGCAGAGCATTGTCTTATTGAGGCTGGTATGCGGTTTGATATTCGCTTCCGGATGTTAAAAAATCACGAATTGAAAAAAGCGCAGGGCTTTCCGGACGATTACATTCTCACAGGGAACACCACGGAACAGACGAAGCAGATCGGCAATGCCGTGCCGGTAAATACGGCGCGAGCCTTAGCCAAGGCCGCAATGAGCGCATAGGGGAGGGGAATTATGAATGCAATGACAAAGCAAAGATATATTTCAACATCTATCTGGGATGATGACTGGTTCGATGGTCTATCCGACAGTGAAAAACTCGCCTATTTTTATTTACTTACAAATCCACATACAAATGCCGCAGGGGTCTATCAATGTACTTTGAAAAATATGAGGCTGGAAATGGGCTGGGAACGCGATAAGGTTGAGGAAATAATGAAAAAATTCTCCGCGGCCGATAAAGCCTATTATCTAAAGGATTATATCATCATACCGAAATGGTTAAAGCACCAGAAGGCAGCGGAGCGTAATGGGATATTGCTCGGCGCGAAGAAGGTTTTGAAATCTCTGCCTGACGATATTAAGGAATTCCTATCCGACAGGAAACATTATGATTGGGATATATCGGACATAGTGCCACCCCCTAAAAATAGTAGTGCCACCCCCCTGCCACCCCAAGAAAAAGATGGTGCCAGTATTGAATTTCCTGAATTACCGGAGGTGCATCCCCCCAAAACTACCCCCCAAACCCCTCACGATTCTGATTCTGAATTTGATTCTGATTCTGATATAGATAGAGATATAGATCTTGATGGTGATTGTAAATCTACTCCCACCGGAAGTGGAAAACCTGTGGAAAAACAAAAGACCACCACCATAATTGATTTACATAATATAATAAAAGAAAAAGTAAAGTCTCATGGATTTTACATAGATGAGCCGGTTGCTAAGAAAATTGCAAACTCTATTCAAGACCCGGCATGGTTCACTTACCCACACAGCATTATTGAACTCGTTGCTGAAAAAATAAATGAAGTTTATTATGAAAAACCCAAAGAAGAACGAAAAAAATTGTTTGTTTCTGCTCTGACCAAATGGGAAAATATAAAAGACGAATATCCGGATTGGCTCGAAAAGAAAATAAAAGCCGATGAAGTCCGCGCCCTAAAGGAATTAAGAGAAACTCCGCCGCCGCAATGCCTTCACTGCCACACCGATATGAACGGCGAGAAGGTATGTCCGAAATGTAAAGGTTTTATGTATTTTGAAGAAAAAGAAAAGGTTTGGAAGTATGATCCACCTTATACTGGTTCAGTGCGCAAGGATTTAAGGGAAAAAGCGCTAAAGCGGCAGAGTGGTCAAACCTCGTCGCCATTGGAACAGGATAATAATATAGATTTCTGAAAAGAAAAACGGCGTGGAAAACGGCGTTGTTATCCGCGTGGAAACGGTGTAACTTGCCAATTCCGCGCCGCTGCGGTATATTTAATATACCGTTATAAATTATCGGTGGCGTTACCGGACGCACCCTGTGAGGAGAGAACCTATGGGTGAGGAATGTGTAACGAACCAGATCGAGTACTTTCGGATTACCTGCAAGGTGGCAGATTACCTGCCGTTTGATACCATCGAGGAATTCCAGGGCAATTTCAAAAAGCGAACCAAAAAAGAAGTTGAGCAAATCATTATCTCAATCCTCAAGTTTACTTTTTCATTCCCCTTATTCGTTTGGCAGAAC
>Ga0268262_10007198_pt1 | contig 10464 bp, 2 predicted proteins | sample TergutNc150P3_FD_190354 | JGI IMG/M metagenome (GOLD analysis project Ga0268262, IMG submission 190354) | Nasutitermes corniger P3 segment gut microbial community from laboratory colony in Florida, USA - Nc150 P3 (SPAdes) (version 2) | ecosystem: Host-associated > Arthropoda: Insects > Digestive...
TCCGCGCGGTATTTTTCCGCGTCCGCCTTGAGATTGGACGGAATATCCTCGTAACGCAGGGTTTCGCCCTGGTCGCCGTCAAAATACACCGCCTTCATAGTGACGAGATCAATAACTCCCTCCAGCTTGTCTTCAAGCCCGATGGGGATCTGCACCATCACAGCGTTCAGCCCGAGTTTTTCCCTGAGCTGCAGGCATACCTTAAAGGGATTTGCCCCGGTACGGTCGCATTTGTTCACAAAAGCGATGCGCGGCACATGGTAGCGTTTCAACTGCCTGTCAACAGTGATGGACTGCGACTGCACCCCGCCCACCGAGCAGAGAACGAGGATCGCCCCGTCAAGCACGCGCAAAGAACGCTCAACCTCAATGGTAAAGTCAACATGTCCCGGCGTGTCGATAACGTTAACCGTGTGATCTTTCCAGGTAACCTGTGTCGCGGCGGATTGGATGGTAATGCCGCGCTCACGCTCAAGTTCCATGTGATCCATGGTCGCCCCCACCCCGTCCTTTCCCCGGACCTCGTGGATGGCGTGAATTTTCTTGCTGTAAAACAGAATACGCTCGGAAAGGGTTGTTTTCCCCGAATCGATGTGCGCGCTAATCCCGATATTACGCATTCTTGTAATGTCAATGCCCATTTTGTCAATATACTCCTATGTATGGCAGAATATAGCAAAGTTTGCAGAAAGATGCAAGCGGTTTATTCCTCATTCCTCATTCCTCATTCCCAATTACTCTCACGTGTACCTTTCTGCTGCGGGGGCCGTCATATTCGTTGAACCAGACGCCCTGCCAGGTTCCCAAAAGCAGCCTGCCGCCTGTAACAATCAATGTGATAGACGGCCCTACCAGGCTTGTCTTGGTGTGGGCCGCCGAATTGCCCTCGCCGTGTTGGAATTCCTGCCGGTCGGGGGAGATCCGATCCAGGGCCAAGCCCACGTCATGGGGCACGTCAGGATCGGCGTTTTCGTTTATCGTTACCGCCGCGGTGGTATGAGGCACAAACACCACGCAGATGCCTTCTTTCACGCCGGAAGCGGCGACCGCCTGCTGTACTTCGGCGGTTATATTGATCCATTCAGTCCGCCCTGAAGTACGGACAGTGAAACCTGATAATCCAGTCATTTTATCTCCTCTGAATACCGCCGGTATTCCGACGGTATCCTGCCAGTTTATCAAAATTTGTAATTATGGTAAATTGGCATATAGTAAATCCGGTTGTTTTTAATAGCCCTTTTCTATAAAAACAGAATTTCTAAAAATCGCATAATTGGGCAAGTTAACCGGAACGCCCTTTACTGAGGGAAAAACATTTGAAGAATTAACTTCTTTAACCTCCCTCCAGTCAAGCACTTTTCTTTTGGCCACGTCATTTATAATATCTTTGTTTGTAACAAACCCAGACTGTACTTTGTGAAAAACTTTTATGGAGATTAAATTTTCGCCGTAGGAGTTCCGGTACTTAATGCGTATTTGGCCTGCGGGCACGGTGAAACATTCAGAAACATCCGGCTCGCATAGAGGAAAATACCGGTACGGATACTTTTCATATTCCGGGGAATTGGTAATACGGGCATCTTCGCCCTCATTCGCGTAGGGGTCAATAACATTACCTTCATTAGCCGGGTCATACCTTTCTTTGAATATGTTCATCATATAAAACCGTTTTCTGCGATTGGTAAACGCGGTAATATCGCCGACAGGTTCAAGCCCCCTTTGTAAATAATTCGAAAAGTAATTAGTAAACCGATAAAAACTAAATATTTTGTTTTTTTCCGGTAAAAGCGAATCCGGGGAATCCCTTCTCTCATAACGAGCGTTTCCCAAAGAAAAATTTTTCTCTATATTGTTTGAGTTTATATTTGTAATGGCACTATGATTATCAGTCAAATCATATAACTCGGCTAACGGTTCGACCTTTGCGGGTTTGCCCTCAAACACGTCGGTATTTAAATCCCAATAATGGATTTTTCCGTATACGAAATTAAATGTGACAAACTGCTTTGTTTTAGGCCCGTTGTAATAAAGAATGTTGTTTAACATATAAGCTGTTTTTTTATCCGCAATACCGATAGGTAATATGGGATTATCCTTCGTGTTATAATAATTTTGCGGACCATTGTTTTTCACGTATATTCTGGGGAGCAATACCGAAGCTGAAAATTCAGAATTAACAAAAGTTGATGCCGATAATAAAACATAATTACCGTTAATTTCATTATGATCATAAGGGCTGTCAGTAGTATTACCTAAATTTCTCATAATATAATATTTGGTTATTATATCATCATTGTTTTGTAAAGTATACCAGGGTATATTGCCTTTACGTGACAAACCGGCGGGTTTTTCCGCAGCATCCGACAATGATGCCTTTCCTTGAGGGTAATAATAGTACCCTGATAAATCTTCTAAATTTTTTATGGAAAAAGCAGTAGCGGCAGTATGCCCGCCGCCCATTGATTTCCAAATTACATCAACGCTTAAGACTGAAACAGTCCCGTCAATTTCTTTAACATCATATTTTACAGGATTGGCCCCGGCCGCCGTGGTTTGTTGTGTAATAATAGCGCTAAACGCATTTTTTACGAAAGATTGTTTTTCAGAAACAGTTGATAAAATACGATCTTCAAAAAGGAAAGATAAAGGAACTTCTTTTATATCCGCAAGCCTATATTCTCTCATGGAATCCACGGACGGGCCTGAAATTATATTATAAAAATCAAATTCGGAACCGAATCCAGAGAAGACGACGAAATCGTCGCCGCCGGAGATTCTGATAGCGGTTTCGCCGCCGTCTCTTGTTTCGCGGACGGCTTCGATATGGCGTGTTTGTTTACCCAGGTCATAACCGGCGTCTTTGACCCATTCGAAGGAGACGCCGGATATGGATGCGCCCGTGTTAACGGGGTCAAGAAGGATATACTGTTCCGAACCGTCTTCGATAACCAGGTCGTACTCTTCGTTATGGGTGCCTTTATTCTCAAAAGACCTTGGACTGCCGATAAATTCGCCCCCTTTCCCCGGGTAAAGGACGCCGGTAAAATTGTTATTGGAGGCGACATAAGGTACCGCGGCGCTGCCGCCGTTGCTTTCCATGCCGAAAACGCGCTGGAAAACCGGGATGAGCCTGCCGTACCCGGGCCGCATGCGGGCTTTAATGGAAATAACAGCGGTGAGGCCCGTCGGTGAGCCGTCCTGCTTGAGGGTTTCAAGAACGAGGTCTACAGAGCACTCTTTGACGCATTTGAAATAAATAGTGCCTTTGCTGCGGAGGGAATCCTCTTCGCGCGCCGGTTCGCTCACGATCATAGTAATGCCCATTTCGCTAAGTTCCAGTAGGGAATGGGACTTGGGGGAGATAGAGGCGTTCGCCGGGCTGACAAAATACCCGACCGTAGTGTCCGCTTCCGTTTTCGGCTCGCCGCGCATGTTATTCGCGTCGCCGAAAGGAGTCTCGTCAATTTCATAGCGGTCGAGAGTGAATTTTAAATCGTTTTTAACGATGATGTTGAGGCGCGCGTTTTTATGGTTGGAAACGCCGATGATGGAGAACTGGCCTTCCCGTAACGGGTCGATAAGGATAAGGCCGCGGCCCGTACCCAAGCCGTCGTCCTCCGGCTGGGTATAAGAAACTAAAGCGATTTTTTCGTTAATATTGGTGTCCGTATCCATCCATTGGATAAAAGCCCTGACCGGGCGGACTTCGTAATGGATTCCTATCAATCCGCCGTTAGCTCCCCTCTCGCCGGGGTAGGTTAAAAAGTTCTGGTACTGGATTCCCAGGAACACGGAGGACTTGACCGTGATGAGGCACGTTTTGGCCATGCCGCGGTACATAGCCGTAATCTGCGTAACGCCGTCGTTCAGCGCCAGAAGCTGGACTGTTTTGCCGGAACCCATAATCCTGACAATCTCTTTTGTCGGATCGAATCCGTCCGGGTCGATCATCCAGAGAACCTCGTCGTAATCGGAATTTTTGCCGCCTAAAATATTGCAGGACAGCGGGGTTGTTTCGTTGGCCTGCACGGTTACCTGATCTTTGCTCAGAGTGAAAGCGTTTGTGTCCTCCTGCACCTGGACAAAAATAGTTTTAACCCGCCGTGTCAGATGGGGGGCGCTTATCTCAATAGTGCAGGACTTGGTTTCGGCGTATTCCCGATTCCGCACGGAGACCTGGACAGACCTCCCCACGCTTTTCCCCGGTTCCCCCGCGTTCTCGGGGTAAATTTTAAGAATGTCGTCTTCGTTGTTTTGAACCTCCCAGACGAGGGTGTCCCAGTCCTGCTCCGAAACGCCGACCCCGTACAACTGGGCTTCGATAATAAATGGCAGCTCCCTCGGGTTTAAGACGAACGTTGTTTTCGGGGTGATAATATACGGCATGCCGTAATCCCTCTCCGCAAGGACTGTAACCGTAACCTCCGCGTAGAGGTCTGTATGCTCGACATAGGCGGAAATAACGGCCTTCCCCGGCATATAGGAAGAAACGAGCGCCGCCTTTGCCGTGCCGTACACGGTGCATACGGACGGATTGTCTGACGCGTACTTAACCCTGCCGGAGTAATTGTCGTAGTCGGGCGTTTCAAGAGAAATAAACATCATGTCGTCCTTTTCCATCGAGATGTTTTTCTGGGTAAAACGCATCTCCTTGAAATTAGTAACCTGGACAAGGATAAACAGCGCTTCCGCGGCCTTTGGGTGGGTTACCTTTATCCTGGCAGTACCGGCATAAATTCCGTTAACAGAGCAGCGCCCGCCCATCGCGAAAATGCTGACGACCGCCCCGCCCTGCCTGGCGATATTGATGTCGGCAGGGAGCTGCGTGTAAATTTCCCAGCGGAAATTAACTTCATCGCTTTCGTCGCCGCCGTCCAGTTCAACCCTGACGGTATTGTTGCTGCTGTTCGGGGTTATCTGTACGATAGGGCTCGCGGTGAACAGGAACTGGCTGCCCGCCTTGCGCTTGCGGACAATAACCACTATAGACAGCGGCCCCGCTTCCTTGTCCGTAACGGTAATCCTGGCGGTACCTTCCTTTCTTGGGGTGTAATAGGCGGTGTCGTTATTCCCTAACACGGAGACAATCGACGGGTCGTCTACCGTCCACTGGGCGTTAATAACGTTTGTAATGCCGCCGACTTTGTTAACGCTGATTTGCCCCTGGCCCGCGCCCGCATAGGTTTCGATAATGTTGTCGCCGGTGGTAAGGTACACCACCTCTTCCGCGTTTCCAGGCTGGACAACCTTGACGATAATATCCAAATCGTTATACGAAACGGGATGGCGCACGGTAACTTTGGTGGTGCCCAGCTCCATGCCGAGGATCTGCACCGCCAGGCCGTTGCCGACCGGGTAGGCAACCGACGGGTCTGCGCTGGCCCATGAAAATTTAGAGGAATCCGGCTCTGTATAATTAACGAGGCTCGCGTTGATGACTACCGAGCTGTGCCTGTTAACGACCACGTAATTCTGCCCCGTGGTCAGGTAGGCGGATCCCGTCTTAAACTGCTCCTGCACTATTATATAAATCTTGAGCGGAGTTTCAATGCCCGGATAATAAACTTCTATAAGGGTAGTACCCGCAGACGCCTCCCTTGCGGTAATAACGCCGTTGGAACAAGAGGCCTGGACAGACACGCCCGTGACCATAAGCGAAACCAGGTTATAAGAAACATTTGCGGCCCCCCGTACTTCTACCGGAATGGAAAGGTCTCCCTGGCCTCTCTGCATCGTATAAACGTTTTTCTGGGAGTACAAATACGGCTGCCCATTGTTCCCTACCGTTATATTCCCCGTAATGATGACTTTAATAACCGCGGGCAGCCCGTCGCAAAACTGGTTTGTTACCGTTATTTGCGCTTCGCCGTCCTGCCCCTTGCCCGATATCAGCGCGTAGGCGCCGAAACTCGCGAGGCTTATCCTGGAAGAATCCGTTTCCCATTTAAAATCGTCCGCGCCGCCGTGGTATTCGCCTATAACGCTTACGTACACCATGTAATTCGTATCGTCCGGCTTTATCATTACTATTGGTGTGTCCGTCGAAAGGTATACAAAATTCCGGTATTCTCCTACCCCCCCTTGAGTTACCTGGTCGTCCACTTCAAATACAACCTCGAAGCCCTTATTATCCGCCCCTTCATTATAAAATTTTATATGTTCTATACCGACGTTCTTGCCCGTAACCGAAGCCCCGCCGCTTAACATGGCAAGCGACAAAACTTTGTTATCAAAAACAAGGCTTGCCGCCGTCTGAATAAACGGCTTCGCCGGCTTGTAATACGGGTTCAATAATACGTTTTCGCCTTTCTTTATCTTAAAATACCTCGTGTCAAGGTTCATTACCCGCGCGGACGCTTTTTCTTCCTCCGTGCCTACTATCTTCACCACTATCGTCCGTTCAAACCCGTACCCGCTTACTTTCAATTCCGAAATTCCCGCCCGGGCCGGATAAATATCGCAATACGCGCCCATCGGCGCTATCTCTATAACCGATAAGTCCGACGCCTCCCAGTACGCCTGGCTGATATTTTCAACATTAGAAACAACCCTTGTCCGGTACGGCCCCAGTTCCGCATCCTTCATTGACAGCACTATAATGCTTTCCGTTACCGCGCTTGCCTGTTTATTATTTCCCGAACTGACAGAAATATATACCGTCTCTAAAACCTGCCCCGCGGCCTCTATGGTGACAGTCCCGCTCCCTTCTTTCACCGCCGTTATTACCGCTTTTGTTTTGTCCGCCGAATCTACCGTAAACAGGCCCGGGCTGCGGTTGACCCACATAATATTGCCCAGGCCCGCCGTCCCGGACCGGTTCGAGTGCAAAACGACTTCCCGGGTTCCCCCCTGTGGAATCAGCCAGTGCGTTTTCGGCACAAATATAACTAACGCTGATGAGTCCGGTTCCCCTTCGTATACCGCGATAAGCAGTTTCGCGTCCTCGCTTATCATATCATGCGACAAGGTTATTATAGTTTTCCCCTGGCTTTTCGCCGTCACCCTGAGATTCTGCCCCACCATAACAGCGTCCGCTACCGCAGTGTCGCTTACGGCGACTTTTATCGCCGAATACCCGTACTCCAGCTTTATCCCCGGGATTGAATTGTCATAATCGTTTACATAAACAGCCCCGTAATAAATAGACACCGGCACCATTTCAACTTTGTTCCTGGTCATCTGGTGTATCGGCGTATATATAAACCGGTAAAATTCCGACCCGCTTGCCTCTCCTGCGACTTCGACCACCACTTCTACCGGCTTTTCCATTAGCCGGCTTTTTATTTGTATAACCGCCTGTCCTTCGTTTTTCCCTACAATTGTGTTGCTTTGGCCCCTCGGCGAACCTAACAGCACAACCTGGCTGCTTTCTTTAAGCTCCCATTCAATCAGCGCTTTCTCCGCTTCCGGGAACCCGTTCCCCCCGAACAAAAGGCTGACCCGCACTTCTTCGTTTACCTTAATACGGTGCATCGTTTTCCCCACGGTAAAGAAATAAGCCTTCGCGGCGGCTTCTTCCGTTTCCGCGCAGATAACCAATACTTTTTTATAATAATTAAACATCTCTGATGAAATTGTTAAAAATGTTTGCCCTTTTTCAAGGCCCCTCATCACCGCTTCCAGGCCCTGCGCCGTAAAAGACGCCACCCCTTCATCTTCCAAACTGTATAAAATATCGCCGTTTGAGACAAACGCCCCGCTGACGTTCCCCTTCAACACCTTATTCTGATTCTTCACTAATACGATGCTGTCCGGGAATCCTATTTCGGCGTAATTGGCATACCCCTCCCTAACGGTAATAAATATGTCAAGATCAACCAGATGCCTGTCCCCTTCTACATATACCGTAACCTTAAAGTTCCCCGGTTCCAGGGCCGTTATAACCGCCGTGTCATAATTAGATTCTACAACTAACCCTTGCTCGTTTGGATTCTTCCAACGGAAACCTGTCTTTTGATTTTCTGCGGCGTTTGTCACCAGCCGTAAAAACAAACTTTCATTTACATTCATCACATAGTTTGACTTTTCAATCCCGATGACAATAACCCCGGTAACAGGTTTCCCCCTTTCGACAACATACACCACTACCGCTTTCTCATTCACGCTCTCTGCGTGGCTGGCCCGCAGCACCGTCTGCCCCTTTGCGACACCTTCTATTTCTACGGTATTCCCCGATCTTCTTATTATTTTTGCCACCTTCTCGTCGTCAACCGAATACGCAATCCCGTTTAGCTTTCCCGCGCCGGCCCCCGCCAACGCTACCGTATAAGAAACAACCGCCCCTTCGTTTACCCCCGCAAAATTTTCCCCGGTAAGCATATATGGCTTCTCAGGCATCAACGCCGCAGGCTCCACCGTTATATATAACGTGATATTATTGCAATCCGCCCCCGCCGTATTAATAACCAGTTCCCCGCTCCCCGGGCCCAGGCCGTTTATTAACAGCGCGTTTTTGCTCACGGTATAATATATGCTGTCCTTATTGGTGTTAACAACCGAAAAAGAAAATTGTTCGTCAGGTATGTTCGGGTGGAATATCGGCGCTCTCGTTACCTGCCCTACGGTCAGCCGGTAATGGAGCTTATCCGTATACGCGTATTTAGCCGAATCCTCTTTTCCCTCCTCATATACTACAATAAGCGCTTCATATTCTTGCGCTATATTGGCCCCCGAAACTTTTACCCTGGTAACCCCTTGCTTTACCCCCGTAATATACCCGGTTAAATACGACCCGTCGGCTTTCGCTATGCCCTGATCCCCTTGCGGCACCGACCAGGTTACTTTATCCAAATATTGCGCGTCGCCGCCGACAAGCGATAAAAACACTTCCTGCGTCTCCCCCGCCTTCACCTTTATCAGGCCGGGTCCGGAAACATACAGAGCTTTCCCCGCAAACGTCCCCTGCGGGAATACTTTTACCATCACCGTCACGTCGTTTAACGCCTTCCGGTTCGAAACCGTAATTCTCGACGTTCCCTCTTTTTTCGCGGTGATAACCGCTTCCACAGCCAGAGGCTGCGAGACCGCCTGCGCGCGCGTATACCTGAGGTTCCCCGGGGCCGCCACGCTGATAACCGATGAATCTTCTACCAGCCATTCAAAATCGTTCTGGTCGGCCCCCGTCCCGCCGACGAGTTCCATTTTCAATACCGCGTCAGCCGCCCCTTTGCCCGCGTCCATATAAATAAGCTGCTGGCTCGTCCGTATGTATTTCCCGCCGCCCCCGCTTTCCGCCAGGCCCGAATCCCGCACAAGCAGGAGCACCTGCGCGTCAACTTCGCTGTATTTATTTTTTATTGTCAGCACAGTTGTGCCGTTTTTTAATCCTTTTATCTGAAAGCTTCCCCTTGTCTGGGTGATTTCCGCCACCCCTTCTTCGCTTAACGTATATGAATAATGCAATTGAAAATCGTCGGGCAAATCACCGGCCATAGAAGCGCCGATACTGTAATAATCCTGCCCGTTTATTATCATAAAATTAGTCGGAACCGTTATATATCTTGCCTGCGCCGTACCCTTGACCACTACCTGGAACACAAACGGGTATGGTACGCTCTGGTTTACAACCTCCACCTTCGCCACGCCCGGTTTCTTCGCCTCTATCGTACACGAATCCCCCGACCCCTTTACTGTTATAACATCAGACCCCTGAATAACCTGGAAAATAGAATACATCATTTCGGTTTCCGGCAGCCCTACGATACTGATGCTGTAATTCCTTACCCCCTGCCCCTGCGTCATAAATACGACGTTTTCCCCGGTGATATATTTCGCGAACTCCCCTTCCGCCAGGACAAACGCCAAAATGTCTACGCTGTACTGCGCCTTGGGGTGGCTTGCCGTTATCCTCGCGCTCCCTGTCTTTATCCCTTCAATAACTACCGTATTGTTCGCCGAATCTATTGACACGGTGTCGTCCTTGCTGGAAAATATAAAATTATTTTGATCTCCCGGCATCCCGCCCTGGAGCGCCGCCGCCACATGCCGCTTCGTCCCCAGCTTCATCTCAATAACGTTATTTGTCAAAGAAATATACGGTATTGAGACCTCCGGGTCGCCTTCCACTTTAATATTGCAATAATCTACCAGACCGTTTACCCGCGCTGTCACTACCGCCGAACCCGGCCCCGCCGCTTTAACGATTACCCCGTCGTTGCTTGAATTTTCTTCATCAATAATAACAACGCCCTTTGGACTGGCCCCGTATTCTATCCTTTTTTTCCCGCGCGCCTCCTTAGGGGTAACGGTAATCTTCAGTGTCGCCTGTTCCCCTGCATACATTTCCCGCTGCGAAGTTTCAAATGCAATCTTTTCAATGGAAGGGGAAACGTTCCCGTCATTCCTGCATGAAAAAAAGTTTGCCGCCAATACAAAACAAACCGCTGCTATAAATAACCCGTGCGCTTTCATATTGTTCCCCTTCCTTCGTCTTTATTTCTTTTCCGCCCAATAGGTTCCCGGCGG
>Ga0268262_10007199_pt1 | contig 10463 bp, 12 predicted proteins | sample TergutNc150P3_FD_190354 | JGI IMG/M metagenome (GOLD analysis project Ga0268262, IMG submission 190354) | Nasutitermes corniger P3 segment gut microbial community from laboratory colony in Florida, USA - Nc150 P3 (SPAdes) (version 2) | ecosystem: Host-associated > Arthropoda: Insects >...
CGACATGATGGAAGTAAGCGCCCATTACGCTTTGAATATCATCACCTGCTTTATTAGGATCAACGGCAAAACTGTCGGCGTAATCGCCAACCAGCCGAGCTGGATAGCCGGCTGCCTCGACATAAACGCCTCAGACAAAGCCGCAAGGTTTATCAGAACCTGCGACTGCTTCAATATTCCCATACTGAACCTGGTTGACGTTCCCGGCTTCCTGCCAGGCACAGAACAGGAATACGGCGGCATCATAAGGCACGGCGCAAAGATGCTCTTCGCTTACTCCGAAGCTACAGTGCCGAAGGTTACGGTCATCGTAAGGAAGGCCTACGGCGGCGCTTATCTGGCTATGTGTTCCAAAGACCTCGGCGCTGATCTAGTGCTTGCATGGCCGCTTGCGGAAATTGCCGTTATGGGCCCCGATGGTGCCGCTAATATCATCTTCAAAAATGATATTCAGAATTCCGCTGATCCTGCGGCGACAAAGCAGCAGAAAATCGACGAATACACAAGGGAATTTGCCACACCTTACAAGGCGGCGGAAAGGGGCTTTGTGGACGATATAATCGAGCCAAGCCAAACCCGCTTGCGTTTGATCGATGCTTTTGAAATGCTTGCGGGCAAGAAGGGAGACCTGCCGTCCAAAAAGCACGGAAACATCCCACTATAAAGCGTTCGATTTAAGGAGAAGACGTTGGCAGTAGATAATAAAAAACTGGTTGTCAATATTGACTGGTGTACAGGTTGTGGTATTTGTGCGGCGTTTTGCCCGGTGAAGGTTCTGGAAGTAAAGCTGGAAAAAGTCGTAATCGCCAATCCAGGCGCTTGCGTAAAATGCGGATTTTGCGAGCTGCGCTGTCCGGATTACGCAATTCACTTACAAGAGGAAAAAAAATGAAATTGCTCATGGGAAACGAAGCTTGCGTAGAAGGCGCTATTGCGGCGGGAATGAGATTTTTTGCGGGCTATCCAATCACGCCTTCCACGGAGGTTGCCGAGGAGTCTTCCAGAAGGCTCCCTATGGTAGGCGGTAAATTTATCCAGATGGAAGACGAGATAGCGGGTATGGCGGCGTGCATAGGCGCTTCCATTGCGGGGCTAAAATCCATGACCGCCACAAGCGGCCCTGGCTTTTCCTTAAAGCAGGAAAATATCGGCTACGCCGCCCTTGCTGAGATACCCTGCGTCATCGTAAATGTCCAGCGCTCCGGGCCAAGTACCGGAATGCCTACTTCGCCTTCACAGGCCGATGTCATGCAGGCCCGCTGGGGTACGCACGGCGACCACCCGGTGATTGCCCTGTCGCCGTCTTCGGTTAGGGAGACTTTTGATTTAACTGTCGAGGCGTTTAACCTTTCGGAAAAGTACCGCACGCCTGTGATCCTTTTAATGGACGAAATCATCGGTCATCTTCGCGAAGGAGTAGAGTTTCCTGACGCGTCGGAATTGAAGATCGTGAACAGAAAAAAACCGACCGTGAGCCCCGAAGAGTTTATTGCGTACAAATTGCCCGAAGGCGAAATTGTGCCTCCCATGCCGTCTTTCGGCGAGGGGTACAGGTACAACATAACGGGGCTCATTCACGATGAGACAGGTTTCCCGACCAACAACAACGCCATTGCGGCGAAAATGATGGCACGGTTAATGAAAAAGATCGAAGACAATGTCGATGATATTATCCGGTATGAGCAAAGCGGTGTTTCCGGCTGCGACATTCTGATCCTTGCCTATGGGGGAACCATTCGTACCGTAAAAGCGGCGGTAAAGCTTGCCGCCGAATCGGGCATTAAAGCGGGCGTCTTTAGGCCGATTACAATCTGGCCCTTCCCTGAAAAAGCCTTCAAGGCCTGTGTAAGAGACAACAACATTAAAAACATACTTGTCGCCGAGCTTAACTACGGCCAGATTTCGCTTGAAGCGGAAAGAATCCTGAAAAGCGATGCCGAAGTATCGCACATAGGCAAAATTGACGGCGACATTTTGTATCCCAACGAAGTTTTAAAAAAAATCTATGAGGTAGTAAAACATGGCTGATCAAACTCCGGCAAGCAACCAGGTTACTGCAAGTAACCTGATTACTGCAAGTAATCTTATAAAAAATAACCTCCGCATTGACAAGCTGCCGCATATCTGGTGCCCGGGCTGCGGTCACGGAATTTTGATGCGGGCTGTGGCACAGGCAATCGAAAACAGAGGGCTGGACAAAAACAAGGTCTGCGTTGTTTCAGGCATCGGCTGTTCCTCAAGGGCGGCGGGCTACATGAATTTTAACACCCTGCACACAACCCACGGCCGCGCCCTTGCCTTTGCGACGGGAATTAAACTGGCAAACCCTGAGCTTACGGTTATCGTAATAACCGGCGACGGGGACGCGACCGCAATCGGGGGAAACCATTTTATCCACGCCGCCAGAAGAAACATCGGCATAACAACGATTGTATTCAACAACAGTATATATGGAATGACAGGCGGGCAGTATTCTCCGCTGACGCCGGTAAACGACCTTGCGACTACCGCCCCTTATGGCAACATAGACCGCCCCTTCGATCTAATCAAACTGGCGGACGCCGCCGGCGCTACTTATGTTGCCAGGATCACCACCTACCATGTAAAAGAGGCGGTAAAGCTGATTGAAAGGGGACTGGAAAATAAAGGCTTCTCGCTCATCGAAGGTATCAGCGCGTGTCCTACTTACTACGGCAGGAAGAACAAAAAGGGCGGCGCTGTTGAGATCATGAACTGGGTCAAAAGCAACGCGGTTGATGTTAAAAAAGCCAGGATGGAAAACATGACAGCCGAAGACCTCCATGGAAAGCTTATCATAGGCGAATTTAAGAACATCGTTGAAAGCGAATACACCGAGGAGTACCAAAAAATCGTGGACAGGATCAGGGGTTAAAAATGCAGACAGAACTTAGATTGAGCGGTTCAGGTGGGCAGGGACTTATACTGGCGGGCGTAATTCTGGCCGAATCCGCCTTGCTCGAGGGCAAGCAGGTGATACAGTCCCAATCCTACGGCCCGGAAGCAAGGGGCGGTTCAAGCAAAGCCGAGGTCATAATAAGCGACTGCGGGATTGATTTTGTAAAGGTTCAGAAATGCGACATGCTCCTGTGCCTGACCCAGGACGCTTACGACAAGTACGGCAAGGATTTTACCAGAGTCCTTATTGTGGATGAAAGGATAACCATGAAATATCCAGCGCCTGAAAAAGTTTTAAGGCTCCCCATTCTGGACACCGCAGGGGAAAAAATGCGCAAGCCCATGGTTGCCAATATAATTGCCCTTGGCGCGATTAACGGCCTGCTCAACCTTGTCAGCAAAGAATCCCTTTTAACTGCAATTATGGATCGCGTGCCTAAGGGAACAGAGGAGCTGAATAAGCTGGCCCTTGAATCGGGGTATAAGCTGGTAGATCAGTCCAAATAACCGTTTTTCTCGGCTTCGCCCGGCGGGAACATGTAAAGGTCAGGGAGCTTGAATGTTCTGTCCGGGCTAAATGACATGGCTGCCTGGATTTCGCTCGCCACAGGGATCTTGAAGGTGTGAGTGAGGGTCTCAAATTCAGGCGCCGACACGCGCAGAAGATACTCAAAGATCTTATGATTCTTCACCCTGGATGCCGGTACGGGAGCGGGCCAAAAACTATAGTTGCCCTCAATGTTGTGAACAATAGGGCATGGATTCTGCCAGTTTCCGTCCCTCATGGCTACGAGCTCTCCGGCCCACAGAAGCTCTACAGTACCCTCGGAAAGGGGAGCAAAATTATCTCCGTTAAAAACACGGCCCATAATGGTGGGAATTATAAACTTTGGAATTGCCGCTTCACCTTTAACGGTGGAAACATTAAACTTAGGAGTCGCCGCTCCATCAGCACCGGCACCTTTTTCACTGGTATGGGTAAAATTTGGCCGCAAATTATGATTTACCTGCTTGAGGCCGTCATATATCAGGGCAGCGATGTCCGCTGTCTGTTGCTGCAACCTAACGCCTTCTTCAAGCGATCGGGACGCGCCCCTGTTTGAAACGATATAGAGAGGCGGGGTTCGATTCAGGACATAACAGATTACGTCCATCTTGCATTGATCACAGGTACAGAATTTTCCGGTATTCTCGGTCTTTTTAAGAGATTCAAAGATTTCTTCAACTTTGGAAATAACCTTACCTTTTATCGTATTATGCAGTTCCATATCTGCCCCCTACTTAATAATGTAACCATTTTTGGGTTATTTGCAATATATCTTCCCGATAAAGCTTTATTTTTTCCTCAAAAACCGGATTGATAAAGACACGGATAATCCTCAGGGATTTTACGAAAGCGTCCACAAGGCTGCTCTTAAACGCGCTTGACCCTTCAGAGAAAAAGCAGTTTTCGTCGGTAACAAAAAGGCCACACTCAAAGGAGACAGGCTCAGGCAAGTCTATTATGAGGGCGTCGCCTTCCAGAGGTTTACCCAAAAAGGCGGATAATTCCCCGGCTAGGCCTTTTTCCATCAGCAAACGTTCAGAGAGGTTAAGCAGTTTTTGGTGGGCATTTTCCTCAAAAGGGATCTCCGCGGCGGTTGAAAAAAGCCGTCCGTTCCTTACCGAATCCACAAGGGCAAAAAGAGGATAATCCCGCTCTCCCGCAAGGGTAAAAAGGCCCTGATCGTCAAGGTTGTATAGCTCCTCGGCGGAAACAATTCCGCTTTCCAGGGCCCCAAGCAGCGCTTTTTTTACCATTGCGGTTGCGGAACGCACTGCGTGGTGCCAATAAACCGACCTGTACATGAGGTATTTTGAAAAAAGCAGGGATTCCAGACCGGGAATTCCCCTCGAATCAATATCCAGGCCCCGTTCATGGTGGGGATGAAGCCTGGAAAGAATAAAATCCACATCCTGAGCCCCGTAAGGAACCCCACAATACCGCGCATCACGGCTAAGGTAGTCTAACTTGTCCGGATCCAGGCTTCCTGAAAGCAGTCTTCGATAAAATTCAAGCTCCCCTTCTCTCTTTCCAGAACTGGAAACCTGGCCTTCTAAACTTCGGTCTGAATCATCCACAATAGCCGCCGTCAAATAAGGGTCTCCGCCGGCGGCGGCTACGAGGCTTTTTACCGGTTCGCTTAAAATAAGCCTGCCCGTAAGGACTTCATGCTCTTCAAGGGGCAGTTCTTTGAGGGAGTGCGTATAAGGAAAATGTCCCAGGTCATGCAATAAAGCCGCGCAGAGGAAGGATTTTATCCCTTCAGGACTAAGCCAGCTATCCGCTCCTTCCTCAGCCAAATGAGCCAAAAGCCTTCGCGCCAGGTGGTATACCCCAATGGAGTGGCTTGCCCTGTTATGAGTTGCGCCCGGGTATACCCTCAAAGTAGGTCCCAGTTGCATTATACGCTGTAGGCGCATAAAGGGCGGAGATTCCGTGAGAGCCGAAAGTGCCGGAGTCAGATAAATATGGCCCCATAGCGCGTCTCGTATTGGTTCTGTATAGCCTTCATAAAGCGCTGAACGGACATCGTCCTTCATGGATATTACCATTCTTTGGGTTTATTATTTGGCGAAATAATATTAAAAGTTTCTCCGGAAGGTTCTATAGCAAAAAAGCCTTGTTTTAATACAAACTCTTTTACATTGTCTGTCATTACCACACCTGCAACAGCACCCAAAAAAGTACGCTTGTCGCCGTGCAAGTCGGCAAATTTACGCATTTTTTTAAGGCGTCTGATATGATCCTGCACGTCCTTTGTGGTGGGTTTGGTTTTTACTTCGACAAGCATGACTTTATCGCCGTTTTCCAGTTTAACGTCTATTTCAAGGAATATGTTATTTGTACGATCTGAAACATCGGAATTTTGATGTGCTTGGGGAAAATCATATCCCAATTCCCTAAATTTCTCTCTGAGATTGGGCGCAACCATATATTCAACAACTTCGCCCATTCGGCTGCTGAGTTTCCCAATTATACGGGCGTTTTCTTCTTGCTTTTTGCTAACCCTATCCAAAACTGCCCACACAGTCTCAAAATTAGGTGGATTAGTTGTCTGTGTTGCTTCCATGTTTATCTCCAATATATAGCATACTACTTTTCATGGCTTTTAGAAACCGCTAAGCTCCTGCGGAGCAAGCCAACTCCGGACGGAGTTTGTTCGGCTATCCTATTGTCTATAAACCAGCCAGAGTGGGCGCTGCGGTCTAGCGGAAAGGCAGGCCCTTTACCATTATTTCAAAGCGATACTATTTCTTGGGCCTACGCCATGTTACATCATTGCCTCAACCCGCTCACCGGTTCGCGGACATTTATTGGGCGTGTAGAGTCCGGCTATGAAGCCGCCTGACCACCTGATTTTTATTGAGACATTGATTCCAATTCATGTATTGTTGAAAAAATTAAATGGTCAGGCATTTATTCCACTCTAAGGGCGAGCGTTTTTTCTCTCGTCTTCATAGACCGGGGAATTCCAAATGTTTCCGTAGCCCGCAGCGCCCACTCTGGCTGGCCTATAGTGCCATAACGCTCACGCAAGGTTCCTGACACTGTTTTTCAACGGGTAAAGACTGACAAACTCTTATCCGTCGTGTTTATCGGCTAGGAGTCTGTCGGACTTGTAGAATTTTGCGGCTATTTGCCGCAAAATTCTCCGATTTATGGGCTCCTTTCGGAGTTTGAAAGGTAGAAAATGCTCTAAAATCGAGTTTTTTCGCATTTTCTTTCATCAAAAGGGCAAAGCCCGACAAACTCCTAGTGCTTTTTCCAGCACTTCAACGATAACTTCTCTAATTTCCTTTATAATATCCCTATGAAGACGTTCCATTGAACTTTCAGGAGAAGGCGGTACGCTAAACAACTCGTGGAATTCGGTGACAGACACTTTGCGCAACCTTTTTTCCTTTAGAATTATCTTGGCTCATGTATTATTGCACTTTTTTTACTAATTCCAAAATCAGGTCTTCCATGACATTTTCTACCGTTTTGCAAAGTATTTCCTTTTTACCAGTAACTACTTCTGACATTAGCTTACGATTATCTTTGCTTTGTCCCCGGCTTTTCTCTCTTTTATTTTCCATATCAGCACATATTAATTCACAAGGCTCGAGGTTCAGGGCATCGGCAAGGCTCTGAAGGGTTTTATCACTCACCCATGTCCTGCATCTCTCGATATCCGCCAAATAAGGCACAGAGACCCCTGCATTTTCGGCGAGTTTAGCCCTTGTTATCCGCAGATCTTTTCTTGAGTTTTTTATGTTTTGAGCCAGGATGGTTCTTAAATCCACATAATAAAGATAATGTTGCTATCATATTTGTAAAAGAAATGATATAGACAATAAATTGAATAAATGATAATATCATACCATATATTTTAAAGAGACAAGAAAGTGATGAGTCAACGATGCTGATATAGCGGAGTAACGCCAGAGGCGACTAGCCTTCGGCTTCGGTCGAACAACATTAGTACTAAAGTCTCGTATGAGATTTTAAAATATGTCGGTGGGGCATTAAAACCACTAAGGAGATTTGTATGAATAAGAAACGGTTTCTCGTAGTAACGCTGGTTTGTATGCTGGCGTTTAGTTTAATTCCATCCTATGAAGCATCAGCATTAAATGAAGATGGATCTTTCGTTTCAACAGGCGAGAGAGATACTTGGGTGCTTAAAATCATGAAAGACTACCCTTACTATATCATCTTAACAGGTGGTAGTCTCCAAACGAATATTGATGTTCTTACAGCGACTATGTTACTTGCGGGGAAAGACACGTATTGGATAGGAGATCAAAATGTACTGGTGTTCGCTTTTGCGGATGGTCGCTACATTTCGGGGGGCTGCTATATTGTTTTTGCTAAAAATAAAAGCGATGCCGACACCTATAGCACAAATACAGCCAAAACGGGTTCTTCTGTCTTTGGTCCTTTTTTCAGTGGATCAACCGATACCACTCGTAGCGCGGCACTTAAACGGATAATTGACGGTACAACAAGCTATAGAGCAACAGGGAATAAAAATAATCCCTGGAGCTAAGAACGAGATAACGGAACGGTGTCAATCGCCTGAATAGTGCTTGGCACCGTTTCGGATAGCAAAAAAATCAGTGAGCAAAAGAGGCATCGCATGGAAAAGAAACTGAGTAGAACAACAGTTGGTCAAATGGCGGAACTATGCGCGGCCAAGGAACTGGTAAAAAATGGCTTCCGCGTCTATTTCCCGCATCAAGCAAGTGCCGAAGACGATGACTTAATCGCGGTAAACAAAAAATCTGGTAACGTGTACCGCATTCAAGTAAAATCAAAGAACGATACCCGGCTCTGGTCGGCTATGTACTTCAAAAGCATAAAAGAAAAAGCCCACAAGTCATGGTTCTTCATACTGTACGAGGAACCCACCGAAAAATTTTACATTGTTCCAAGCCTACAGTTGGCAAAACTGGATGCGGACAAAAAAGGCTTTAGCGATGGAGAAGACAAATACCTTGGCAAATGGGGTTTATTGAAATAAGGGTAAGCTTGGCTTAATAAGCGTAATAAAGGATATGTACGAAGTCCCGTATGCACCTTTAGGAGGTTTTATGAAAACGAAGCCATTGGTAATGTTTACTATTTTACTTGCGTTATGCTTTTTGTTTTTTTCCTGCGACACAGATACAACGCCCGATACTGATGTCGTTGCTCCATACGATAACCTTCCCGATTTGAGATATTATGACGCGATTTTTGTCGGCGAAGCTCATGACAACCGCCAGAATAAAGAGATTCAGCTTTCCCTGATTAAATATTATTACTCTAAAGGCATAAGGGACTTCGCGTTTGAGGGCAGACCTTGCTCATTATTGCTTCTCGATTATTATGTGGAGTCCGGAGATATAGAGTGCTTGAATTTTATTGGCAGAGACATGTTTATTATGGACGACGGCGGCCCGGAGAGCTATAATTTTTGGAAAGATCTTCACAACTGGAATTCAGCGCTTGACGAAAAAATCAAAATTTACAGTTTCGATACTCAGGCCAATTTATGTGAACATATGTTTGCGGCGTTATGGTTTTTTATTTTACGAAATTACCCGGATATTAAAGGCGTCCCACATATGCCTCCTCCGCGGTCTGGGTCTTTTTGGCTTGAGGAAGAAGCAAGAGATCTGGTTAATGATTTTAAAAAAAACAAGGAACGCTATTCAAGTTTAAACGCCAAAGATATGAAGCTGATGGAAAAGATAATCGAAGGCGCCGAGAAAGGATTATTCAGCGGTACCTGGGAAGACATGCAGTATCAAGTAACTCGTGAGCAATATATGGCTGACAACATCCGTGAAATCAGGATGAACAATAACGGCCGGAAAATACTGGCGGTAATGGGAAGCGCACATTCGTCTTTCACAAAGTCTGTTTTTGCCGGGGTTCCTAATCTTATCACCAGGCTTAAGGATGAAATGAAGATCGCTTCTCTTGTTCTTAGAGGGACGCCAGACACGACGCAATGGCCATTTACCACTATTATAGATGAAAGTCTAAAGGCAACACGTTTTGTTAACACTTATACCGGTAACTGGCCTTATTCAATTAAGGCGAATAAATGAGATGAAAAAAACTGTCGTTCTATTGCTCGTTTTCGGTATCATTGCCTGTTTTGTATTGACAGGCTGTGGCTCAGGCGGCGAAACAACGTCCGACATAACGATATGGCCTAATCCCAAAACAAAACAAATCAATGTAAGTGAAGGCGTTATTACCGTCGCTCTTTTGGCAAGCGGGAAATATTGCGACCTTTATTATGATATAGCTGTGCCTAAACCAACAGAATCCCGGCTTAGACAAATTGCTTCCAGCTTTGACAAGGGTTACCAGAAAGCAACTTCCTTTCTGAAGCTTTATGAAAAAGGCGGCGGCCCGGGTGGTAATGGCGGGGCAGACGGCAATCCTCGTATCCAGACTTATATATACGATTTATATCCAGCCAGTGGCCGTTATTCTACTTACAACGGAGAAAGTGTTTATATTGACATATACGCTCTGGACGGATCAACATTTACGCATGAGTTGTGTCATTTAATTTTTTATGGGAATTACTCAGCCTCGCCGGAAAATTGGTATCATGAATTTCTTCCTGTCACATCAGACTATGTTTTTCATGGCGTAACCCCGGACTGGACTATACCAAATGTTGAATTATTTAAAGGTTGGATAAGCGGTGGCGGATCGGATTCGTGGCCCTATTATAACACATACAGGAAACTGGCAAAATTTCTTGTAGATAAATATGGTAATACTATTTTATATGACTTATATCACCAAAGCGCCATAAACAAACAAGCGCTGGAAAATGTGCTGGGAAAAAAGGGTGTAACGCTTCAGGCAATGGAAGCAGAATTTGCGGACTGGTGTGACAATTATGGTTACCCAAAAGACAATGAAATCAGAATTATTATTATCGATAATGTCACCTTAACCGGTCAGGCAGGTGTTTGGCTGACAGCAAACCTGCCATCAGGAGGTGCTCTGC
>Ga0268262_10007200_pt1 | contig 10462 bp, 10 predicted proteins | sample TergutNc150P3_FD_190354 | JGI IMG/M metagenome (GOLD analysis project Ga0268262, IMG submission 190354) | Nasutitermes corniger P3 segment gut microbial community from laboratory colony in Florida, USA - Nc150 P3 (SPAdes) (version 2) | ecosystem: Host-associated > Arthropoda: Insects >...
GACGGTCGCCACCCTTTTTCACCGCTTCCATCAAAATATTCTCCGTTGCCATAAAAGGCAATTCTTCGTTTATGTGCCTCTCTATAATTTTATGATGGACAACAATTCCGTTTGCCACATTCTCCGCTAAAATAAGCATGGCATCGCTTGCCAAAAACGCTTCGGGAATGGCAAGCCTCTTGTTTGCACTATCGTCCAAGGTGCGCTCAAACCATTGCGTGCTTTGCGTAAAAGCCGTGCTTTGAGGCAAAGCAATAACAAAGCGAGCAAGCGAGCATATACGCTCGCTGCGCATGGGATTTCTTTTATACGCCATTGCAGACGAACCTATCTGCTCTTTTTCAAAAGGCTCTTCCATTTCCTTGAGTCCCTGCATTATGCGCAAATCCGTTGCGAATTTGCTGAGGCTGGTTGCAAGAGAACCTAAAGCGTTATTCACAATATAATCCCATTTGCGAGTATAGGTTTGCCCCGTTATGGTGAGAACTTTTTTAAAACCCGCTTTCTTGCTGACATAAGCATCCAATTTCTTAATCTTCTCGTGCTCGCCGTTGAACAACTCCATAAAACTGGCTTGAGTGCCGGTTGTTCCCTTAACGCCTCTAAACGGCAAAATTTCTATCAAGTGGTCTATTTCCTCTAAATCTATGAGCAAATCCTGAATCCACATCGCGGCTCTTTTGCCAACGGTTGTGAGCTGCGCCGCCTGAAGATGCGTGCGCCCCAAAATCGGCATAGCCTTGTATTTCAAAGCGAAGTTTGAGAGCTTATCTATAACTCTGCACAAACGGCGGCGAATCAGAACCAGACCCTGCTGCATTTGAATTAAATCTGTGTTATCCCCAACATAAGCACTTGTCGCGCCGAGGTGTATTATTCCCTTTGCCTTTGGAGCTTGCAAGCCGTAAGCATAGACGTGAGCCATAACATCGTGGCGGCGGCGTTTTTCCTCTTCTGCGGCTTCTTCCCAGTTTATATCGCTTTCGTGAGCTTTAAGCTCTGCTATTTGTTCCTCTGTTATGGAAAGCCCAAGCTCTTTTTCACCTTCGGCTAACCAAATCCACAGCTTGCGCCAAGTTTGGTGCTTGAACTGCGGGCTGAACAAAAACAGCATCTCATTGGAGGAATATCTGGAAAGCCAAGGGCTTTCGTAAGTATTTTTCTGAGTATTATTCATCGCCTAAACTCTTTCGGTAGGCTTGCAATTTTTCTTTTATATCCTGATTTGAAATTGATAGAATTGATGCCGCCAGATACGCGGCGTTTTTGCCATTCCCAATTCCAACCGCTGCCACAGGGATTCCGGGCGGCATTTGAGCCACCGAGTAAAGCGCGTCTGCGCCACCAAGGGCACTGGCTTCGCAAGGAACGCCTATAACGGGCAATGTGGTGTGCGCAGCAAGGCAACCCGGCAGGGCGGCGGACAAGCCAGCCACGCCTATTAAAACCTTCAAGCCTCTGCCATCGGCTTCTTTTGAATAGCGAGCTACTTTGTTAGGTGTGCGATGCGCGGATAAAACCGAGTATTCCCAAGCGATGCTCAACTCGTCTAAAACGGAAGTGATTTTATCCACAACCGGTTTATCAGAAGCCGAGCCGCTGAGTATGCCTACAAGAGCGGACATATTTAATTTGCCCTTGCGCTACCGCCATCCACGGCGTAAGCTATAACCCCAACGGGGCACCCGTCCGCAGCTTCCCTTATCCCAGCTTCATTTGCGGCAATATCCGCATCCACTTTAATCTGTACTTTTTCCGGAACTTCAAAAACGGCATCGCATGTCGCTTCGCAAGCACCGCACATTGAACATTCATTTTCAGATTCATCCAACCAAACTTTGGTAATAGCCATAAGAACTCCTGTTTTGTTTATTTGCAAAGAGCAATATAGTAAAAAATAAATGTATATTTATTCTGTTACTTGCAAATGTGAGTTATGGATGTTGGAATTTTTAGGGCGATTCTGATGTCTAGTTAATCTTGCCCCGAAATAGAGAGCAGGGCGTAGGCATGGAAATGGTGATAATTTTATATAGAAACATTCAAAAATATCTTGGTATTAATGCCGTTAATAAAGCAATTCGCGACTCATTAATGGATGATGCCAAACGCTCCAATTTTTTCTTTCATAACAGTGGCATTACCATGATATGCTCTAACTTTAAGTATAATGCTCTGCAAAAAGAAGATTGGATTTTAGAATCAACTCTATCAATATGATAACACTTCTTGATATCGCTCTTTTGAACTGCTGCACATACAGTTGTGATTATTGTATTTCCAGAGCATCTCTGGCGACAGCCGTTAATTATGAATGCAATGGCATAGCTAGAGCAGTTTACTCCACCAACGGCATGACTCTCAAGCCGCATATTCTGCTTAATTTTCTCAGAAACCATTTCAAACCCGATGAATGCATAATCCAGCTTTCCGGTGGTGAGCCGCTTCTTCATGATGCTTTCGTTCCGATTTGCTATTGCCTGAATGGAATGGGCTATCGATATGTAATAAACACCAATGGAAACCAACTGAGAAGTTTAGCACGGTCGGAGGACATTGATTTGTGGAAGGTTAAATGGCGCTGTTCTTGGCACAGGGATTTTAGGAACATGAAGAAATTCAAGGAAGATATTTCACCTCTCAAAAAAGAAAATGTTTTAATTAACTACGTGGCGCACCCTAAGAGGATAGAATGCGGAATAATAGAGCAGGATTTGGTAGACTTGGAAAGTTCCGGATATTCATTTGAAGTAACCCCATTTCAGGGTAAATGGAATGGTAAAGAATACGATAAGGAAAATAAAATCTACGAAACCTGGATTACCGCCTTCAAAGAAGATGTAGTTATACCACCACAAGAAGTGAATTATCTTTCAATACTGCCCAATGGAGACATAAATCGATGCCACAAGGCAAAAGTAGGCAACATATACGAAAACAGCATTAGGGAAAGATACCCACAGGCAAAGCAGGTGTGCAAATTCGAAAATGGAAATTCCTCTTGCTCGCTGGTTCAGTCGCTAGCTTTGCTGAATTTCTATATTAATTTATAGAAGTAGTTTATCTAAACGGGGGAAAAGCAATGGCGATAGGTGAAATTAACGGTTCACAGGTTGATGGTTTTAACGTATCTCAACTAAATTCAATGAATATCAGAGCTATCCTACTGTCTAGCAATATAAGCCTGAACATGGACGCTGATTTGGACGTGGACGTAATCAGGGAAGATAATAACTCTTTGATTGCGTTGAGTGATTCCGCGAATGCAGGCAATGGCTGGTATGTAAAACCGTCCAAGGCATTTTCGGTTGACAACACTTTTTATGCAAAGAACGTAAAGTTTTACAGCGTTTGCGAGAACTACCGAGGCGTTGGAATTGCGGAGGATTGGTCTGCGGGTGGTAGCATTCCCAGCATAGCAAGCAACAACTTGATTAAAATTGGTGAACTAGCTTATGGCAAATTAAGACTCACTATTGCCAACTCAGGCAAGCTACAGGTAAATTCAGCCAATGTGGATGTCCTTGGCGGTGGTGTTGGCGATGACTCGCCATACGCTTATGTCCAGTGTGCTAAATGCGTTTCTAATGCAGCGATAAGATTTGACCAAAATTTAGACGGCAATAACTTCACTTACGAAATAAGAAAGATAACTGATAGCATTCTACTAGTTGGTACTTGGTTCAGCCCGTGGTCTGATGGAGCAACAACTTCTATTCTAGAAAGTGCTGATATTGAAAAAAGTACCATATCGCTTGGTGCTCAGAGATTATTGTTCAATAGCAGCAGAATCTCAAATTGCTGTGTCAATGGCTACGGTTCTTTTGCGGCAGATAAGTTTGCGGGCAGTGGATATAGTGGTGGCTATTCCTATTGGTCAAGCCAATTCGTTCTTGGCAATAACACTGCGGTTGAAGGTTCTTGGTTTGGTAACTGCCTCGTCACTATGCAATCGCCAGACCGTAAGCATTTCAAAAACATAAAATTCAACGGGAACAGATGCAACGCCGCAAACGGCAGTAATACTTTCCTTGACTTAGGTGGGTACGATACCGTCATAGGTAGCGCAATCCCATGGGGGGTAATAAATTACTGGAATGGAAATGAATCTTTACAACAAGATATTCCTTTTATAATGGAAGGCATTGAGTTCGTAGGCAATGGGCAGCCAAGCGACCCGCACGTTTTTAAGATATTAGCACGTTCTTATGAAGGCGAAACAGCATACATAGAGGGGCACATAGAAGTAGATGGTTATTATGACTACAGCTATTGCAACAATACTATCGCGGGAAGGACTTTTCCTATGAATGGCAGAAATATTCCATACCAGCCATGGATTAACTATCCCGGCAGCTCCGAATATATAGATAAGCTCTGCTTATACGTATTGGGCGACCCGTTAAAATATATAGATGACAGACCTAAATTTGGAGGCAGTAGTTTCATAACGGTAAGCCCGTGGTATAAAGATTTAATTAGATATTCCAACTATATGCCTATTGCAAGGCAAAACTATGTTGAAACCGTGGCTGAAGATGAAACTGACAATCGGTCGTCATCCGTGCGAAAGATGCTACGTTGCAACGAAGGCAACTTCAAACTTTACAGAATAAGGGAATAAAGGAGGCAATTATGAAATCCAATAATTTTCTCTTGGCATCAAGCCTTTCGCTTATCTTAGTGTTTACATATTCTTGCGATGATGCAAGCAACAGCGGGCCAACTGTTAGCGGCTCGGTTACCTATTGGGACGGCACAGTTAATATCTCCTGGTATAACGAATCGGCAAGCGAATTTACCATAAGCACTCCAGAACAGTTAGCAGGCTTTTCAAGACTGGTGAACACTGGGCATAATTTTAGAGGCAAAACTGTTAAGCTCGGCGCAAACATAATACTCAACGACACGGCAAATTGGAGAAATTGGGGAAATCACAGACCCGCTAACGAATGGATACCGATAGGAAATTACATCAATGAAAATAAAATGACTAATTTTCAGGGTATTTTTGACGGTAATAACTTTACCATAAGTGGTATTTACATTAATTATAATTATAATTCTAATATTGCTCATACAGGTTTTTTTGGGTGTTTATTTTCTGACGGAATTATAAAAAAACTTGGAGTTACTGCCTCTTATATTAAAAATGGCTATTATGTTGGCGGACTTGCTGGGGCCAACGGCATGGTTAATTCTGGAGGAAAAATCGGTGGCGAAATAAGCAACAGTTATTTCATTGGAATAGTAGATGGAGACTACTCATCAGGAGGGCTTGTGGGACAGAACACTGGCAAGATAAGCAACAGCTATTCCGCCGGTATGGTGTTAATAGGCGGAGGACTGGTGGGGACAAACTATGGATTGATAAGCAACAGCTATTCCATCAGTACGGTATTAGCAGGCGGAGGACTGGCGTGGGAAAATAAAAAATTTGACGATTATGTCGGTACTATAATCAACAGCTACTACGACAGCCAAACAAGCGGACAGAGTGACACCGGCAAGGGTGATGGCAAAACCACGGCGGAGATGAAGCAAAAGGAAACTTTTGAAGGCTGGGATTTTACCAATGTCTGGGGAATAAGCAATGCTATAAACGGCGGCTATCCGTATTTGTTGGAAAATCCACCGCACTAGGCTTTTTTATATTTCTTATATGTTGCACAATATTCCGCTCAAATTTTTGATTGGAATGGCGGTGTTTTTAATCGCTGTTTTGCTAGGAATCGGCTTAGGCATGGGTTTTGGCAAAAAAAGCAAACCGCAAGAGCCTGTGCTGGAAGCCAGCATAAGCGATGCTTTGCTCTTGAATAAAAATCTCAAAAATGTTCTAAATGTACATAAGGAAATCACTCCTAAAATCCCAAAAACAGATACAAATGCCGTTGGCGAAATATGGCTTGTTCCAAACGGAATGTCCATTCCAAACTATATGCTGCGAGCCTACAAAGAAATTGAAAGGTGCAAAGGCAAAATCCATCTGATGAAGGAAATCAGGAACGGGCGTGCCGCCCTTTTGAAATACGAAGGCGAACAGGGAATTTATCCATTAACTGAAATACGCATAATAGACTCGCTATGGCAGCCCAATTCCTCAAAATTAGCGGTTGTTTTGGCTGTGCGGGAACGGAATAAAATTTTGAGTAATAAACCGGAAATATTGAGCAAATTAAATTTTACCTATAGTTTGCTAATCCCTTGTTCCAGACCGGAGCTTTTGGAAGCTGGCAAAAAATTAAATGTGAATATAATTCCCTGGATTCCAATGGAGAGCAACGAAAACATATACAGCGCGGAGAAAAAAATCCAAATACCGATTGGGCTTGCCAGCGAAAAAGAATTATCCAAAAGGCTTGAAAAAATTCTGAAGCAATTCGGCAATCCGAGCGGCTTCGCAGCTTTTAACGGGGAGGAGTTTCTGGTTCACCCAGCCTCTGTGGAAATGCTTGGAAACACGCTGCTTTCAAAAGAATTATGGTTTTGGGATTTGAGCAAAAGAGGGATAGCAAGCCTTTCGCCAATAGAGTGTTTAAAAAAAGAACTCAGGTGCCGCAAGGATTATTTAGACATAGAATCCGAAGAACAGATTAAAAAAACGCTCAGAACGGCACGCACGTATGGTAGCGCAATACTGCTTTTTGAGCTTACAGAAAAAAGCGTAATGCTTTTAGAAAAACTGCCAAGCATGGCGGAGAAACAAGGAACAAGGCTTACACTAGCAGAAGAAGTGTTTTAGCGCGAGCTATAATTTTCTATCTTGTTAATAGAATGTCGGCGTTTTCCGTAAACAGACAATTATATGGACGAGGGTTGCGAATACTTCGCATATTGGCTTATTTTCCTGTTTTTTATTTTTTGTGGGAAGGGTATTTAAAACTCGCCGCTGTGAATATAAGCGTAATTTTAATTGGCGCATGGTACTTATCTTTTAGAATTCGCCAACAAGATGTAGAAAAGCCATATTACCAGTTGTGGTTATCATTCATTGAAGGGCTTTTTGCTTTTGCTGTGATGTTTTGGATTTTTATAAGGGATTCGTTAAGCGAAAACGGCCCTGATAAAATGTTAGCTGTTGGTTGTGTTTTGCTTTTAGCAAGAGTTGTTACCAGAACTCTTTACTTGCTTTCAATGCTACGCGAGGGAATGCGATTTTTTAAAAGCGGGTTTTGGTCTAGGGCAGCCACTTTAAGCATCAATGCCACTATGCTAATCTATGTTTTGGAGTTGGAGTACTACCAGCAGATTTGCATGGGTTTGTCGATGCTCCTTGCTTTTGCTTCCAGCGTATCTTTTGGCTATCGTTATTATCGCGACCCTGCGCATCGCAAACCTTTGTCCATTTCAAATCAATTAACCATGAGCCGCATAGTTTTAACCCCTGTATTTTTATGGGTTTTCTTCTATGATGGCAATTTGAATTACCAAGATAACAGTTTGGTGTTTAAAATTCTTGCTTTTATTATGGTTGTCGCTTTTATGGTGACGGATTTTCTAGACGGATATTTGGCGCGCAAATGGGGTGAAGTTTCCACGCTTGGCAAATACCTCGACCCATTTTCCGATAAAATTTCAAATATGACGGTATTCCTATGCTTTTTGGCTTCTGGCTATGCCTCGGTTTGGATGGTTGCACTTATTTATTTTAGAGAAGCAAGCGTAGAAACTCTGCGAACTTTGGCTGCTGGCGAAGGGATGACCATGCACGCTCGCAGGAGCGGCAAATGGAAAACCGCAATTCAGGGCACGGGGATTTTGATAATACTCGTAGGAGCCTTAGACCCGCTTTTCGCCATAATTCCAAACTGGGTAGAAATTTGGGAATATTTGCCTTATTCGGTTATGGGCATAATAACTTTCATAACAATCGCAAGCGGCATAGATTATTTTGCTTCTAGTAGGGATGTTTTGAAGAAATATGTGTGAAAATTAAAGATTTTTAACTTTTTTGAATTTTTTTTCCGCTCACCTCCGTCTAAGTATTTAGAAAATAAAAAGGAGGTTCTATGTTGAGATTTTTTGGCATTTTGTTAACCACAACTTGCATTGTAGCTTGCAGTCATGGCGGCGGGGATAGGGAGCAAACCGAAAGCAGTGGAGTAAGCCTGTTTTTAGGCAAACTGCAAGTTCCACTCTTAGACAGCATTTCTGTCCATGTGTCCGCCGCAGGCATGGCAGACATTCACGTATCCAAAAATTCTTTTGGAGACAACATAAAAATAGAAGGCATACCGCTTGGAGAAAACAGAAAATTTGCGGTAAAAGTATATGCGGATTCCGGAAAACTCGTTCAAAATGGTGAAGTTACCGCAAACCTAAATTCAAACCAAACTACTACAATTCCTATACTCCTGAAAGCATTGGCTGGTTTTTTAAGACTTGAAATTCCGCTTGGGCTTTCGACTAACACAGAAGTTCATTCTGGCATATTGCTTTTAGATTCTTTGGTATTTAAAATGCAAATTGAAAACGGCAAAGGAATTTTTAATACCGGTGCTTTGCCTTTGAATCAAATCTTTGCGTTAAAACTGGAACTTAAAAATATAAAAGGCGAAATTATATTCACAGGGCAAAAACAGATAAGTCTATCTTCCATTTTGCAAACCGAAACAATGCAACTGCAATCAACGAGAAGTTCTGTAATTCTGGAACTGGAAGCCAGCTTTAACGGACCTGCACAAATTTTGGCAGTGCTTCCACTCTCTGTCTCTCGAAAACCAGAAAATTACGGAGATTTATTCTTTACGGAACTCTTTATAGACCCAAAAACAAACGGCGATAATTTTGAATATATGGAAATTTACAATGCAACTATAGACACTTTGGAACTCTCGCATTGCAAAATAGCACAAAGCCGAAGCAGTACAGGAGCTACCCAGAGGCTCTATATGCCAGATGATTTAATTCTACAACCTATGGAATTTCTCATCTTAGGGCGAGATAGCGTTGAAAATGCCGATTTTAATTACCAAAGTTTTGTACTCCAAAACAGCAAACAAAACCTTGGATTTTTTTGCGACAGCTTAGTCATAGATTCTTTGTACTATTCAGAAAACACAGATAACCCATTCCCTATGGCGCGTGGAAAAGCCATGCAACTCCCCTTAGCGAATTTTGCAAACAGAACTCTCGGTTCATCTTGGTGCTTTGGCTCCAGCCCCAGACAAGACGCATCGTGCCAATAATCAGAAATTAACGCTAAACCCATACCACGGATGAAGCGGGAAAAATTTCGCATCAGGATGCAGACGAACAGCAGGCGCAGGAAATTTTATGCGATTCAAAATTGTAATTAAATTCTTGCTCCAAGTTTTTTGAGGACGAAAAATTGCATCAAAATCGTAGTCAATAGAAAAATAATATCCATAACGAATTTTATCCCACCCCGGTTCGCCACCAACGTACGGGTCATGTAACCCCCAGCCAAAAGCAAGAGCAAGCCATTCAGGATAAAATTCCCTAGCTTCGCTCGGCAGCATCTTGGCAACCTTAAAGGAAAGCCAATGAGTTTGATTCCCTCCGTAATAATCATCAAACCAAATTCCCGTTTTTCCCTGCTTTCTATGCTCATCCCAATATCCGCTTGAATTTGGCCAATAAGTAAATTTATAATCAACATACTGCATCGCAGGGACAAATCTTTTTCCCATAGCGTAAAAACCGCCTAAAGTACCCGCAACAGCATCCCAAACGCTATAACCATAAGGGGAAAAACCGTCCTTAAATTCTATTGCAATTTGCGTAAAACCAACCGTTATACCTGCCCAAAGCGCAGAAGCAAAAGGATCCATCCCCACCCAATCATAACTCATCGCAAGCAATTCGCCAATAACAGAACCCGCATAAAAATGCCCAAACTTATCCAAATTTGAGGCATAGTGATTATCTGAATAAAGCGGTTCAAAACGAAAAGGCTCCACTTTATTCCACCACCCATCTTTAAGAAGAGCAAAATATATAGTCGCATAACCAGCCGCAATAGTGCCGCCTATAACTGCGAGCCTTGCCGGTTTTATATGATATTCATTTGGAGTTTCAAGAGTGTCTATAAAAGTTGAATCCAAATTTTGCGAAAGCGCAATAGAAAAAGAAAACAACAAACTACTCAAAAATTTCATTTTCTAACAACTGCTCAAATGTCTGACGTTTTCTTATTTGCGTATATTCACCCTTTTCCCACAGAATTTCCGGGGCAAGCAAGCGAGAATTGTAATTGCTGCTCATAGCAGAACCGTAAGCGCCAGCATCGTGAATTACCAGCAAATCCCCTACCTGAGCAAATGGCAGTTTGCGGCTAACAACAATACCACCTTCTTCTTGTGTAAAAACATCGCCGCTTTCACAAAGCGGTCCCGCTACTATCACATCCTTTTCTTCATCCGTTATACGCTTATTCCTATGAATAATGGAAATATGGTGGTAAGCCCCATAAAGAGCCGGACGTATCAAATCCGTAAAA
>Ga0268262_10007201_pt1 | contig 10460 bp, 8 predicted proteins | sample TergutNc150P3_FD_190354 | JGI IMG/M metagenome (GOLD analysis project Ga0268262, IMG submission 190354) | Nasutitermes corniger P3 segment gut microbial community from laboratory colony in Florida, USA - Nc150 P3 (SPAdes) (version 2) | ecosystem: Host-associated > Arthropoda: Insects > Digestive...
CTCCATGAGCATGATAACCTCCCGCGCCCTGCCGGACGTGCGGGACGGGCTGAAGCCTGTGCACCGCCGCGTCTTGTTCGGCATGGAGGAGCTTAGCCTACAGCACAACAAGCCGCCCAAGAAGTGCGCCCGCGTTGTGGGCGACGTGATCGGTAAGTATCATCCGCACGGCGACAGCTCGGTATACTTCGCGTTGGTTCGTATGGCGCAGGATTTCTCTATGCGCTACCCGATGGTCAACGGGCAGGGGAACTTCGGCTCCGTGGACGGCGACCCGCCGGCGGCCATGAGGTATACGGAGTGCCGCATGACCGCCTTCGCGGAGGAGATGCTCGCCGACCTCGACAAAGACACCGTGGACTTCGCCCCCAACTACGACGACAGTTTGAAAGAGCCGACGGTGCTGCCGTCGAAATTGCCGTTTCTCTTGTTGAACGGGACGTCGGGCATTGCGGTGGGTATGGCGACCAACATGGCCCCGCACAATTTGCGGGAGATCGCCACCGGATTGATTATGATGATTGACAATCCCGACGTTACCGTTGACGAGCTGATAAGCGTTATCCCCGGTCCCGATTTTCCTACGGGCGGGGTGGTGTTCGGGCGCAGCGGCATATATGCGGCGTATAGGAGCGGCAAGGGCAGGATGATTGTACGCGGCCGCGCCGAAGTGATTAAAAAGGCTAATGACCGCGAGGAGATTATCATCACCGAGATTCCCTATCAGGTAAACAAGAGCGTCCTCTATCAGAGAATATGCGATTTGGCGCGCAACAAGATTATAGAGGGGATCTCTTTCACGCGCGACGAATCGGACAGGCGGGGAATGCGCATTGTCGTCGGCATAAAGAAAGACGACTTCGGCGAGGCGGTGCTGAATAAACTCTACAAGTTTACCGATTTGCAGACGACGTTCGGCATAATAAATCTCGCCCTTGTCAATATGCGCCCGCAGATACTCAGCCTCAAAGAGCTGATGGCCCACTTCTTAGACCACCGCCATAACGTTGTGGTGCGCAGAACGCAGTTTGATTTGAAAAAAGCCCAAGATCGCGCCCACATCCTTGAGGGGCTGCGTATCGCGCTTGACCACATTGACGAGATTGTAGCGCTGATCCGCGCCTCGTCAACGACGGAAGAGGCAAATGAGAAATTAATGCAGCGCTTCGGGCTAAGCGAGATACAGGCGAAGGCCATCACCGATATGAGGCTGAAACAACTCACGGGATTGGAGCGTGAGAAGATTGAACAAGAGTATCAAGAATTAGTGAAATTGATAGAGGATCTGACCGCGATATTGGCGAGCCGCGACAGGCGTATGCAGATCATCAAGGGCGAGCTTGAGGATATGAGGGAGCGTTACGGCGACGCGAGGCGGACGGAGATAACCGACGCGGTCGGCGACGTTGACATAGAGGACATGATCGCCGAAGAGGACATGGTGATCACAATGACCCACGAGGGCTACATCAAGCGCACGGCGACCACCGAGTACCGCACGCAGAGGCGCGGCGGCAAGGGCGTTAAGGGTATGGACTCGAAGGAGAACGATTTTATCTCCACGCTGTTTGTGGCGTCGACGCATGCGTATATCCTCTTCTTTACGAATAAGGGACGGTGCTATAGGCTCAAGGTGTATAAAATTCCGGAGGCCGGGCGTGCCTCCAGGGGGCGCCCCATTGTCAATTTGATAGAATTGCAGGAGGGCGAAAAGGTCGCCGCTTTAGTGCCGGTTAGGGAGTTCGACGACACACATTCCATCATCGCGGTAACGGAACGCGGCATCATCAACAAGCAGTTGCTCACCGCTTACGCAAATGTCAATCGTAGCGGCGTAAAAGCATATAGGCTGAATGAGGGCGACTCGCTCATAGAGGTGAAGTTGACATCGGGCGGCGACGATGTTATTCTCGGCACGGCGATGGGGCAGGCTTTGAGGTTTCACGAGAGCGCCGCCCGCAATCACGGACGCGGCACAGGCGGCATAAGGGGTACAAGGTTGCGTCCCGGCGACAAGGTCGTCGGCATGATAATCGCGAGCGAGGAAAATGACATCTTGACGGTGACCGACAGGGGTTACGGCAAACGCACCCTTGTGGCCGAATACCGCACGGTGAACCGCGGCGGCAGCGGGATAAAAAATATCCGTCTGACGGACAAGAACGGCCATGTGGTGGCGCTGAAAAGGGTTCACACCGGTTTAGACGTAATGCTGATCACGAAAAACGGGATAATCATCCGCATGGATGTGGACCTGATATCGCAATTAGGCAGATACACCCAGGGTCTCAAACTGATCAACCTTGACGAGGGCGACAGCGTGATAGACATAGCCCTATGCGACCACGACGACAGCGGCGAGGACGACGGCATAACCGGCGCGGCGGTAATAACGGCGCAAGCCCCGGTGGAGATAGCGCCGGAAGAAGAGGATGTTATCGACGCGGCGGAGGAAGAGGAAGAAGAGGCTGTGGAGGAGGACGCCGTTGACGACGCGGACGAGGGGGAAGGCGCGGATGAAGTTGACGCGGCGGAGGATGAGGGGGAGGGCGAGGGTTGATCCTTTGGGGGTTAGTAGAGGCGCGGTAAACGCGCCTCTACCATAAAGAGCCGTAACGCCCTACTTCTTAGCAAACCAGCCTAAAGACTTCGCGGCGGGCCGCGTAATCCCCTTTTGTTTGCCGGCGGTCGACTTAGACAGCGCAGGTACAACCGGCGGTTGAGGGATGTCTACGCCTGTCGCCACCGTAAATGTGCGTCCGTCAAACCGCAACGTGGTGCCGTTGAAAACAGTGTACGGCATAACATACGGTACTTCGTCCGGCCCCGGCTCCCATCCCCAATCGATCAAGACATAGCCGGGTTCACCCATCGTATATGTGCCCTGTAGCTCTATCCGCCAAGCATTCGGGTCCTCATCATCATAACCGTAGTCGAGGTCATAAACGGTGCCGTCCGGCAGGAATATGTAGCCTTCCCTATGCTCGGAAGAGGACGTCCCGGTCGCCCACGCCTGACCTTCCGGAAGAACAAGCTCGCCGCCGCCGGGATTTGACGGGTCGTAGAAACTGTTTATGCCGGAGGTTTTCCCGAAAACCATCGTCCTTCTGTCAAGCGTCAACATCAAATTGTTGCCGGATACGGAGTAGGTTCCGGTAGCAGGATCATCATCAAAAGTTATTGTAATGTTGCCTTTTCCGCTTGTTGAGTACGTCCCCTCATATTGCAATTCCCAAATCCCGCCCTCGCCGTAAAATAAGGATACGCTGTTGTCCGATTGGAAAAGCAAACCCATAATATCACCGCGACCCGCATCGAGCGTCCACGCCTGACCTTTCGGGAGGACGAGATTACCGCCGCCGGGATTTGACGGGTCGTAGACGGTTACGGATGTCTTTGTGAAAACCATCGAGTACCCGTATTCCGTGGTTAATGTCAATTTAGTGCCGGTTATGGTGTAAGTTTGTTTTGTTGTGTCATAATCGCCATCGTCATACGCCCTAATCATTGTAAGACTGTCGCTCTTCGTCGTATATGTGCCATAATCCCTGCTCGGCACCCAAAATCCCGTGGAGGAGTAAATCTGCTTATAAGTGCCGTCTGACGAAAAAACATAGCCAATAGTCTCTCCGCTTTCCGTTTCCGAGGTAACCCACGCCGACCCCGCGCCGAGAACAAGCGGGTTGCTCTTCCCCCCCGGAGTAACAGGGTTATCTTCCGGAGAACCGCTGTCGTCCGCGCACCCTATCAAAAACATCCCCGAAAAAACCGCCGCAACCAAACCAAGGCGCGCCGCAAAACTACCGAACAAACGTTTCATAACAACCTCCCTCTAAAAGATTTGTTAAAATGATTTTGTTTGACTGATTTATACGCGGCCGCCTCATCCAAGGCGCCCGGCATATCTAACCAGTATAATATAAATTGAGGCCGGTTTGAAAGTCAAGAAAAATAAAATATTTAATCGGGGATGCCCCAAAATCGATACTCGAGGGCACGGTAGCCCCCAAAACGTTTAACCGGAGGTTTAAGTCGTCCGCGCACCGCCAATGCCGCCGTAAATTGAACAATTCCGCGCCTAATGTTGATCTTTCGGGCTAAATAATCGGCCTATCGAGACCGGTTCTGAGTCTGCCTTTTGATCTTGGTAACGTGGCTGTAAAGAAAGGTGTCGGTTTTCACCTTGAAATTAAGGCTGTTGGGCACCACGTAGGTGTCGGCTTCGTGCTTTGAGAAGACGGTGTTCATTTTGTATTTCCAGAACTCGACGACGCCCACGCCTATCGCTATGGCGACGGCCCACGCGATCAGTATAGGCTTGTAATCCCACTGTACTGCCGCGGCGCTTGCGGCGGTTGCGGCGTCCGGAATGATGATGTTTTTCGCAATCTCTTGCGCCGATACGACGGTCGCCGCCGCGATTAAGAGTAAAAGCGTTATCGGCAGGAGACGTGCAAACATTGCGCAATAGTTTTTCATCATAACAAAAACTCCTTCCGCCGCGCTATCGCAGCATTTGCGTCAGTAGAATTACGCCGGTAGAGACAAGGCCTAAGATACCGGCGATTAACAATCTGTATTTCCACGCTTTCCCGGAATCTACGGGAAGCCTTCCCACAAGGCGTCCCGTTTGGCCGTTCATCATGAAAGTGTAATTCGCGTCATTGTATTTGGTGTTGAGAACCCACACCGGGAAAAAGGCGTAGCTCACCTTGCCGTCGTGGACGCTTACTATGGAGCGTTCGGGCGTGACGGTTGCGTATCCGGTCACAGACTTGGCGAACGCCCTCTCCAACGAGGACTTGATCCGCCGCGCCGCACGATCCCGGCATTTGTTCGCGTCCACGTCGTATTTCTCCGCAGTGTAACCGGCGAGAAACGTGCTGTGGAACTCTTTGATATCCGTGTAGTGGAACGGCTCTATGGAATCCATGTAGTCGTCGTCCATCTTTTCTGAGCCGTCTACGGGAACTTTTTCAAAATTGAGAGCGCCGTCCCTTATTATTGAGTAATGATCTGTTTTTATATAGTTGTAGGTGCTGTCCATCCAATACTTGACCTTTGTCGCTTTGAAGCGGATGTTTCCGCTTGCTTTGGCGTCGAAGAGCCAAAAGGGTACGTACAAACCTTGTATGCGGTTTATATGGTTGTTTTCTACAAAGAAGTCGGGGAGAAGCCGCTTGTCTTTGCAAAAATCTTGCAGCGCCGCGACCGCCGCTTTTTTGTCCAATTTGAATGGAATCACGTAGTTCGGCTTCATCATCCCGACAAGCCGCTTGCTTACGATTTGCGCGTTGCCGCAGCAAGGGCAGACCATCGCGACGGTGTTCTGGTCGCCCACGAGTTCCGCGCCGCAGGAGGGGCAGGAGCCTGTGCTTAGGCCGTCGAGTTCGTCCTCCTTCCATGCAATGACCGCGTCGTCCGTCCAATTAAAGTTGTCGGCCGCTTGCGTCTCCGCCGCCGCGTTCTTTTGGTATTCTACTATAACCGAAGTTTCAAACTCCGCGTCGCAGTAGGGGCACTTCATCTTCTGCGCGGAGCTGTCGAACTTGACCGCCCCGGCGCAGTTGGGGCATTTGTATTCGTCGATTGTTACCATAAGCAATCCTTAATTTGATCCTGAAAACAGTTTTTATCCACAGTTTTAATTATATGCGTTCGTCGCTTTCCACCCAAAGTTCAAAACTTCCCGGCACCACGTAATCGGAGGCTTCGGTTTGCTCTCTGGCGGTGTCCATGTTGTATATCCATCTGCGTAAAATCCAAAACGCGCCCAGCGCGGAGAATACTATGGACAGCATTATGATAACCGGCAGCGGCACGTCTAAGGAAAGATCCCACGGCCATTTGATGCCTATCAGAGCCAATCCGGCGGCGAGTATAAAGACTGTGACGAATCCGAGTATCCCCTCCATGTTGAGATAGTAGAGAATCGGGGTGAGCAACGCCCAAAAACCTCCGGTGAGGATTCCGCGCCACATCCACGCTTTGCCGTTATCGACGGGCAGCCTGCCTACCATCTTGCCCGTTTGGCCGTTCATCATAAAAAGATAGTCGTCGCCGTCGTATTTTGTGTTGACCGTCCACACCGGGAGCAGGGCGTAGCTCATATTGCCTTTTTTTACATTTATATCGGACTCCACAACGGTGACGGTGTTGTAGCCGTGAACGGTTTTCCTGAACATCTTTTCGACAGTGGTCTCCATTCTGTATAGCGCCCGCCCCCTGCTCTTTAGGGCGTCCACATCGTATTTCTCCGCCGTGTAGCCCGCGAGGTAGGAGGGGTGGAAATCCGTCAGTTGGCAGTAATCGAAGGGTTCTATCGCGTCCATGTAGTCGTCGTCCATTTTTTGGGAGCCGTCGACCGGAATTTTTTTAAAGAGGACGCCGCCCTCCCGCTCCACGCAATAATAGATGGTGACGTAGTGCTTACCCCTCTTCACCTTCTTGGTCGCCTCGTATTCGATATACCCTTCTACGTCCAAGTCGAAGAGCCAAAACGGTGCGTAGACCCCTTGTATGGCGTCTAAGCGGTTCTCCTTAACGAAGCGGGCGGGGAGAAGGCGCTTTCTCTTGGCGCAAAAATTTTCCAGCGCCTCTACCGCCGTATTTTTATCGTACTTAAAGGGGATGACGGAGTCGGGTTTCAGAATGCCTTGGAGGCGCTTGGCGACTATCTGGGCGTTGCCGCAGCAGGGGCAGACCATCGCGATAGTGGTTTTGCAGCCGTACAGCTCCGCGCCGCAGGAGGGACACGCGCCGGTGGTCAGATCGTCGGATTCGGGGTCTTCCCACACCTCGCCGTCCCACTTGGTTTCCCAGACGGTCTCCTGCGGCTGCTCCGCGGACGCGGCGGCGCAGTCGAAGGTGTCTTCGTCGCCGAGGGCGCCGACGTCGGCGGATCCCAGCGGCTGCGCCCCTGCCGCCGGGGCGCAGTCGAAGATATCCTCATCGCCGCCGCCGGCGCAGTCGAAAATATCTTCGTTGCCCCACTGATATGACGCGAGCTCCGCGCGCCCGAACGCCGCTCCGCAAGAGCGGCACTTCGCCGTCTGCGTCGAGATGTCGAATTGGATGATTCCGTTGCAATTAGGGCAGTTATATCCTTTAATATCAACCATTTATCACGCCCTCGGTTTTCCGCATTCCGCGCAGAACTTTCCGGTGTTGCCGGTATGCCCGCAGGAACAGGCCCAACTCGTTGTCGGAGCCGGAGATCCGCATTCGGCGCAAAACTTTCCGGTGTTGCCGGCGTGTCCGCAGGAACAGCTCCACGAAGTCGCCGCCGCCTGTGCCGCACCGGCGCTAACCGCTTGATTTGCCTGGGGTTGCGCCTGACCCATTTGGAACAGCGCCTGAGGATTCATGCCGCCCGCCTGATTCGCCATACCCAGCCCCATGAAGCCCATCATCGCCCCGCCCTGATTGCTTGCCGCCGCGCGCATAGCGTCGCCCTGCGCGGCCACTAAACTTGCCGCCGCCATAGTCGGGTCGCGCATAACCGCCGAAGCCTGCAAGTCCTTTATCCGCTTGTCGTCTTCCGGGGAGGCTGTGCAGGTTATCCCGAAGTTCGCGATCTCTAACCCCCTGCCCTCCCTCCACTTGGCGCTTAGGGCCTCGTTTAGGATCTCCGCAAGTTTGTCGGTCTGGAAGGTTATTTCGTGGTACTCCAAACCCGTTCCGAGCTTGGCCAGCGCGGGGCCTAACACGGTGATTATCTCCGACTTAAGCTGGCTGTCGATCTTGTCGCGGGTGTAGCGTCCATCGACGTTGCCGCAGACGTTTGCGTAGAAGAGCGCCGGGTTGATCATGCGGTAGGAGTACTCCCCGTTGGCCCGCAGGCTTATCGTGAGGCGCAGGTTTATGTTGGGATCGACCACGAGGTAGGGGATCGGGCTTGGCGTGCCGTACTTGTTCCCGATGATCTCTTTAGTGTTGAAGTAGTAGACCCGCTGATCCTTCCCCGGGCTGCCGCCGTACTTAAAGCGTTCGCCCATGCTCTTGATCGCGCCGACGATGCCCTTGCCGAGCCCCCCGTGGAAGACGCTTGACTCCGACGACTGGTCGTAGGTGTAGCTCCCCTCCTCGGCGCAGAACTCGGCGATGCGGCCGTTGTCCACGATCATGGCCGCCTGCCCCTTGTTCACGACCACGCCCGACCCGTTGGAGATGACGTTGTCCTCCCCCTTGGTGTTGCTGCTCCTCTTGCTCGCCCTTTTCTGCCCCTTGGCGGCCAAAACGTCGGCCTCCATGCTCTCGCAGACGAAGAACTCCAGCCACTGGTCGGCCAAGACCCCGCCCGCCGCCCCTAACGCCGCTTTAATCAGCCCCATAAAACCGTCCTTTTTTTGCTTTTGGATTTTAGATTAGACGCCCGCCGCGCGGATGCGCCGCGTATCCTATAAAATATAGATATTGCCTCTGTGAAAAGCCAAAATTTCGGCGAAAAATCTTTGCACGACCGCCGCGCCCGTAATGTATATTTATAAGCGAACCATTGCGAGGATTTCTGCGGAGAAACAAATGATTATTTATAATGATACGTGTATTTATGGACGGCTATTTGATGACCAATCTGACCCTGATATCGCCGCAGACACGATTGATATTTTATTGGTTATTGCGTTATGTAAGGCCAACAAATACCCGATAGTAGGAAGTCAGGCGATAATATTTGAACATAACAAAATCCGTAGCCTTGTACGGCGGGACGCTATAGATGGGCAATACAAAAGAACTATCGACCGTAACGTAACCATAACAGCAAACGTCGGGGCGCGCGCGCAAACACTGCAAACCGAGGGCGTGAAACTCATGGATAGTTACCACCTCGCGGCGGCAGAGGCGGCTGGCGCGGATGTGTTGCTGACCGTAGACAAGGATTTTATAAAGATTGTCGCGAAGAAAAATTTAAGCGGTGTAAAGGTAATAAATCCACTAACGTTTTTGAGGGAGGTATACCTATGGGCGCAGTAACTATCGACACCGGAGATGTCATAGCGGTACGCAAGGCAGGTTTGCGGGCGTTGAACGCGGCGCTCGGAGAGGACGGTGCAAAGGCGTTCCTTAAACAGTGGAGCGGCGCGGGACGCGATATCGTGAAAGAACGTAAAGCGCTAAACCTGACTAACGAGGAAGTTATGGCGGGGATTATGGAATTGCAAGCAGAGAAGATCTGAGTTCCACCGACCCGACCGACCCGACGCGGCGCGGAGCGGATTGGCGGGGACGGATGGCGTGACGGGGGAGAGCGTACCCACCGAAGTGATGGGTACACGGAATGTTTATACTATATCAATCATTTCTTGATGCAACGAACCGATTGACCAGAAGTACTGTTGGCGCCTCCCATGGACAAGTCGTCATAGTCGTAACTCATGCCCCGGCTCGCGTTCACGGTATATTCGCCGGCGCTGCTGGGGTAGGGCCCGCTCTCCTTAGAATACACCCACCAGTCTCCTAATTTGCCGGCAAACACAAATAATGTGGGGTGCTCGCCGCTGAGACGTCTGTCCGACATATAGCCGCCGGGCAAAGCCGAAAAACCGTAATTATCCGTACCATTACCGCTTGTGCCATCGTTCCGATTATCCCAACCGCTTTTCGCTTTTAATTTCTTAGTATCACCGTTCACCGATGTTAGCAACGTATCCCAATCCTCTCGATCAGGCAACCGCCACCCGCTCGGACACGCCGTATTCGCCGCCGCATACGTATACAGTCTGCCGTATTTGTTGCAATTGGCTTGTGCCTGCGACGGTGTCAGCGTTACATACTTATCTTCTGGATAATCAGGCCATGTTGGAGCGCCCTCCCCGTAACACCAAGAATCCGCCGTTGGCGTGTTCAGATTCTCAGCCATCCACGTCTGACTGCCTATCTTGACAGTCTTGTATACTTTCAAATCACTGTCAGTAACAGTGCCTTTAACAACTGTTTTAGGGTCAACAACGCCGTCGTTGTCCCAGCTCCCGTTGTCGTCTCCGTTATCCCCGCCGGTGTTGATGTTGTTCTCGTCCCCCGTCAACAAATCTTCAGGAGCCTCCGACTCGCCGCACCCCGACAAACAGACCGCCACAACCGCCGCCAACATCAGCGTCCGCCCCAACTTCGCAAAAGTAAAGATGTTCATACAATACTCCTCTCATTGATTAAATGAAAATGATGATTGATAGTTATTTACCGTTGTCCGTCGTAAGGTCGGTTGGCTTCGCCGAGATAAACAAGTTCGACTTCGCTCAGCGACCGTAGTATTCTCTCGTAAGTTCCCTGAGCGAAGTCGAAGGGAACTAACATCAAAGCCAAAGAGTAAATGCCGAAAAATTTCCGAAAGAGTGGGCTTCGCCCGAAAAGCGGGAACCGCAACGTTGCGGCTGATTTCCTGCCCCTCGCGCGAGGGCCGGGAAAATTTTTGCCGTTTGTCAACCCAAGACGCTGTGAGTGCGCTATTCCAGGAGTGG
>Ga0268262_10007202_pt1 | contig 10459 bp, 8 predicted proteins | sample TergutNc150P3_FD_190354 | JGI IMG/M metagenome (GOLD analysis project Ga0268262, IMG submission 190354) | Nasutitermes corniger P3 segment gut microbial community from laboratory colony in Florida, USA - Nc150 P3 (SPAdes) (version 2) | ecosystem: Host-associated > Arthropoda: Insects > Digestive...
TTATCCGGCAAAAGGAAGCCGATTATCATGCCCAAAATGGACCCGATTAAAAATTTAACCCATATTTTCATGGCTACAGATTAGCGTATTTTTAAAATTTATCCTAGTGGCAAACATCTTTTGAGATCGCAAATTGCGACCTCAAAAGATGTTTGCGGCTATGTAGATCACAAAGAAAAAAATATGGCTTAATTGACTTTTTACATAATTTTGTTAATGATTACTAAAGATGAATGACTTGAAAAAGATAAAGGCAATGATTCATGAAATTCGCGGGTGTCAGGTCATGCTGGACGAGGATTTAGCTGAAATTTATCAGGTGGAAACAAGACGTCTAAACGAAGCGGTCAAGCGTAATATAGACCGTTTTCCACCGGAATTCATGTTTCAGTTGACAGAGGAAGAATATGAGTTTTTGAGGTCACAATTTGTGACCTCAAAAGACGGTCGTGGCGGACGTAGGTATTTGCCTTTCGCTTTTACGGAGCATGGCGTTATAATGCTGTCTTCCGTTTTGAATAGTAAAATTGCCACACAGATAAATATTGCTGTTGTAAAAGCTTTCATTGGTATGCGGCGTTACATAGCAAAACCTTTACGCGAAAAATTAGATAATTTAGAAAAAATTATGATGCTGCATATAGACGATACAAACTACAATTTATCAAAGCATGCGAAAATAATTAACGAAATTGTTACCAAGTTGAGTAATTTAATGGAAGAGCCGCCAAAAACAAAACGGAAAATAGGTTTTTGTCCTGATTAAAAATGGCGACAATTTTTGTAAATACTTAATTCCAAATCCCTACAACCTAACAATATGCGACGTAGTAAGCACCTCATTCCCGCTTTCGGTAATAAGCACGTCATTCTCCAAGCGGCATCCGCCAAGCAGCGGATCGTAAAGCCCGGGCTCTATCGTAAAAATCATTCCCGGCTGGAGTACCCATTCATTGTCGCTTGAGTTTCTTATTAAAGGGAATTCATGCTCCTGAAGCCCTATACCGTGCCCAAGACCATGCGGCATTTTTTTCCTTGATTTGGAAAAAAGCGTATCTACAGCCGCCGCAACGTCTTTTGCCGGGCAATCGTTATGCGCCATTGAAATAGCGAGCTTAGCCGCTTTTTCAACAAGGTTGACAATCTTTTCCTGTTTTTCATTTAAATCACGGGCGAAGGTTAGGGTTACATCGGTGCAGTAGCCGCCGAATTTTACGCCGAAATCTAAAATGGAAAGTCCCTGCCCGCCGAAGGGGGCGGTTGTCCAGCTTGGAAAAGCGTGAATAGCAAAGCTCCTGTCGGGTCCTGCGGCAAGAGTCCCGAAACTTGTGCCTTCGCAATCACGCCTGCGCGCCTCCACCTCAATAAACAACGCCGCGTCGGCTTCTGTTTTTATTTTGCCCGATACCACGTTTTTTTCCAGTTGGGCAATTAAATCGTTTGTAATTCCGGCGGCTTTACGGATAATAGCGATTTCTTCTTCGTCTTTGACAGCGCGCAATTTGTTTATTTCAGCGGCGGCTCCGTTTTCTCTGCAAATAATGTCGTAATCGGTAAGCTCGCTTATGTAGTCAAGAAAAGCAGGGTAGGGCGTTACAGCCGGAATCTCAATTTTTGCTCCGGCAGGGACGCCGAATTTTTTCGCGATAAGAGAGATGGCTTTAACAGGCTTTCTGTCAAAATCGTTGTAACTGGCGATCGTTGCCGGCGATTGCGCGGCGTAGAGTTTGGCAAGATTGATGTCCCACGCGGTGAGAATCGCTTTTTTTTCTACGGAAAGAAAAAGAAGGGCGTCGGCGGGGTGTCCTGTAAGCCAGCGGATATTTTGGTCGCGCCTTGATTCGGTGTCTTCCAGCATCAGGAGAGATATGCCCTCCTGAGCCATCCAGTTATAAATTTTTTCAAAACGCGCGGAAAAGACAGAAGAATTTTTTTCCATAGAAAAGAACCTATCTCTTTTCTTTCATTTTTTCTTTTTCTTTGGTTATTTTTGTCTCAAGTTTATCGATCATCTTGTCTATTGCCTTGATAAGATCAAAATCTTTCTCGGCGACATGAACGGAAACGCCCCAGCGGAAATTTACCGTGGACTCGACATCAAAATCTTTTTCTTTTTTTATAGTTATAATTAAATCTACAATCATGTTTTCGGCGTTTTTAAGCCTTTCGATTTTTTTATTAAGGTACTCTTTTGCGTCGTCGTGCATTGAAAAATGTACTGCTTTGATATCCAAGTTCATTCTGAACCTCCCATTTTGATTGCTACAATCTGCGATTTACAACCTTCGATTGTATGAGGAACCCATATCCAGTTCCTTCCTATATTTTGCCACAGTTCTGCGTGCTAGCGCAATTCCTTTTTGGCTTAAAAGAGCGGAAATTTCCTGATCCGAAAGGAGCCGGTTTTCCTTGGAAATTATCTCTTTTATTATCTCTTTTACGCTTTTCTTGGAGAATTGCGATCTGTTCGCGCCGGAACCGTTTATTGAATTTGTAAAAAAATATCGAATTTCATAAATTCCCCATTCTGTCTGCATATATTTGCCGTTTGCGGTGCGGGAAACAGTTGTCTCGTGGATATCAAGCTCTTTTGCAATGTCCGAGAGGGTTAACGGAGCGAGGTATTTCGGACCGTTTATAAAAAACGGTCGCTGAAATTCAAGGATTGCGTTTGCCACCCTTATCAATGTCTGGTTCCGCTGGCTTAGGTGGCTGATAAAAAGCCGCGCTTCCCTGATGTTTTCGCGTGCAAAATCCCTTGCCGCCTTGTCCGTACTGTCGGTGAACGCTTCAAAATTACGATTGATGCCGAGGACGGGAAACGCCTCGTCGTTCAGGTTGATTGTAAGCCCGTCGTTATTTCTGATAACTTTGATGTCAGGCACAACATAGCGGACTTCGGCGGAGGCGAATGCGCGACCGGGGAAGGGGTAAAGTTTTTTTATGTATTCGCAGATAATGCGGATTTTGTCGTCGTCGATGCCGATTTTTTTTGCGAGGACGCTGTATTTTTCACGGTCTACAAGGTCAAGGTTGTCTAATACTTTTTCTATTACGGATATTTCGCAGGGAGCGTCGCCTAACAGCCCAATTTGCGTAAGCAGAGACTCGCGGTAATCGCTTGTACAGCATCCGGCAGGCTCAAGCCCCCTTACCAATTCCATAGCTTCGTTGAGTCTTTGCCGCGTTTCCGCGAATAAAGTTTCCGGTTTTTCTTTGTGAAAACCGTCGTCGTTTAAATTTTGAATTAGCGTCTCGGCGATTTTCCGCAGTTCTTCATCAATGGGTTCAAGCTGTAATTGGCGTAATAGGTGTTCCTGTAAAGTTTCGGGGCGTGAAAGCACGCCTTCTATAAACCGATTGTGTTCTTCCGAAGCCTGAGCGCCGCGCCGCCCGGGGTCTGACGTGGTTTCAAAATATTCATCTACTTCTTTTTGCCGCGTCTCTTCTTCGTCATTAAGGGTAATTGTGCTTTTATCTTCGACTATTTCCAAAGCCGGGTTGCGTTCCAATTCTTGCTCGATTCTTTCGCGCAAGTCCACAGCCGGCAATTCCATTAATTTAATGGATTGAAGCAGCTGCGGGTTCATTTTGAGGTGTTGTTCCTGCGCGAAGGACGGACGCTGGTACTGCATAATTAATAGTATAACGATATATGATATTTGGCAATTATAACTGACATAATTAGAAAAAATTGATAAAATACTCTTATGGATTATCAACAGAAACTTAACCAACTGGGACTTGAAGTCCCTTTTATTCTCCTGCCTAAGTCCGCGCAGTCTTCTCCGTCAGAACTGGCAAAATGGTCTGTAATTGCGTGCGATCAATTTACGCAGGATCGCGATTACTGGGAAAAAGCAAAAACAATAGCCGCCGGTTCTCCTTCGACCTTGAATTTGATTTTTCCAGAAGTATTTCTTTCCGATGACGGCGCCGATAAAAGAATCGCCGACATACATTCGACAATGAGGCGTTATCTGCAAGAAGATGTTTTTTCCCAGCCAAAGCAGGGATTTATTTATATTGAAAGAGACACCCCGTATCAGAAAAAAAGGCGCGGTTTAATCGCCGCGGTAGATTTGGAACAGTACGACTGGCATCCTCAGGCGCGCCCGTTAATCCGTTGTACGGAAGGCACAGTGCCCGAGCGTCTGCCGCCGCGGATGGATATCCGCAGAGCCGCGCCTCTGGAACTCCCCCACGTTCTTTTGCTTATTGACGACGAGACAGAAAGTATCCTGTCCGCCATTGGCGAAAAAGTAAAGAACACGGCTCCCTGCTACAGTACGCCGTTAATGATGGATTCCGGGAAAGTGACAGGCTGGTTTTTAGATACTGAAAGCGGCGAAAAAACATTATCTTTTATCGCGGAAAAATTGGACGAACTTTATAAGCGTTCTACCGGACGTTACGGCGGAGAGGGAAAACCTTTCCTTTTCGCGGTAGGCGACGGTAACCATTCTCTCGCGACGGCAAAAGGTATTTGGGAGGAGTATAAAGCAAAAAACGCCAAGGCAGGAGGCGCGCTTCCCGTTCACCCATGCCGTTACGCGCTTGTGGAAATAGAAAACATCTACGATCCCGCGATTCAATTTGAGCCGATACACCGCCTTATCTTTGACGTTGGTTTTGATGAAACCGTAAAAATTCTTTCGGCTCTGCCCGATTATTCCTGCCGTTCCGTAGACAGCGTGCAGGAGTTAGCGAAGCTGTGCGCGAAAGAACCGCAAAAACCAGCCGCAAATCATTTCGGCGTTATCTCGCAGGGGCGTTACGCGTTTATCGAAACTTCCGCAGCAGGAATTGCTACCGCCTGCCTTCAGCCGCTGTTGGACAAATACGCGGGAGACAATCCCCAGTTAATTGATTACATACACGACGAAGAAGAACTGTTCCGTTTATCGGGCGAGGGCGGAAAAGCGGAACAGGACCGCAAGACAGCGGGTGTTTTATTGCCGCCTGTTCAAAAATCAGGGCTTTTTGAAACTGTCGCTCGGCTTGGTCCTTTGCCGCGAAAAAGTTTTTCAATGGGACATTCAATCGAAAAGCGTTTTTATTTTGAGTGCAGGGGATTGTTCTAGCGCTGCAAGCGCTTTGCGGAATCAAAGTCCGCCGCGGCGCTTTCGTTGTTTCCCATAAACTGAAAAATTTTTCCCCTGCTTGCGTAGGCGTCCGCGAATGAGGGATTTATGGCAAGGCATCTGTTTAAATCCGCAAGAGACTTGTCTAATTCATGTTTGTTGTACCACGCGTTTGCGCGGTTGTACCACGCGACGGCGTAATCGTTTTTTATCTTTATTGCCTGTGAAAAATCCGTTATCGCCTTGTCGTCGTCTTCCATTGCGTACCATGCGCTTCCGCGCCTGTTCCAGATTACCGCGTTTGCAGGTTCAAGAGCGATAATTTTGTCGCAGTCTTCGATTACCCGCATAAAGTCTTCTGTTTGATAATACGCGTAAGAACGGTTGACAAGAGCGTCAACGTAATTTTTATTTATTGAAATTGCCTGAGTATAATCTTCTATCGCAAGATTTATTTCGTTTGATTTGTTTCTTGCGGCTAACTCCGCTCTGGCGAAACCTCTGTAGTTGTAAACTTCCGCTTTTTTTGCGTCAAGTTTTATAGCCTGCGTATAATCGTCAATGGCGCGGCTGTATTCGCGTTTTTTCAACCACGCGTTTCCGCGCGATATATAACTTTGCGTAAATCCGCTGTAACGGTTTATTGACGCCGTAAATTCCGAAATGGCTTTATCAAAATCGGAATTACGGTAAAATTGTTCGCCCGCCAAATAAGAAATTAAATAGGCATCCGCGCCCATTTGTTTTAAAATATCAAGATCGGGATTTTCAAAATTGATGGGATCAATCTCTGAAACAAGTACGCCCATTCCGCGAAGTCTGCTTAAATTGGATAACGAAGATAACGGACGGGAAACCGTGTGCGATTCAAGAACTTGAGCATTACCCTCAGATTCAATGATAGAGATTTCTTCCTCTTGTGTTTCTTCAACAATTAACGGTTCTTCAATCTGCTTAACTTGAGTATCTTTTTTTCCGCAAGTAAAAATAATGCCGCATAATACTATTATTAATATTATCGCCGAAACGCCCGCAAGTAAAAAGATAAACCCTTGTTTACTCAATAACCGCTCCCGCTTCGGAGCTTTCTTCGACGACCGGTTCCGCCGTCATTCTGTAGATTATTCTGACGCTTTCCGTAGCTGCGCGATGTCTGAGTTTTAGTATAAGAGTTTGCTCCTCAGGAAAGTATGTCCAGCCCGATGAATCGTAACGTTCAAATTGGCTGTCCGATCTCCAGTCCATGCCGTGAATTTGAATTCTTAAGAAAGGACGCACTCCGCGGATTATCATAAAATGCGCCATATTTGCCGGGAAGGAAACAGAGACGTTAAGATTGCCGTCCGCGTAGTACGCTCTGATTGCCGGAGAAACAGTCCACGCCCAAATCCCCTCGTTTGTAAGCAATGACGCTCTTGGGTAATACTCCGCTGGATTTAAAATATTGTGGAGTCTTCCCGCGTTCCCGTTCGCGATTGCCGATAAAATTAAGGAACGTCCTATCCCCGCCCATTCGGTATTCTGAGTTGAATCCGCCCAATAAACGAGAGCCTTTCCAAGCCTCATGCTGTATTCGGAATTATTGCTTTCCTTACTCGACGCGTAAACGGCGTCTTTTTCGGTATCGCGGTTTAAGTTATCTGAAATAAGCGAAAGCATTTTGCTTGTCAGATGTTCAATAGGATTAGTTGGATCGGTTCTCCATTTTTTTAAATCATAATAAACTTCCAGCAGACCGGGGCAATGATCGGAAACTAACATATCGGGAGCGGCGTTATTAATTATATTGATTACTTCATTTACAAGGACAAGATTATTTCTTGTGAAAAGGAAATCAAGTATGTGTTCTTCTTTTAAAATGTTTAACGACTTCTCTCCGACTAAGCGGGTAATCAAACTGTTTTTTTCGTTTTCATAAGAAGATAACGAACGATACGCGTTTGCCGTTCCTCCGACAAATACCGACGATCTATAAGTTTGTCTCGCGCTGTTCCTGAAATCGTCCGATATTGACGCTAACGCGTTTGAGTAATTGCCGCGTAAAAGCGCTTGCACACTGTACGCGATTATATCGTCTTCATATTGTAAACCAGACGCGTTTTGATTCCAGCGGTTATAATTTTCTGTTTGCCAGTTTCTCAGGATACTATCGTAATTACCCGCTTGCGCAATTATGTAATCCGCCGGATCAAACGCTCTTTGTTTGCCTCTGGCTCGATATGAGATAAATGAACTGTCCCTTGAAAGCGTAAAGTATCCCTTTTCCAGTTCTTGCCCCAAACTGCTGAAAACATACCGCAAACCGCCGTACATGATCCCAAGCTGTCCTGAATCTTTGACAAGGGAAGAATGGCGCGGATAAACCGGTATTGTAACTTCGGAAATATTTGACGAAAATTCCGCGTTGATGTGCAGTTCCTGTCCGCCTGCGGAATCAATTGAGTTAAAAGAAATTACTGTACCTTCGGAAAAAGTAAAATTGACTGAACTGCCGTTGATTAACATCTTCTGCGGATTTACCGGTAAAATTGATCCGTTGACGCTTGTCAGCGTTAAACCTTTTCCGCGTTCTTCTTTTAATGAGAAATCAAGCCCTCCGTAGAAGATTTTTACGCCGCCCGCAATATCTCGCGTTTCCTGTTCCGCTAATTGCCGCTTTTCAAGATAACGCCCTCTTATGTTCATTCCTCCCGCTGAAATAGAGAAACTTCCCATGTTGGAAAATTGTAAAATTACCAATATACAGAATACTGCGCAATAAAGCGACGCAAGACCGATTATTCGCGATGTTAAAGGCTTTTTCATGAAATATATCAACCCCTTGGCAAACACGGCTTATTAATGTAACTTGCCGGTTTATTAATTATTGTATACTATATAATAACATGAAAATAGAATTCAATGGAAGCAGTTCATTTACCCGCGGATTATTGCTGTTTTTTCTTATTTTTCGGCTTTCTCCCTCTGTTTGGTGCCAGCAAAGCGATACGGACATTCTTGCGAAGGTCGCCGATCATCTTGCCCGCAAGGAATATTCTTTAGCTCTGGAATTGTTTGACAAACTGTCTCCTGCGCGCCGGGAAGCCGCTGATATTCTCATTATGCGGGCGACAATTTTGAACGCCGCCGGAAGAACCGCAGACGCTAAAAAAATAGCGAACGCCATTGCAGCCGCCGACAGTAAAAATACGGAAGCCCTGATGATATTAGCCGACGCCGCCGCGGTTGAAGGCAAAGAAAAAGACAGGCGGGCGTTTCTTGACAAAGTAATCGCGGCGGAGCCGAACAATGTAAGAGCGCTGAATGATTTAGCGAATATAAACATTAAAAACCAAAACTTGCGCGTAGCGGCGAATTATTTTGACAGAGTCCTCGCTGTAGACCCCAATAACGGAGAGGCTTTGGTGGGCAAAGCGGCAATTTACCGTTATACAAGAGAACCAAAGAACTCGGAACGCCTTTTGAACCGCGCCATAGCTTTATATAAAGATTGGGCAAGACCGCTTCATGAGAGAGCAAGACTTTATAGAAGCACTGGGTTTTATAATGACGCGCTTGATGATTTAAAAGCGGCTCTTGCGCTTGAACCGGATAATTACATGGTGCTTGTGGATTGCGGAGAGGTTTTAATGGAGATGAACCAAAAACAGGAAGCCTTAAAGTATTTTAACAAAGCCATAGAAATTGAACCGAATGTTTTTATGGCGTATATTTACAGCGCCGCGATAAAAGACGAGTTACGCGATTATAGAGGCGCCGAAAATGATTATGTTGTTTTAGTAAAATTAAAACCGGATTATTATTTTGGATATGAGGCGCTCGGCGTTCTTAAAATGAGAAGTAAACAGTGGACGGAGGCAAGAGACGCTTTTCTTAGCGCCTACAAGCAAGCGCCGAAAGAATATACTTACGCTCTCTTAGCCGCGATAAACTGGATGCGCGCAGGCAAACAAACCGATCCAAAACAATTTTTGGCGCAGGTTCTGCGTACAGTTACGAAAGATACGGCGGAATACGCGGTGATAAGGCTTTACCATGATCTTTCAGGCGATGCCAATGCGATTATTGCCGTAGAAAACGAGAAAAATATTTATACAAAATCGCGAATGCTTTTTTACCTTGCCTCTTTTTATGACATCAGAGGAAACAAAACATTGGCGGACAAATATTATTTAATGGGAAAAACTCTTAATGCTACAGGTACGGTAGAATGGCAGTTAAATGAAATGATGATTGCCGAACGCGGTCTTGGCGCAAAGGCGGAAAAATGAGCGATAATACGACAATAGTTTTGCTGAACGGAAATGAATTTAAACTGATAGGAACCGCGCATGTTTCGCGCGAAAGCATTGAAGAAGTGCGGAATATTATCCGCGAAGAAAAACCCGACATGGTTTGCGTGGAGCTTGATCAGGCGCGGTATAATGCAATCACGCAGAATGATAACTGGGAAAAACTTAATTTGACAAAAGTTTTTAAAGAGGGCAAGGGTTTTCTTTTAATCGCGAATCTTGTTTTGGCAAGTTTTCAGCGCCGTCTTGGAAACGAGCTGGGAGTAAAACCAGGCGAAGAAATGAAAACGGCGGTGGAAGCCGCTAAGGAAATGGGGCTATCCTACAGTCTTTGCGACCGTGAGGTGCAAACGACATTAAGCAGGGCGTGGGCGCGCTGCGGCTTCTGGAGCAAGGCGAAATTATTAGCCTCTCTTTTGGCAAGCGCTTTTACAACTGAAAAACTGAGCGAAAAAGAAATAGAAGAATTGAAAAATAAAAATGAGCTTGACGGCATGATGAGCGAGCTTGCGAATTATCTGCCCGCTGTTAAAGAAGTTTTAATCGATGAAAGAGACCGCTATCTTGCCGCGAAAATATGGGCGTCCTCACAGCAGAAAACAAATCAAAGAATTATTGCGGTAATGGGCGCGGGACACATTCAAGGCATTAAAACGTATCTGGAAAAATTAAGCGGAGGCGAAGAATCAACCGATGTAAGCGGATTGGATAAAATTCCTCCGGCTGGTTTTCTTTCCAAGATAGCGCGTTTTATTATCCCTGCCGCCGTTGTCGCTCTTGTAGCCGCAGGTTTTTATAAAGCCGGAACAGGGATCGGTCTTTCCATGATGCTTCAGTGGGTCTTGTGGAACGGCTCTCTTGCGGCGTTAGGCGCAATCATCGCCCTTGGTCATCCGCTAGCGATTATCGTCTCTTTCCTTGGCGCGCCGATTACTTCGCTGAACCCGTTTATCGGCGTTGGTATTTTATCCGGTATTGTTCAAGCGGCGTTAAAAAAACCGCGAGTCTCTGACGTTGAGCAAATGACGGAGGACGCGACAAGCATTAAAGGCGTTTACCGCAACAGGATTACAAGGGCGTTAC
>Ga0268262_10007203_pt1 | contig 10458 bp, 12 predicted proteins | sample TergutNc150P3_FD_190354 | JGI IMG/M metagenome (GOLD analysis project Ga0268262, IMG submission 190354) | Nasutitermes corniger P3 segment gut microbial community from laboratory colony in Florida, USA - Nc150 P3 (SPAdes) (version 2) | ecosystem: Host-associated > Arthropoda: Insects >...
AAGGTAGTAAATTTTCTATATTCCATTTACCTCGGGGATATAGCTCAGTTGGTAGAGCGACGCGTTCGCAATGCGTAGGTCAGGGGTTCGACTCCCCTTATCTCCATTAATGCCCTTAGAAACACATCTAATTCTGCGTTGCCCAGAAGCCTCTGTATTTATATATGCAATGCCGGATGGCGAAAATTCTAAAACTTGGGTGACTAAAAGCCTCTCGCATATCTTGGATGTACCAAAAGTACATATAGAAACGGACAGCCTGGGCAAGCCCCACTTACAGAAAGGAATGGGTTTTGCAAACTGGAGCGATAGCAAAGGGCAATGTGTTCTTGCATATTCAAAAGAATGCGAGGTTGGTGTGGATTTGGAATTTTACCGCAACAGAAATTTTAAGGCTATCTCAAAAAGATTTTTTGCCCAAAACGAAGCGACTAGCAAAGCTGATGTTTTTTACCATTGCTGGGTAAAAAAAGAGGCTTATTACAAATGCTTAGGCGGGCATTTTTTTTCTGTCTTAAAAAATGATTCGTACCCAAATGCAAAGATATGGAACTTGCAAGGGCCATACAGAGAAAAACACGAACTAGCTCTATGCCTCAAAATCAAATAGAAATAATGGCGCCAGCAGGTTCTTATGAATCGCTTATGGCAGCCATAAACGCAGGTGCAGACTCAGTTTACTTTGGTGTGCAAAATTTGAATATGAGAGCTAGAAATTCAAATAATTTCAGTTTAAACGATTTAGCAAAAATAACAGATATATGCAAAGAGAAAAATGTAAAATCCTATTTAACACTGAACACCGTAATCTACGATTCCGAAATGGAACAGATGCAGCAAATAGTGAATGCAGCCGTAGAGAACGGAATCAACGCGATAATAGCATCGGATATGGCGGTGCTTAACTACGCACACAAAAAAGGCCTTGAGCTACACGCCTCAACGCAGTTGAACATCTCCAATATTGAAGCGGTGAATTTTTTTTCAAAACTTTGCGATGTTGTTGTGCTGGCAAGGGAACTTTCAATTCCCCAGATTGCGGATGTGGCTAAAGAAATTGAAAAACGGCAGATAAAAGGACCTTCTGGGAAACTGCTGAAAATTGAAATTTTTTGCCACGGCGCTCTGTGTATGGCAATTTCCGGGAAATGCTATTTAAGCCTGCACCACTACAACCATTCCGCAAACAGAGGGGCTTGCTTCCAGAGCTGCCGCCGCAGTTATTTGGCCAAAGATTTGGAAACCGATGAAGAACTTGCAATAGACAACAAATACATAATGTCTCCAAAAGATTTATGCAGCATTGAATTTATAGACAAAATCATAGAAGCCGGAGTGTCCATTCTTAAAATAGAAGGCAGGGCACGTGCGCCCGAATATGTAAAGACAACGGTTGAATGTTATAAGCAAGCTGTGGATGCACACTTTGAAAAAACTTTGACAAAAGAGAAGACAAAAATGTTGAAAGAAAAACTCGCAACGGTTTTTAACAGAGGTTTTTGGGATGGCTACTACCTAGGGGCAAGGCTCGCTGAATTATCCGATGTTCATGGAACAAAGGCCGCAAGAGCAAAGGTCTATCTGGGAAAAATCACAAACTATTTTTCAAAAATCGGGGTTGCGGAGATACTGTTTGAAACGGGTGAAGAGCTTTGCGTTGGCGAGGATATACTTATAATTGGGGCTACCACAGGCGTGGTGGAACAAAAAGCCACAGAACTTAGGGAGCAAGAAAAGAAAGTTGATAAAGTTCAAAAAACAAGCGTTTTCTCAATGTCCATCAAAGAACCTGTAAGGAGAGGGGATAAGCTGTACAAGCTCCGCTAGTCGGCTGTGGCACTGCCGCTTATAGGCATAGCGCAATTCCCTTGGAACTCCGCCCCTTCGTTTATCACAATCTGGCGAGTTTTTATATCACCCACAAAGCAAGAACCGTTTTCCAGAGTCATTAAGCCATCGCACTCTATGTTGCCCTGAATTTTACCAGCAATGGTTGCAGAGCTTACATTTAATTCGCCTTTGATTTTGCCTGTTCGCTCAACCACCAAAGCACCTTTTGCGTTTACTGTGCCAACGATAGAACCCGCAATGCGAATATCATTTTCCAGTCTTATATCCCCCTCTATGACCGTAGAGGAACTTAAATGCGTAATTTCGCCGTTATATTTAGAAGAAGACATATCCAAAAACCTCTAAAAATGTGATGGGTGTAATATAGTAAAATAAAAATTCAAAAATACTTCTCCGGGTCCATATTTTTGTCATTTAAAAGAATCTCATAATGCAAATGCTCGCCGCTGGAATTGCCTGTATTGCCCACAAAACCTATTATTTCGCCTTTACGTACCTGATTCCCCGACCTTGCCGCTAATCTTGACATGTGTGCATAACGGGTTATAAACCCACCACCGTGGTCTATCTCAACTGTAAGCCCCAAATTGCCTTTGTCACCCGCAAAAAGAACCTTGCCACTTGCTGTAGCAAAAACCGGTTCATTCATTGCGGCTACAAAATCCACCGCATTATGCTCTTCAGAATAATGCTTGCTGATAACACCCATAACAGGAAGCATATTTGGGAACGCATCCAAATTTTGCCTATTTAAATTCATTTCCGCTTCAAAATCCATATCCAATTGAACCTTTTTAGAAGATATGTGAGTAAAACGATTTTTGTCCAAAATAGAGCGAATCTTATTTGAATCGTTTTCCAAATAAGTTTCCAAAATATTCTGTATTTGGTTTTCTATTGCGTAAATAGAATCAAGGTCTGAGAATATGGATTCATATTCTAAATGCCGTTCCAAAAGCCAAGCATTATCGGCTTTTAGCTTCCACGCGCTTGCCAACTGCATATTTATTTCCGCAAATTTCCATATAAATATGCAAAGCAGAATTGCAAAAAGGCAAATAATCCACGTATATAATTTGAGCCAAATCCTTTTAATGCGGTATGTGCGCACTTTTGTTGAGCCTTCTGGAATTATCTGTATGGTGTATAGCCTTCTCATATTTTCAAGTTACCGCCTGTTGAATTCGAGTTAAATCGTCATTGGATGAATAATGTATTATCAAAGTACCTTTCTGAGAATTTTTGCCAAAGGTTTTGCATTCGACCTTTGTTCCAAAGATATTCTGCAAAGTGTTCAAAAAATTCCGCATATCAGGGCTTGTCGCGGCAGTTCCCGCCACACCACGTTTCTTTTTCTTTTTAGAATCTTGGGTTAGAAGCTCCGCTTCTCTAACGGAAAGTCCTTTTTCAATAATATCCTTTGCCACTTGGACAGGGTCGCCGATATTTGGAGAAAGCAGAGAACGTGCTGCACCTGCCGATATTTTACCTTCCCCAATCCATTTTTTAACTTGCTCTGGCAGATTCAGCAAACGGAGCGTATTGGTAACCGCAGTTCTGGATTTGCTCAACCTCTCCGCTAAATCTTCGTGGGTATAACCATAAGAATTCAAGAGCTGCTGGTAAGAACTTGCCGTTTCTATAGGGTCTAAATCTTCGCGCTGAATATTTTCAATAATTGCCCACTCTGCCATTGTTTTATCAGAGAGCAAATCAAAGATACGGGCTTCAACTTCGCTTAAGCCTGCAATTCTGGCTGCCCTAACCCTGCGTTCCCCGCTCACAATTTGATAGCGTTCCGCTTTTTTCCGCAACAAAACAGGTTCTAAAATTCCGTGCAACTTTATGCTATCCGCAAGTTCCTTTAAAGAATCTTCATTAAAAAATTTTCTCGGCTGAAAGGGATTTGCATCCACAAGGTCAATGGGAACTTTTGTAGCTTCGCTTGGCTTTTCAGTTGTAATATTTTCAATACTAGCCGAGTGGTCGCGTAAGATTTCGCCCATTCCTCTGCCCAAACCCATAGATTTTTTACCCATTGGCAGTCTCCAAAATTTCTTCTGCCAGCTTCATATAAGCCTGACTGCCTGCGCTTTGAATGTCGTAAAGCAAAATGGGTTTGCCGTGCGAGGGAGCTTCTGCAAGTTTTACATTGCGAGGTATTATTGAATTAAATACTTTCCCCGGAAAATTTTCGCGAACTTCGTCTGCAACCTGCTTTGAAAGGGAATTTCTGGTATCATACATCGTTAGCAACGCACCTTCTATCTTCAAATTCTGGTTAAGATTGCTCTGCACAAGTTTTATTGTATTCAAAAGTTCCGCCACTCCCTGCAATGAAAAATATTCGCACTGAACCGGCACAATAACGCTATTTGCCGCTGTAAGCGTGTTTATGGTGAGTAAATTCAAGCTCGGCGGAGCATCTATAATAATATACTCGTAATTGGTTTCTATAATTTTGATTACCCTTTGCAATCTGCGTTCCCTATTTGCAGCATTTACAAGCTCCATTTCCAATTTTGCAAGCCCAGGGCTGGAAGGTAAAATACTCAGGCATTTGAGCTTGAATTCGGGATTTACAGGTTTTATAATTCGGGATAACCTTTCAATGGTAGCTCCTTCTAGGTTTTCTGTCAAGATAAGAGCTTCGTAAATATCCTCATCCAAAGTTTCGTTTATGCCCGTGCTTTGGCTTGTATTTGCCTGCGGGTCAATGTCTATTAAAAGAGTCTTCTTTTCGAGCGCGGCTAAACAAACAGCTAGATTAACGGCTGTCGTTGTTTTGCCAACGCCACCTTTTTGGTTGCAAATTGCTATCGCTTTAGCCATTCTGTTTGGCAATATAGAAAAACTTACCCGTTAAGGTAGGTTACTTTATATCTGATGATTTTACCGTCTGCTTCGCTAAAATATAGCGAGCATTCAAAACCAAAAGCAATTCTTTTTCTAAAGGGCAAACACCAAAAACAATACCATCTTTGGCTCTGCGAAGTTCTCTAGCTGCTTCGCTTGTATTTGTTTCTCCAGCACGTCTATCTACAATGCGGTTCTGTTCAACAGAAACCACATCGCAAACTTCGTCCACCAAAATACCAAATGGTTCGTCAACGGTTGGCTTGAACACCACAACTTTTCCGCCTGAGCCAACGTTGGTTTTATGCCCGTGGTCAAAGCCAAATGTCTCGCGTAAATTAACTACAAGGAGAATTTGCCCACGGATATTTATGTATCCGCAAATATCCGGTGGGGCGTGGTAAATAGGTGTAACGTTGGTATTTTCGTTAACTTCCTTTACATCAAGGATGTTAACGCCAAATAAACGGTTCGCCATGCGAAATGTGCACATTTGCATGATTGAATTTTGCGCCGAATCTATGTCTTCTTGGCTCATACATTACCTCCATACCACATTCCATCGACAATTTGCATCAACTGTTCCAAATTGACAAGGACTGTCATTTTCTTTTTGATTAAAGCTGTACCTTCTACGCCATCTGTTTTATAGCTCTCTTTATTGAGTTTAACCTCATAATGTCCGCTGTCCACCAGTTTTTCAACTAGCAACCCATAAGGCTTGCGAGCGTTTTGCGGAATAAGGAAGAACATATTTTCTGGCTGGCTGCTGCTTTGAACCTGCAATCCATCTTCCAAACGAACAACGCGAGTGGAAACACCGTCTAAAGTGACATATTCTTGAGAGCCAATTCTCTCTATGGAAGAAGTTTCTATAGCTTCTACGCGCTTGACATCCTGCATAGAAACGCCAAACTGCTCGTTGCCCCCATTGGAGAACAATAACAGAGAACGAAGTTCTGCTCCTTCTTCGGTTGCGGTTTTTTGCTTTTTCTGGTCTTTTCCGCCGCTAACATCACGCACATTGTAATGACGGGCAAGGCCTGCTGCATCCAAAATCATAGCTACTTTGCCATCTCCAAGCACCGTTGCGCCGGAATAAAGCGAAATGCCTTTCACCGCTCTGTGCATAGGTTTAACCACAATTTCTTCGCTGCCGTGAATGCGGTCTATAATCAAGCCAAAACGCAAGCCACCTGAACGCAGAACAGCAAAATTCAACGAATAATGCATTGAATGGCCGCCCTCTTCCGCTTCTTTGAACTTAATAGCAAGTTCTTTGCGTGCCTCGGAGTTTTGCTCGGTAACCTCGGAAAGCGCGTCTTCGTCGAACATTCTCTGGCGAGCAAGCGCCTCGCGCAAACGAACCATCGGGAGCAAAGTATCGCGCAAACGGAACACTTCCCTTGCGCCTGCGCATTCAATTCTTGTAAAGGCATCTTTGTCGTAAAGGCAAACAAGTTCTTCCAAGTTGACCTGCGGAATCGCAAAACGCTCTTCTCCGCTTTGAACAATCAGAGAAGGTATAATTGCAAGCGTTAAAGGCAAGCGGAGTTTTACCGTTGAACCTTGCCCTTCTACAGAGGTCAAGGAAACTGAACCGCCAAATTTTTCAACACCTGTTTTAACAACGTCCATTCCAACGCCACGCCCCGAAACATCGGAAACTACCGCAGCGGTTGAGAACCCTGGCAAAAATACCAAATTCAGCAAATCGTTCTCGCTCATTCTGGCGAGTTCATCTTCGGTTTTGAGGCGTTTTTCCAAGCATTTTTTGCGAATAGCTTCGTGGCCCATACCTTTTCCGTTATCTTTAACGTCCACGTGAATCTGCCCGCTTTCGTGATATGCAGAAAGAGTTACGGTAGGAGGGTCAGTTTTGCCTGCGGCATCTCTATCCGCTTGAGGTTCAATACCGTGGTCGCAAGCATTGCGAACCAAGTGAGTTAGAGGGTCGCCGATGGCTTCCAAAATGTTTTTATCAAGTTCTACTTCATCACCTTCGGTTACAAAGTTTATTGTTTTGTTGAGTTTGCGAGCAAGGTCGCGTGTCATTCTGGAATAACGGGAAAACACTGTGCCTATGGGCTGCATTCGGGTACGCATTATGGTTTCTTGAAGTTCCGTTGTAACGGAATCAAGGCTTTGCGTAATGCTGCGCAATGTGGCATCCGATTGTTCCAAGTGCATAAGCTGCTGGTTGCGAACAAGAACAAGCTCGCCTGCAAGCATCATAAGGCGGTCTAGCAGGTCAACCTTTATGCGCAAGAATTCTTCGTGTTTAGCATCGGTAGCGGCGGCAGCAGCTTTAAGCGATGCTTGCGAAGGCGGCGCAGCTCCGGCTGAGGCTGCTGGCGCTGGCGCAGCAGGGGCGGCTGCCGGGGCAGGGGCTGGTGCTGGAGCAGCAGGGGCTGGTTGTTCAATAGTACCAGCAAGTTCAGGGAATTTAGCCAACACATCAGAGACTGACATTTGCGGTGCGCCGTCAGATGGGGCTGCGGCAGGAGCTGCGGCTGCTTTAGCTGCTTTGGCTGGTTTGGCTGCCTTTGCAGCAGGAGCGGCGGCGGCGGCATCTCCGCTGTTCAATGCTTTCAGCGTGGCTACAATATCGTTAATATCGAACTCGCTGCTTTTAGAAACATCATCAAACATATCGGCCAGCATATCACTGCCTTTTATAAGAACTTCTGTAATGTCTGGGGTCATTGTTAGCTTACCCTCACGTATGGAATCCAAAAGGCTTTCCATTGCGTGGGTAAGCGACCCTATGGTGGTTAAGCCTAAAAAGCCAGAAGAGCCTTTTATTGTATGGATTGCGCGGAACAATTCATTTATGGAATCGGGCTGAGCTTCACCCGTTTTTCTTATAGATTCAAAAATTGACTCGATGTGACCGAGATGCTCACGCGATTCTTCGACATACTCAGCCAGAATGTCACTGTCTGCTTCCACAAAAACCTCCGTTTATAGGTTCGCAAAACAAGAATTAACCCTTTATTTTGCAAATACAAGTTATTATGATGTGAATATAGTAATTATGCGGAAAAACTATAGGCTTTTGCCAGGCTAAAAGCTTTTATTTGGGTTTTCCATACCAATTCGGGGTTTTCTGAGCGTAAATGGTCCATATATTTAGACCCTAAATAAGACCAGGCGAATATGTTTTTTATGCCTGCTTTGGAGGCTATTTCCGTTGCTGCTGTTGCAAAATGCTCTGTTCCGGCTTCAATATGGTAGTTTTTTATCCACATTTGGGCTTCTTTTCCGTGTTTTTTTGCCAAATTCGCGATTTTTTCGCTGGTTTCGCCGTACATTTTTTTGACTTTTTCAAGGGAATCGCCTTTTTCCCAGTATGGGTCGCTCCCAATTTCGTCCACAGAGGGTAAGTTTGCCACTTCGTCCCAGTTTTCCAAGCCAGCCGGAAACCAAGGCGGGAGCAGGCAAACGGAGTTTCTTTTGCCGAGTTTATGAACCTGCTCTGTGACAGACGATAAAAAGGACACGAGGCTTCGCTGTTTAAAGGCTTTGAGCGCCTCGTTTGGAGTTTTCGGGATTTCTTCGCCGGTTTGTTCTTTGTACTTTTGGGAACAGACCTTGCAGCCGCAGGTATGTAGTTCGGGTTTGCCTTTTTCAAAATAAAAATGAGGTTCATCCCAAAACACCGTTTCTATATCGCATTTGCAAACCGCTTCTATCCATTCGCTTATATAGTTGCGGAAGGCCGGGCTATTTGGGCAAGCCGCTACCAGAGGCTTACCCTCAAGGCTCGCCTGAGCCATTTCGCTATTCCTAGCGGCAAGCTCGGAATAAGCCTCTCCGCCAAACACGCGACCTACACCCCAAGGGTTCACGTAAACTTTTAAGCCTTCTTCGTTGGAGAGGGCTATGATTTCTTTCATAGTCTGTGGGTAGTATTGCAGGTCTTCTTCTGCGAAGGTATGCAGCACGTAGTTGAAGCCAGCTTCTTTGATAGCTTTCATATCTTTGCGAACCCATTCCGGGTTTCGCACTCCAAAATAAGATATACCTGTTTTCATTTTACTCAAACTAGATAATATTTTTGACAATAGGTTTTAAGCCGGCAGCAATCTTTTTCGCAAAGATTTTACCGCATAATGCTTGCGGGAGAGAACCGTGTTGAGAGGCGTGTTGGTAAGCTCCGAAACCTCCTTAACGGAAAAGTCCAGCAGTTCGGTCATCTCAAAAACCTCGCGTTGCTCTTTTGGCAATTCGGCAATGGCCGCGTGAATTTCCTCAGCATCCTCTTCATAAAGGTCTGCAATCTCCTCAAAAATGTATTCGTCATCTTCCTCGTTGTAATATGCAGAAAGCGATTCTTCCTTCTTTTTTTTGCGGAGGTCTATTATCCTGTTGCGGGCAACCTTGTATAGCCACGCAACTGTATTATCTATAGGGTCTAATTTAACCATATTATCTGCCTGTATAAATTTATAGTACACATCCTGCAATATATCTTCCGCGTCTTCAAAGCTATTAACCCTAGAGCGGATGAATTTAAGCAGGCGTTCACTGGTATTGGAAAAAATTTCTGTAACCGATTTTTTTGACACAAATTCCTCATAGTTCGTCTCCTATAATATAGAAGACGAATGAGTTGGGGAAATATTTTATGGTAATTTAGTTTTACGCTTGTGTTTCTGACGTTTCTACCGCCACGCCTGTAGCTTCTACAGGGGCGTGGATTTTGCGTTCCACTATACGGGCAGCCTTGCCCCGTAGGTTGCGCATATAAAAAATGCGAGCTTGACGGACATTGCCGTGCGCATCGGTAACTATTGAGTCTATTATCGGGGAATGTATCTGAAAAATACGCTCAACGCCAATTCCGCTGGAAATTTTGCGAACCGTTACGGAAGAACTTATGCCCGTGCCTTTGCGCTGGATAACCACGCCTTTGAAAGGCTGAATACGGTTTTTTACCTTACCGTCTGCGGTTTTTTCCATAATTTTAACATTTATAGTAATGGTATCGCCTGCACGGAAATCAAAGGCGTCTTTCTTTTTATTTTCCTGATGTATAGCTTCTATATTAAGCTTGGACATAAAAACCTCAAAAATTGGACTATAAATATAGAAAATTTTTCCGTGCCTGTCAAGGGTACTGCTAGAACCCTGTTCACAAGGTAAATATTGCTATTTTCCCCCATAATGCACGAATTCAATGTAAACGAGCATTTCCGCTTAACCGCCAAGACTTTCTTTGCCCTTGAAAAGCACATAATAGATTCCGGTTTGGGCGAGGACAAAGATAGCTTTGAGACTATAAAAAAACGATTGATTGAACCGCCTGTTTTGAATGCGAAGGAATTTGCGGAGGAATGTATTTATGTAATCTTGGCTGGGGGGTTTAGGCAAAAAATAGCTAAGAGAAAGTTTGGTGAAATAATGAGTTTTATAAACGGCGGCGGCGAGGTTTGCGAGCGGAATTTGCTCCTAATTTTTAGGAATGTGAATAAAATAAGAGCGATAATAAAGATCTGGAACGAGCGAAAAAAATTCAGAGATGGATTTTATGAGCAGAAAACGGAGAGCGAAAAATTGGGGTTAATTACCATTTTTGGGATATAAATTGTCAAAATTCAGTGAATTTATGAAGTTGTTTGTTGATGTTCTAGAACGTGCTAAAAGATACCATTCAAGCATTCTTTTTTGATGCTCCAATGAGATGCCCCGATGACACCTCAACAGATTTTTGAGCGGAGAGTTTATGCCGCCCTCCAGACAATTTGA